>Ga0102943_1001765_pt1 | contig 13154 bp, 7 predicted proteins | sample SalPonC_black_MG_FD_78174 | JGI IMG/M metagenome (GOLD analysis project Ga0102943, IMG submission 78174) | Salt pond soil microbial communities from South San Francisco under conditions of wetland restoration - Salt Pond MetaG... | ecosystem: Environmental > Aquatic > Marine > Intertidal zone >...
AGCTTATGCCTGGATCCCTGAATGTTAAGGGGAAGTTCAGCTTCATGTTTCTGGTACTCTGGAAGACCTGTCAAAATTGTGGGACCTTTAATTTCTACACGATTTTGTACATATACACCATTATGCATCACTGTCATAAAAGCGGGCTTAATCAATTTGCCATCTTCGTGAAAAACAGGTGCCTCAAAATAAATATCATATGATTGCCACTCTCCTGCCGGAAGAGAAGCATTTACCTCTGGCGGATATTGTTTGTAAACAGCACCGGCTTGTCCATTTGTATAGGTTGCATTGTCATAAGTGTCTAAAACCTGCACTTCATAAAGCCCTTGTAAAAAAATTCCGCTGTTTCCCCTGCCCTGTGATTGTCCATCCACATCTTCAGGAATACGCCATTCAACATGCAGCTGAACATCTCCAAAAGAATCTTTAGTAGTAATTCCCCCTGTTCCGGGTTCAACATGTAAAACACCATTATCAATCTTCCATTCTGAATCTTCCCACTGTGAAAGGTCTGATCCATCAAATAGAATAGTAGCATCAGATGGGATTGGAGATTCCGAATTACTGAACACTTGTTTAGGAACAGGTTCCCAGGTTTCAGTAAGCTCCGGTTGCCATTCAGGCAGATCTTGTGCGGTAACTAATGAGTATTGGAAAACAATGATTAACAGATAAAAGCAGGATTTGATTATAATTTTCATCAATTAGTTTTCACTTAATGGTATGGCAGAAGTAGACTTAATTTGAGCTCTAAATTATGAAAACGTTTTCTAATAGCAACTTTTTTTAAAAAAAATTTCAAACCCAATCTTTCAATTGCTAAAAACACTCCTAATAGTTCAGATTCTAAATCTTTGTTTATTTATCACTGAAGCAGCATTTTAATCGACAACTCTTTCAAGCTAAACGGTTTCATCTCATTCAATGAGCATACACCTTCATCTCTGGTTTAAAATCTGTTTCAATTTTAGTGAAAATATTACAACACTGGCTCTAGGATAAACATATGTAAAACATATTTTTCAGGGTATCTATCTGTTTTTTAATGTTGATACTATTCCCGCCTTTAGTGATCAGTTTATTAAATCACATTCCATGAAAGCATAGCCCACATTTTTTTCAAAGACATAAAAAATAATACCCATGCATCTTAAATTTATTTGGTAAATTGAAAACGTTTTCATTTATTTATTCAAATCAATGTAAATATCTGCTGACTTACCTGCAGATATCCATTAAGAAACTCTTACAAACTACCATAGCATGAAAAAGCCAACTTCATTGAACAGGAGATATATATCTCGTCGCAACTTTGTTAAAAATGCTTCACTTGGTGCTGGCGGATTGATGCTATTCGGATCACTTCCTGTAAGCGCAAGTGCGTATGCCCAGGGGAGTGATCTTTTAAAAGTGGCTTTAATCGGTTGTGGTGGACGTGGAACCGGTGCTGCAAACCATACTCTTGCTGCAGATGATGGAGTAAAGCTGATTGCAATGGCAGACATCTTCCCGGACAGGCTTAACAGCAGTCTGGAAATACTCTCTAAAATTTACAGCTCCGACAAAGTAGACGTTCCAGAGGAAAACAAATTCATTGGTTTTGACGCCTATAAAAAAGCGATTGAGCTGGCCGATGTAATTATTTTAGCTACTCCACCGGGCTTTCGTCCATTTCATTTTGAAGAGGCTGTAAAGCAAGGCAAACATATTTTTATGGAAAAACCCGTTGCGACAGACGCTCCCGGTATTCGCAGAGTTTTGGAAGCCGGACGGGAAGCCCAACGTAAAAATTTAAATGTGGTAGTTGGACTCCAGCGCCGTTATCAACGCGATTACAAAGAGGTAAAAGACAGAATCGATAATGGAGAGATTGGAGATATCATCTCCGGACAAGTCTACTGGAATGAGGAGCGGGCATGGATGAAAGAGCGTCTTCCTGAACATACCGAAATGGAATATCAATTAAGAAATTGGTTCTATTTTACCTGGCTATCGGGAGACCTTCCGTTAGAACAGCATATTCATAATCTGGATATTGCAAATTGGTTTATTGGTGAATACCCGGCCAAAGCAGAAGGAATGGGCGGAAGGACAATAAGAACCGGGAAAGAGTATGGTAATATTTTCGATCATAATTTCATTGAACTAACCTATCCGAGTGGTGCCAAAGTAATGAGTCAGTGTCGCCATCAACCGGGGACAGTAGTACGTGTTGCTGAAGTATTTCAGGGCACAAAAGGCAGTACTCAAACGGGCTTTGGATACACTCCGATCATTAGAGAAAGAAAAACGGACAGAATCATTCATGAATATCAAGACCAAAATGATGAAAGCGGCTATCAGATAGAGCACAAAGAGCTTTACAGAGCGATTCGTAATGGAGATTTAATTAATAACACAGAGTACGCTGCTAAAAGCAATTTATCGGCTATAATGGTGCGAATGGCGTCTTATTCCGGTAAAGAGATTACCTGGGATGATGCAATGAATGGCAAAAAAGTATTAGTGCCGGAAGTAGCGAGTTTCGATGATATGCCTCCCATTTTACCTGACAATGACGGCTTCTACCCTATCGCCATACCGGGGGTAACTGAAGTTTTATCATAACACTAACAATGGCTGAAAAAATCGGCATCCATAAAACTTTGTTAAAGTTTCCATCATAGTTTGGTAATCATACAGGGAAAATAAAACCCTAATGTTCAATACATGAATTCAGACTTTTAACCCAAAAACCGAATAATGGTAAGCACTTCTGAAAAAGCGCTTCCAAATCCGGGAAACCAAAATACTGGTGTTTGTGTCCCAAAAGGGCTCAGAATCCAGTTTAACCTAAACAACCATGAGACATGGACGCATCATGATTCAATCATATAAAATAAATATAAAAAGCTTGAAATTAGCCTGTCTTGTAATGGCGATCTGCTTCATTGCAGTACCTATTCAAGCTCAGACTATATCGGGAGTAGTTACTGATGAAGATAATGGCGAGCGCCTTCCCGGCGTGAATATCGTTGTTCAAGGAACGAGTATCGGTACAGCAACTGACGCAGATGGAAACTTTCAATTAGATGTTCCCTCGTTAAATGAAACTATTGTGGTTTCATATGTAGGATATCAAACAAAAGAAATATCCATTAGCGGTAGAGAAACCATAGAAATAACTTTGCTACCTCAATCGGTGATGGGGGATGAATTGGTTGTAATTGGGTATGGTACTCAAAGGAGAGCTGATGTAACCGGATCAATCAGTACTGTGAGTAGTGACAACTTCAACCAAGGTGTGGTTTCTTCACCTGAACAACTTTTGCAAGGCAAGGTTCCGGGTTTAAGTGTTACTGCACAAGGCGGTCAACCCGGTGCACCTCAAACAATCTCAATTCGCGGGTTAGGATCTCTGCGTACAGGTTCGGGCCCCCTTTTTGTAATTGATGGTGTTGCAATTGACAACTCTAATACAGCTCCAACCGGAGATAGCTTTGGAATGTCAACTACCTCCCCAACCAACCCACTGGCTTTTCTTAATCCAGATGATATTGAATCGATTAACGTCTTAAAAGACGCTTCTGCAACTGCAATTTACGGTTCAAGGGCTGCGAATGGTGTTATTCTCATTTCAACTAAAAGTGGTGAGATTGGCCAAGCTCAATTAAATTATTCGAGCCGTCTCGGCATTTCAAAGATTGCCAACCGGCTCGACCTGCTCAGTCCGGAAGAGTTTGCTGATTTCCATAATAGTAATGGTCGAAGTGATCTTGATTACGGCAATCGGACGAATTGGATGGATCAGATTTTACGAACTGCTTATTCGCATGAACAATCTCTTTCGTACAGTGGCGGAAACGAATCTTCTACTTACTATGCCTCAGTAAATTACTCGGATCAACCAGGAATCTTAAAAGGAAGTGATTTAGAAAAGTACGGTGGGCGACTGAATCTCACTCAGGGCTTTCTCGATAACCGGCTGGATATTGGAGTTACGTTGTCTGCGAATCAAACACATACAGACTATGCTCCTACCGGTAATAACCCCGGCGTAAATGGCGATTATCTGTCATGGGCTATGCAATTAAATCCTACCTATCCTACTCACAATCCCGATGGTTCACTTTTTATTGTATCGGACGGAGGAATGAATCCACTTCAGGCATTAGACTTAATAACTAATTTTTCTGATGTAACCAGGGTACTCGGAAGCATTGAAGCCAGTTTTGAGATCACGGAAGGTTTACTTTATAAAGTAAATTTTGGCCTTGATAACTCTAACGGCAGTCAAATATCTCAAGTAGACAGGCATGGTATCTTTAGAATTCAAAACCCTGAAGGTCGTCTTGTTGATTCTAAACTTGAAAGAAATAACATCCAGACCGAAAGTACTTTAAATTATCTATTTGATGTAGATAATCATGGTTTTGATGTTTTGGGTGGGTTTTCTTATCAAAAATTTGAAATTGATGGGAGAACATGGAGTATCAACAATTTCTCTACCACAGAAATTGAAGCCTACCATAATCCCGGTATCGGTTCCAGCCTGACAATTGGCCAAAACCAACCAAGTGGATTTTCGTCTGTGAACGAACTTCAGTCTGTTTTTGGAAGAGTGAACTATGATTATATGAATCGATACTTTCTTACTGCCACCTTGCGAACCGATGGTTCTTCCAGGTTTGGTGATGAATATCGATACGGGTATTTCCCTTCATTTTCAGCTGCCTGGCAACTATCAGATGAGGCATTTTTTGATTTTAATTCCCTCAGTAACTTGAGATTACGAGCCGGGTGGGGCCAAACCGGGACCCAGGATATTCCGAATGGCATAACCCAACAGCTTATTAATGTTGGAATTAATTCCGGTTATGAGCTCACACCGGGCACAATAACACCGGGTATTACTTTCCTCAGAACTCAGAATGAAACAATCCGATGGGAAGTGTCAACACAGTCTAATCTTGGAATTGACTTTGGCTTCTTTGAAAATACCATCTACGGTACTGTTGATGTATTCCGCAAAGTATCAAGCGATATTCTATTCAATAGCACAAGTGGTGTTGATCCTATAACTCCTACAGATTCATTCTGGAATAATTTAGATATGGAGATTATAAACCAGGGCCTGGAATTTACTCTTGGTTTTCAAAAAAACATAAGTAATGATTTTACTTTTGATGTGAATGCAAATGCTTCATTCATAGAAAATGAAGTCACCAAATTACCTGTATCTCAGATCCTAACCGGGGCAATTTCCGGACAAGGCCTTTCAGGTGAACGTGTACAAGCCGTTCTCAATAATCAACCCATTGGCACATTCTATCTTTTAGACTGGGTAGGATTAGATGAAAATGGGGAAAATATCTTCAGAGATGTGAATGGTGATAATGCCATAACAAATGCAGATCGTATTGTTGCTGGAAATGCAATTCCAGAATTTACATACGGTATATCAGCATTCTTCGGATATAAAAATTTAGACCTGAATCTGAATTTTAATGGTGTATCAGGAAATGAACTCTATTGGAACGATCAGAATGGGCGTTTTACAATGCCTCAGCTAATAGGTGGACAGAACATTGATAAAATTGGCTTTAATCTCAATGAATCTCCTTCAAATTCAGCTGGAGCCTCAACTCGTTTTCTACATGACGGAAGTTATTTCCGCCTCAATAATGCAACTTTGGGTTATAATTTAGACACGAGTGGATATTTAGATTTTATCAGAGAATTACGCTTATCCGTAACGGCACAAAATCTATTCACTCTAACTGATTATCCGGGTTTCGACCCCGAAGTAGATACCCCAAGAGCTGTTGGTGGAATCACTGCAGCAGGGATTGATGCCACTCGGTATCCACCTGCACGTACCTTCCAGTTCGCTATTAATTTATCATTTTAACATCTCAAGACACTAATTATGAAAAAGAACATATTTGTAATTGCACTTTTTGTCTTGGCCGGGGTATTGTATTCATGTACAGATCTTTCAGAATCGGTACGAGATACAGCTCTTGGTCAGGAAGTATTGGAACAACCGGATGCACCAGAACAAACTTTAGCTCCTGTATACGCAGGTATGCAGAACTTGATGGCATCGCATAACTGGTTGAATAATTTGCAGAGTATATCATCATATGAACAAATCACTCCCTTTCGAGGCGGAACAGATTGGTTTGACGGTGGTAGGTTTATCGAAATGCATGAACACACATGGGCTCCATCTCATGTTTCGGTTATTGATGTCTGGGGTGGAACCACTCAGGGTGTTGCCAGGGCCGCAATTGCTGAACGAAATATTCAGGACCTGGGAGGAGCTGGTGTTTTAGAAGCTGAAGCCAGGGGATTAAAAGCAGTCTATAATTACTGGTTACTTGACCTGTTTAATGTTGCTTTTGATAAGAAAGGAGAGGATATCGGAACTGATAACTTATCCACAGTTTACAGAGATTTAGAGGCTGTAGATTACATTCTTAGTGAAATCGATCAAATAGAATCTCAACTACCAACTGTTAACGAGGTTGGTGAAACACGATTTACGCAAGCAGCGGCTATAGGCCTGAAAGCAAGGGTGTTACTCAATAAAGCGATTTACGCAAATCGATATGCTGATCCATCCAGTCAAACTTTCGAGACAGCTGACATGCAATCAGTCATTGATTATACAACCCAAATTATAAACTCAGGTAATTACTCCCTGGAAACAGAAGATTACTTTAACATGTTTGGATTGGAAAATGAAGGACACCCGGAATTGATCTTTGCCTTCGAACAGAACGAATCTACTGGTGGATATGGTAGTATGGCTTGGTTTCAGTCCTCGAGAAACCGTCACCGAACTCCTGCAAATCCGGGCGCCGTTGGTTCTGATGGATCTGCTATGACCCAGGAGTTCTATGATATCTGGGAAGGCTTTAGAGATGATCCACGATTTTTCACTCGAAATATTCCAGACGGCGGAAGTGTACCTGATGAAGAATTTGAATGGAATCGTGGAGTTCAAATTGGCCAGCAGTATGGAATTGAGTTTGAGGAAGGCAGTCAATCCCAGTTTAAACGCGATGAAAATGGCGACTTACTGATTGTAGCCCTTACTGATTTTGCACGTTCTGGTGACCCAATGATTTACACCAGAGAAATTGGTATTACAACAGACAGTGGACATATGGCAGGTGCACGTTCACTTAAATGGGATCTTGACCCTACAACTGTTAACCGCGGTGATTCAAATATCAATATGCCCTGGTTACGTTTAGGCGAAGTCTACCTGATGCGGGCTGAAGCATATGCCAGAACAGGTAATTGGGGAGAAGCCCTAAATGATATCAATGAATTACGAGCTGCCAGGGGAGCAAGACAACTCCAGGCAAATGAATTGGATTCACTCGATGAAGTGGAAAGAGAATGGTATTTCGAAATGTATCATGAACATTGGACCAGAACCATCCAAATCCGTTTTGGAAACTGGGAAGATACATGGAGGGACAAAACCAGCACAGACCCAATCCGGAGGGTTTTCCCAATTCCACAGGAAGCAATTGATTTAGCCCAGTCTGAACCGGGTTACTTAGAGCAAAACCCAGGTTATTAATCATCACACCGATCAATAGCCAAAGCCCGTCAGATGGAAATAGTATTTCTGTTTGTCGGGCTTTTTTATTTTAAAATGATGATAATTTAAAAATCGAATCCCTTAATAAATGATGACCAAGAAACTATCTATCCTGCTTCTTTCAATGATGATAGCCTATGGATGTACAGGCAACCAGGAAAATAATTTGAGTTCAGAAAGTATAAATTGCGATACCATTAATGCGAACAATGCGAACCAGTGCCTTCGACTGAATCATCTCCAGGTACTTGGGACTCATAACAGTTATAAACTTCTCCCCCACCCTGACCTTATCACTGCATTAAATCAACATTTAGATGGTTGGGCAAAGGATATTGAATACGAACACAAACCTTTAGCTTTTCAACTGGAAAATTTAGGCATTCGTCAGTTTGAATTAGACCTTTATGCCGATCCGAATGGCGGCCGATATGCCAGACCTTCCGGGGCACTCTTGATTGAGGATAATGAATTTCTCAATCATGAAGATTTGATGCAGCCGGGATTCAAAATTATCCACATACCGGATGTTGACTACCGATCCACCTGTTTAACATTCAAATCATGCCTTACAGAAATTCGTGATTGGTCTCTCGCCAACCCCAACCATTTACCGATTATGATCATGGCAGAAGCAAAAGATGGAGAACGCCGTGATTCGGGAGCCATATCGTTTACCGAACCTATTCTATTCAATACTACATTAATGCACGAAATTGACAGTGAAATTATGGACGTATTTGAGGATCAACATATTATTACACCAGACAAAGTTCGAGGTAATGATTCTACTCTGAATGAAGCCATTCAAAATAATGGTTGGCCTACACTCGCTGAAAGTCGCGGTAAAGTTCTATTTGCCCTGGATAACACCGGTGAACATAAAAGTATGTATTTAAACGGAAACTCAAATTTAGAGGGACGTGCCATGTTTGTAAGTTCAGCCCCTCCCGAACCTACCGCTGGTTTTATCAAAATGAATGATGCTATACGACAGGCTGATTTAATTCAAGATTATATATCTAAGGGGTATCTTATCAGAACACGGACCGACCTTCCTACACAAGAAGCTCGATCTGGAAGTACGAAGCGTATGGAGATCGCTTTTCAAAGTGGTGCTCAATACCTAAGTACGGATTACCCGGAAATTAGTCCTTTCGGTTCAGGTTATATCGTAAAATTCCCGGATACCGAAGGGATTGCTCGCTGTAACCCAATTAGTGCCCCGGAAAGTTGTGAGAATCAATTTTTCGAAGAGTAATCGTACATTCATTCAACTTTTGTATTTCAAGACCATCACTTATTTATGAGGCTTTCATCTGTAAACATCTTTTTTATCTCTGTTATCATTTTTTTGGGTAGTAGTAATAAAGCGGAAACTCAGTCAAAATGGACTCCAGATACCCAGTTCGAAATCGCATTCATGCCGGATATTCATTTTCATGATGTATTCGCAGATTTCAATGGAGAATTCAAGGGTCTTCCAACAGATCATAAGGGTGAAATCAGGCATGCAACTATTCGAACGATGCAGGCCCAATTAACCTCAACCCGCCTGTTTAATGAAAATTATTTTGCGTTTATAGCTGCACTCGAAGACGCCGTAAATCGCGGAATCAAAATAATTGCTTTACCTGGTGATTTTAGCGACGATGGACAGCCCGTCCATGTGAAAGGTTTGGTGAACATTTTAGAGAGATATCAAGAAAAATATGATTTACAGTTTTTTGTAACTCCCGGGAATCACGACCCAACAAGGCCCTTTACAACCGAGGCTGGAAAAAATGATTACCTGGGGCATTCAGGTCGGCCCCAGCCAATCTTTTCATTAAATCATCCGAATTGCATAAACAAATCCAATCGAACTGATATCAACAAGAATCCCAAATTACCCACTCCTCATGATGTGGTTTGTATGGATCAGGTTAAAGAGATGGGTTATAGTGGATTGTTCAACTTGCTATCGGAGTATGGATTGACTCCAAAGGATGAATTTTTCCACTATGAGACACCTTTTGCCAGTTATCAAAAAGGAGTTGACAGTATCGATCATAAGAAAAATGAGTTCGGCTTTGAAGACCGTCAGTATGAAATATGCCGAGAGGGTTCCGGTGGTTCTTACCGACATAAAGGATACACCCTTTGTACAGAAATAATGGATATGAGTTATCTCGTTGAACCGGTTGAAGGCCTCTGGCTGCTGGCTATTGACGCAAATGTTTACATACCGCAAGGACGGTCAGATGACGGTTCTGAAATTATATTTTCAGGATCCGGGAACACAGGTTACAACAAACTAATCACTCACAAAAAGCATCTGCTTTCGTGGATGGAAAGTGTTGCACGACGGGCTGAAAAAAGCGATAAAACTCTCATTGCATTTAGTCATTTTCCGGCAGCTGATTTTTACAACGGAGCGGCCCCAAAGATCGAAAAGTTGTGGGGAAAGAATGAATTCCAATTGGCTCGAATGCCGAAAGACAGTACCAGCAGATTGTTTGCTGAAACCGGTATTAAACTTCATATAGCAGGTCATATGCATATGAATGGAACTTCTGTTTTTAGAGATTCTGTATTAACTCGTTTTATGGCAAACATCCAGGCTCCTTCATTGGCGGCCTATGTTCCTGCCTACAAGATTGTCAGGATTCCTTATCAGTCTGTTTCTGCAGAAGTTGAAACAGTTATTATGGACGATGTTCCGAATTTTGATACTCTCTTCCCCCATTACCGTGAGGAGTGGAATTATCTTGATTCCATAGAATATCCATCCAACTGGAATCCTGAGATATTAAATGCCAAAACCTATTCCGAATTCACAAACTGGCATATCAGGGAGCTGTCAAGGCTTCGCTTTTTACCAAGAGAGTGGCCGGAAGATGTTCGAGCATTGCTATCAGGTATGACGGGTCGGGATATGTTAATAGCCACCCAGCTACAAAGTTCTCCTCCACTTACAGACTATAAAAATTGGCTAAAAAAAAGTGACAAAGAAATTGAGAGCATGACTACCGGTTTTTCTCATGGTTGGCTTCAAGCCCAAAAAAAGGCGGATTCACTCGCACATGAAGCGGGTTTTAATCTAAAAGATTTTGAAAAATGGAATGGAGAGGATTTGAGTGTGGATTTCTACAGGTTAAGAAATGCAGGAGAATTGGCGATTCCTGATATAACTGAAGAAAGAATGAATCAGTATCTGTTCATCGCTAAAATCCTATCTGAATCCACAATAAATATTGTTAGCCAGAGCAACACTGACCCGCAGTTTCATGTAACATTTAAAGATAGATTCAGAACTGTTTTCGAGGTGTTGAATATCTTCAGAAATCGCTTACCTGATCAAAATTTTCAAATAAACCTTGAGACTGGTGAGATCAACAACTTATCCGTTGATAAATGATTGTTATGGGTAAAATCTGAAAAGACCAAGATACAAAATGGCATAGCAGCCAGCGATCCAACTTGAAGGTTTTTTGTTTGAAGGTGCTGTTTTACCAGAATAAGCCATTGTATTTTGCTATATGATACTATAAATCCATTAGCCGGGTATATACTTAAATGAAGTAAAGTAATAACTTGGTATTCTTTAAACTTTCTATTTAAATAATGATAGATCCTGGTAATTTTTTTACACATCAGTAATAATAATTCAGGATGATTAAGAGAATTCAAAATAGACTTCGACAAGAGATAAAATTTCTGAGTAGGTACTACAGAAACCAAAGGCAGGCAGCCGGGTATAGGGTTAAATTTTTCAACTTTTGGAATGTTGATCTAACGGACAATTGGGTTACAAAATTTTTGAAATCAAGGGATTTTTATGATGAATTCCGGGAATTGGATATAAGCTTTTTTTCTGTTTTTGGGCCCAAATATTTAATTAGTTTGAACAGAAGCGATGTAAAGATTCTTTTTATTGGCGAAAATGTATTTCGTGAAATCGATCTCTACATGAAATACCGTGATTTGCCTTTCAATAAAGTTGATTTAACACTGGGTTTCAGAAATCTGTCCTCTCCAAATTATTTAAGATTCCCACTCTGGTTAATTTATATGTTTGAACCAGACTCCACCAACGATGATATAAGGAAAAGGTGCGAGGATCTTACCTGGCAAAAGATTACAAACAGGAAAAGATTTGCAGTTCACGTATCGAGACAAGACGACGAATTGAAAATGCGCTCTGAAATAATTAATACTCTTTCAACGATAGACAAAATTGACTGCGCCGGTTCTTTCTTAAAGAATACCAACGAATTGCAAAATGAATACTACGACAATAAAATAGAATATCTGAAAAACTATAAGTTCAACATCTGCCCGGAAAATTCAGATAACCAGTACTATGTAACTGAAAAGCTAATTCATTCTATAATGGCAGGTTGTATACCTATCTATTGGGGAGCAAATGGAAATCCAGAGCCCGAAATATTTAATCAGGATGCCATTATACACTGGAAAAAGGATAGAAAAACAATCAATAAAATTAAAAAATTGCACTCCTCGAATCATGAGTTTGAAAAATTTGCCCAACAACCACGTCTAAAACCGGGAGCCGCTGATAAAATCATTGAAATCTTTCAAAAATTTGAAAATAAACTTATCCAGATTTTTGAAAACAACCTAAGAATGTGATCTCTTTTTTGATTGAAAAACATCATTAGAATACGAATATCGATTAGTAATAGAAGTGAGCTTGAAGTTTCTTAACTGGTAAACAACTCGAAATAATAATTTCTCTTATTCACTTTTCATATACTGTGATTCCAAATCATTGCTTTTCTCCATTTAATAAATGATACTAATCAATAAATTAATTGAGGTTTTGGGATGTATGAGTAGAGTCAAAGTCGATTATACAAATTCGGGAAATGTATTCATCGGCTTATTACTCATTTCTATAATTGCTTTCTGGCCTACCTACTATTCAGTTTTTTTTAGCAGTGATTTTTACATTCATCTGCATGCATTCTTCGCTGTTCTTTGGTTTGGTATGTTGATTGTTCAGCCTTACCTAATCAAATCCAGGAAACTTAACATTCATCGCTTGATCGGGAAAGTTTCTTACATAATCGCCCCCCTGGTCGTTATCAGCATACTGCTTCTTGCACATGAATCCATTAAATATGCACCGGAAGAGGTTATGCCAATCCGAATTTATATTCTCTATTTGCAGTTATCACTCGCTTTTCTGTTTGGTGTGATATATTTATTTGCTATCTATTTCAGGAAAACCAAGGCGATTCATTCCAGGTTTATGGCTGCGACTGCACTGACTTTTGTAGATCCGATATTCGCCAGGCTTCTCTTTATCATCGCCCCAAATGCAACCTTTAATCGACAGTGGATTACGTTTGGCTTGATCAATTTGATTCTGATTATTCTTTCTGTTATCGACCGAAAGAACCGCAAAACAAAATGGGTCTATCCAATCCTCTTGCTTATCTTTATTATCATCGAGATACCCATCTTTTTTGATCTGACCGGACAAGATTGGTGGCAGGCTTTCGCTACCTGGTTCGGTTCGCTCTAGTGTAAAAACTTATTGATA
>Ga0102943_1001766_pt1 | contig 13154 bp, 13 predicted proteins | sample SalPonC_black_MG_FD_78174 | JGI IMG/M metagenome (GOLD analysis project Ga0102943, IMG submission 78174) | Salt pond soil microbial communities from South San Francisco under conditions of wetland restoration - Salt Pond MetaG... | ecosystem: Environmental > Aquatic > Marine > Intertidal zone >...
GAAGAAACTGATGGAATAGAAATTAGTAATTTCCCGATAAATGAAAACTATCCTGAAGGAATATTAATAGCTCATGATGGATTTAATTTCCGGGATGATTCAATCCAACCACAAAATTTTAAATTCATATCGTGTAAGAAAATTAGAAAGATGATCGAGCAAAATAAATAAAAATCACCGATCAACATGTTTCAAGGTTTATTTTGACAGTCTTTGGTTTTCTAAAATTACTTCTATTTGCTTAATTAATTCAAGAGAAAGTTCATCAGGCAATGTTGTTTGAGTTGTTTTTCCTTTCTCCAGTAAATCCGATACAAATGCAGCTTCATAATTGTATCCGTTGCCAACCCATTGTATGGGGACTTTCTGATTTTTACCTTCAGTAGAGACAAAAACATCTGTAGGACAATGCCATAGAGCTTTTAGCGTAACCGTTGCTTTTTCAAAATGGATAATTGCTTCATTGGGAAGTTCTTCATTGAAAGAACAGGTTATATCTGCTGTAGCCGAAGGGTAAGTATTTCGTATGGTTGTATGTACATCTACATTGGAGGGACTCCATGTTACTTTGAAATCAGATTTAACTGGTAATCCCAGGAGCAGCTGAATTAAAAACAAGGGATAAATGCCAATATCAAAAAGAGCTCCCCCTCCAAGTTCGGGATTAAGTAATCGTCCCTTTGGATCCTCAGGTGCTATAAACCCAAAAGAAACATCAATATGCTGAATTGCTCCGTATAGTTTAGATTGTACAAGATCTTCAAGGTAGGCAATAGATGGGTGAAAGCGTGTCCATAGTGCTTCCATTAGGAAAATATTTTGTTTTTTGGCAAGAGAAAATAATTCTTTTGATTTTGCTAATGATGTGGTTAATGGTTTTTCACACAATACATGTTTCCCGTGTTCAATACAAAGCTTTGCATGTTCAAAATGAAGATGATTATACGATGCTATATATATTACATCAATATTATCTGACCCGGCAAGTGCCTCATAACTCTCAAAAACTTTTTGAGCCTTATGTTTTTGAGCGAATTCTTTAGCTCTGTTAATTTTACTGGAAGCCACACCATATAATTCGGCATTGGGTACATAATTCAGACCTTCAGTGAATTTATGTGCAATTTTACCAAGCCCGATGATTCCCCATTTTATCATTTACAAAAAATTTATAGTGTTACAAAAAAATTTCCTTAAATGTAATCTTTTTAACCTGACGTATTCATAAATATAATATTTCCCAATATTTATGAATAGCACAGGTTAAGATTTTATCTAAATCTTAAATTTACAATGAACGATTAATCCGTTTACGTATGGTTTCCCAGGTTTCGGTAATTAAAAAACTTTCGTCCATAGACGAAATCATTTTTTCAAACTTACACATGGGTAAAGCAAAAGTTAAAGTGTTTTCCGAAACACAGGGGCGGGCAGAGGTATCGAACATACCAATAATTGCCCTTGGATTTTTCTGGTTCATTTCCTGGTAGGGATAATGAACAATCGAACCGCAACCTGCAGCAAATGGAGTCATTGCCCCTCCGTTAGGGTCAATCTGGTCAAAATTAGCCAGGGTAAATAAACCGGATAAAACATCGGGTTTGGCGAAAAATATCACTACTTCCGGCTGGTCTTTTTCAGTTAGTTTATCCCATCGTTTAAAAACAATGTTTCGATTATTGGCCGGAATAGTTTGGTGATTTTTCATCAATTCGTTTACCATTTCCGGAGTTCGTTTGTATCGTTCACCTTCTAATTCTCCGGGTATCCCGCACGACAGGAAATATTCAAAATTGGGGCGCATTTTATCCGAATAGCCCAGATATCTTCTGGCTCCGCCACAACCCAGCGATGCTTTATTAAACAATAAATTATCCCCTTTTCGCACCCTGGCTAAATCGCAAATAAAACAGCTCCATTCATTTTTTGCAGGAACAACATAAGTATCATTTACGTCATCACTAAAAAAAAATGTAACAGGTAATTCGGCTTTTCCAAAATATTTTTCCCATTGGGCAATAAAATGGTCTCTCAACTCAATGTTCATAATGTTTAATTTTTTCTTTTATTTCATGAATTAAAAACTCTTTCGTTTCTTCAGAATGAAATATGTATTGTGTCTTTTCAACTCCGGATAACGACTCTGCATATCTATCCATGGTCTCGATAATATTTTCTAATTCTTTGATTGTTAAATCTTCGGTTATTTCTTCAATAATAGCTTTCCTGAAATTTAAATTACCATGTAAACGAACAATGTCTGTAATATATTGGCGCATATTTCCCGGGTAATTTTTAGATAGTTCAAAACCCCAATTTTTAAAAGTAAGGTCTTGGGTTAATTTTTTAATATTAGTAATGGAGACCTTGTTTTTATCAAGGTCAATCTCTTTTTGTAGGGGTTTAATATAACCGGTTTCTAAATCAAGGGTGTACTGTTTGTTATTTATGCGAATACCCGGCTGATTATTATTTATCCAAAATATTGGTGAGAAAACAGATATGGTATCTACGAGAACAATTTGTTTGTTTTTCCTGGTTTCGAGTTGTAAATGCCATATGGAAACACTGTCACCAGCCCTTTTTTTATAGATTATTTGTTGTAAATCGGGAGATAAAGTTGGGTCGTATCCATCAAAATGTAGTTTCTTAAGATCTTTTGTTTTTAAATCATAAAGATAAAAACCTATGCGCGGATTGTTGTATTTTTCTGTTACAGTATCCGGTTCGTTTAGCCATTGACGGCCCATGACCGGAATAATATTAAACAACAATTTATTGTTTTCTAAGAATAGATGAGTATGCCATGTGCTACTGGTCATTTTTCCAAAATCATGAATTTTATTAATTTTTTTACTGATAGTATCAAATTCATACAAACTAAAATTCTTGTAAACAGCTTTATGGGTACCACCATCCGGGAAACGGCTAATTCCTTTAGGCGGATGGCCCGCATGCAAGGAATAATAAAAGATGATGGTTCCCTGATTGGTATATACCCCCGGTGAATATTTGGGAATAAGGAACAGATGGTCGTAATAACAGCTTGAAAGCATGAATAACAGACTTACAGCAATAATATATTTAACTTTAATGATTTTCATTAGCCAAGTGTTTTATTCTTTAAATAACTATAAATAATGATTAAAATTCCTGTCGGAATTAAAAGAATGCCACTATAAAAAGTTAATACACTGAGGTTGGGCTGGTTAAGATATAAGCCAAAGGTTGCTACAAGCTGAGTTAGGGCAGCAAGCGTAAGTATTTTTACAATAAAAAAGGCTAAACTACTTTTAAAAATATACCGTGAAAAGATTAATAATGTGGCTATGCCCCATAGTAAATACCCGGTTTGATTGATTAAAATAACCGTTGAATGACCATTATAAAAATACCAGTTTAGTACATAACTTTCAGGTTTTGTGTCTATTATAAAAGGTAGATATAGAAATTGCGACCCATAGGTAATATTTACAACTAAAATAAATAAACCATAAAAGATAAATCCAATTTTAGCTGTCATATTCCATTGATTGCCTGTTATTTTTTTATAGAGTTCGAAAAGCATAAAAACCAGGGCAGGAGCAATTAAAAATGCAATAACAAAGTTTAGGATATATAATCCATTATTTTGTTGTATTGTACTAAGCTGTTCGTTGAAACTGATTTCTGTTGGCAATGAAATAAAGGAAAATATCGGCCAAAGGATGAGAAGTAGCGTAAAGATAATCGCACTTATGCTTAATTTTGATGTTTTCATCTTTATTTAATTTAGCCTAAGGTATTTATAAATAGTAAATTTAATAATATTTATGATTAATCAGCTTAGGTATTAGGCTAAGATAATATTTTATACCCTAAATGTCAGGTTTGTGCATACAATTTTATAGAATAACTACTCTGTTGCAGTATTCATTTTAAGGGGAAGTGTTAGATCGACAGACTAAAAATAATCAGGTCACTTGCGAATTCTCTTACTTTAAGTTAAACATTAAGCACTTCTCCTTCAGATTTTGCAATAATAACTGCACCACAACTATCACCCCATACATTGGCTGTAGTCCGGAACATATCTAATATTCTATCGACCGGAAGAATCAATGCCATTAATTCAAGCGGTAATCCGAGGACTTCTAAAATAATAGTTATAATTACGAGACTGGCCATAGGAACTCCGGCAGTACCAATACTCGACATTAGGGCAGTAATTAATATCAATACCTGTTCTTTTAATCCCATATCAACACCTTTGGCCTGTGCAATAAACATTACCACTGCTGCAATATAAATAGCTGTGCCATCCATATTTATTGTTGTTCCTATAGGTAAGGTAAAGTTTGTTATTTTATGTGAAACCCCTGACTTTTCATTGGTTTCTTTCATGTTAAGAGGTAATGATGCCGCTGAGGATGCTGTAGAGAATGCAGTAATAAGTGTAGTTTTAACATTGCTTAAATGTTTAAATGGTTTTGCCTTTCCAATAAACCGGGTAAGCAAAGGCAATGTTATTAATGTGTGGATTAAAATACCTCCAATTACGGTTGCCATAAATGTTCCCAGACTGGCAACCATATTGCCAAAATCGTTCTGTTCAGCGACCACCTTTACAATTAAACCAAAAATTCCGTATGGAGCAAGTTTGATGATAAACATGGTAATTTTCATAAACAGTTCAAAAAATGCATTGAAGAAATCAGCAAGAATAATATTGCTTTTTTTATCAATTTTACTGATAAATACACCAGCTACAATAGCAAAGAATATAATAGCAAGAAAATCATTATTGGCCATAGCATAAAAAATATTCTCCGGGACAATTTCAATAAAGATATCTTTCATGCTGGGCCTGTCAATGCTAATTGTTTCCTCAATGGCAATAGATGTGATATCCATTCCGACTCCGGGTTCAAAAATATTCACCATTAATAATCCGACAATAATAGCAAACGAACTTGTAGTTAAATAATAAGCTATGGTTTTTAGTCCAAGTTTTCCGAAGTTTCCATCACTACCAATATTTACTATTCCTGAAATAACCGAGCTTAGAACTAAAGGAATAACAATCATTTTAAGCATACGAAGGAATATGTCTCCCATCCAGGATACATAATTCACATACTCTTTAAGAAAAATTCCAAAAAGAATGGCCAGAATAAAAGCGATTAGTATTTGCCAGTGTAGTGCTATTTTTTTCATATCGAATAGTGTTCAAAAATATTTATAAGCCGTAAATGTAATAAAAAATGATAATGTTTTAGACTTGATAAAAAAGAGAAGTTTAAATAAGAGATATATTTCTTTATGGATTAATTCAGTATTTTGTATTTTTATTGTTGAAAACAAAAGCTATTCAATGAGAAAAATTAAAAAGAATCTTTATCATATTATTTTTGATACAGATACTAAAGCAGGGAAATTATTTGATGTTGTCCTTTTGTGGGCTATTTTACTGAGTGTACTTATTGTTATAATCGAAAGTATAAAACCGGCAAGAGCTTATTATGGAGATTTTCTTCTTTATGCTGAGTGGTTTTTTACTATCCTTTTTACCATTGAATATATAATTCGTATTTGGGTTTCACGGGAAAAAATAAAATATATACATAGTACACTGGGTATCATCGATTTTTTATCTATTATCCCCACTTATTTTAGTTTACTATTTGTCGGAACACATTATTTAATGGCTATAAGAATTCTGAGACTGTTGAGAGTGTTCAGAATTTTCAAGTTAAATTATTTTTTAATTCAGGGAGAAATCATCGTGCTTGCACTTAAAGCAAGTATTAAGAAAATCAGTATTTTTTTATTTGCTATTTTAAATATCGTTGTAGTCATTGGTGCTTTAATGTATGTAGTTGAAGGAGAAGCCAGCGGGTTTGACAGCATACCCCGAAGTATTTACTGGGCTATTGTAACTATTACTACGGTTGGATATGGCGATATATCTCCCCAAACTCCTTTTGGTCAATTTATATCATCTATTATAATGATTGTTGGATATTCAATTATTGCTGTGCCTACGGGTATTTTTTCGGCAGAATTTGTCAGACAATCAAATCCTAAAGAGGAGAAAAAGTGTGCGAATTGTAATAAAGTAATTCATTCCGACAAGGATAATTATTGCTCAAATTGTGGTTCAATCATCAAAAAATAATGTATTTGTATAATAATTATTAATTACCTGATACCTGGTGTCTGATTTTTTTTGTAATTTTAATCATATTAACCAAAACCCCATAAATTATGAAAAAAATATTTGCTATTCTGGTTTTAACTTTGTTTTCATTATCAGTTGTAACAATTTCTTGCTCCGATGATGATGAAAAAAATCCTGTGGATTGTCTCCAGCTTTTAACGAATTACACTGAAGCACATTCAGTCTATATTTCAGATATGGATAATACAGATAAATGTATTAATTTAAAAAATGCAATTGAGGATTATCTGGATAGTGATTGTCCTGCTTTAACACCTGAAAATCGTGATGCGTTGCAAGAGGAGTTAGAAGCTTTACCCTGTTATTAAAAAAAGACTAAAAAAACTTCCGGATTCTATCTGTTGCGGAAGTTTTTTTATTTTGCCATTCGTACTATCCGCGGATTAAATCGAGCTGTTATTTCTACTAAATTTTTCTGATATTCCATCACCTGATGGATATCTTTATATACATGAGGATCTTCGTCAGTATTGCCACCGATTAATGTTATATTATGCTTGCTTAAATTTTGCTGCATTTCTTTTTTCGAAATTGTTTGTTTAGCCGCTTTCCTCGATAAAACTCGTCCGGCACCATGTGCAGCCGAATTTATCGAATCAACATCTCCTTTTCCTTTTACAATAAAAGCAGGACTGGCCATTGAACCCGGAATAATACCCGGAATTCCTTTTTGCGACGGTGTAGCTCCTTTGCGATGAACAATTACCTCGCTGCCATCCTCCAGTTTTTCTTTCCAGGCAAAATTGTGGTGATTTTCGACTTTAAACAATGGTTTTTCACCCAGAGCGTCAGATATTCTTTGGTGAATTTGTTCGTGGTTAGCAGCAGAATAATCTCCTGCCAGATTCATCGCCTGCCAGTATTCCTGTCCTTCCTGGGTATCAAGGCTCAACCACGAAAGGTTGGTTGCTCCTTTGGGCAGTTGGCAAATATCTTTGGCAATGCGCGTATAATGCCTGGCAATTTCAGCGCCCATTCCCCGAGAGCCTGAATGGGAGAGTACGGCAAAATAAATACCTGCAGGCAAATTCCATTCATTATTTGTATTTTTTATTTCTAAAGTACCTAAATCTACAAAATGATTCCCATGCCCGGAAGTCCCAATTTGTTTATAAGCTTTTGAATGCAATGACCTTAAAAATGGAATTTCACGAAACTCTTTTCGCGTTAATACCGGATGATCCTCAGGTTGTTTGAATTCATCCTTCCCAAAACGGGTTTCGTTGATCAAGATTTTTTTTAAACGGGCTTTATCTTTTTCTAAAATTTGGGGAGACAAATCATAAACCGATAAACACATTCGACAACCAATATCCATACCTACACCATAAGGAATTACCGAGTTTTTTGTTGCCAGAACACCTCCAATAGGTAAACCATAGCCCTGGTGCGCATCAGCCATTAAAGCCCCTTTTACGGTTATTGGTAGCTGCATGGCAACATCCATTTGTTTTAATGAGCCTTCATCGATGCCTTCTTTGCCAAAGATTTTGTAAGGAAGGGGTGAAGAAGAAATTTTTATTTCCTGTTTTTTTTGTTTTGGTGTTAGAATTAATTGTGCAGCCAGTTTACTGAAATTTTCGTGATTTGTATATTTTTGCGGATTTTGAATGATATCTTCGAGTAGTTGAAAAATTTCAGCTTTAGGGGTTTTGTTGTAATGCTTATAAATAGTTTTTTTTGCCTGACTTATTAACAGCTCAGACTGAAAACCAATTCGACGCATCTCTTTTCCACTTATTCGTAACTTTTTCATCCTTACTATATGCTTTTTTTCAAATTTAACGATGAAATCAGGGAAACACAAATAAATTTTTTTAACCTCTACTTATTTTTTTACTGTTGTCCGAAAAAAATATTAAATCCATTCTGAAGTCTTGATTTTATTTGTGTTTTATTTTATTAGCAACGTTTGATAAAGCCATGGAAATCAAAAAAGAGCAGAAGTGAAGATGGGGTCACCCATATGCTGCTAATGGATAATAAGGGTATTATTTACTGTTTTATTTTTTGAAGAAAACTTTCTCTATATATTGTTCCAATAGGGAATGTTTTGCTATCTATTTTTAATTGATGGCGTTGAAAAGAATCTACATGTTTTAAAGAAACAATATAGGATTTATGTATTCTGGCAAATAGTTTTTCAGGTAAGATGTCCATTAAATGATTTAAAGAATCTAAAGCAACAATTCTTTTTTCTTTTAGATGAAATTCAACATAATTGCCTTCACTTTTAATATAGAGTATATCATTTATTTCAATTTTAAAATATTCTGTTCCGCTTTTAACCCATATAACTTCGGGAATTTCTTGTGTTGATAGAATTTCATTTCGGGTGTTTTTACTTTGATAAAGCTCATATGCATGTTGAACAGCTTTTATAAACTCTTCAAACCCTATTGGTTTTAACAGATAATCTATGGCATGAAATTTATATCCTTCCAAAGCATAATCGCTGTATGCAGTAGTGAAAATAACTAATGGGGGGTGCGAAAGTGTTTTCAGCATTTGAATACCCGTTAAGTCAGGCATATTAATATCAAGAAATAGCAAATCGACAGGATTTTTTTGTAAAAAATTTAGTGCTGAAATTGCATTTCTGAATTTGCCGCATGCTTCTAAAAATGAAACTTTAGAGGCATAATCGGAAATTAAATCAAGGGCCATTTGTTCATCGTCAACAACAATATATTTCATGATAAAAACTATTCTTTTAAGGTTAGCTTTACTTCAAAGATACCCGGATTATCTTTAATAACTAATTTATGCTTGTCTTTATACAACATATCCAGTCTGTTTTTTACATTTTTTAAACCAAAACCCGAATATTCTTTATTCTTTATATCTTTAACTTTATGATTTGTATTTTGAATGGTAAATGTAAATACATTATTTTCTAAATGAATGGATATAGTTATTTTCGATTGGTTTTCAATACTTATGCCATGTTTAAAAGCATTTTCAACAAATGGAATTAATAGTAGTGGCGGAATCATAAATGAATCCAACATACCATATTTATTCAATTGAATTTGAATATTATCATCCGGGTGAAACCGTAATTTTTGTAATTCGATATAATTTTCGATGTATTCCATTTCTTTACTTAAAGGGATTTTGGGCTTATTTCCCTCATAAAGCATATAACGCATCATTTTCGAGAGTTTAAATATCCCGTCAGCTGTTTCCGGGTCTTTATTTTTATAGGCAAGCGAGAATAAGTTATTTAAAATATTGAACAAGAAATGAGGGTTAATCTGAGATTTTAAATAAGCTAATTCTGTATTTAATTTTTCTTTAATAAGTTTATGTTTGTTTTTTTCTTCTTGTATCATTTTTTTTGAGAAAGCATATGCCAGCGATAATCCTAAAAATACAATATGAATTACCAGGTTCCCAACCAGCAAATTACTTAAAAAAGCATAATCTTTATCCGGAGTATTGATTTTTATATAAAGTAAATCAATGAAACTTTCAAGAAACGTTAAAAGGATAAGTAATCCTATAATATAAAAAGCGCAGGGTAAATATTTTGATTTTTTAAAAAAACGGGGAATAATATAAAATGATACCGAATAAAAAAGCAGTACATTTATTATTGTACCATAAAGTAATGGAATAGTTAGATTTCCCGCCCTACGGCTAAATACACCTATGATAAAATTATCGGTTAAAAACAGGATGTAAACAATGGGTAGAAGCCATAGTAAGGCATGAATGAAGTATTCTGTTCTTTTCATAAATATTTTTTGTCGAAAATGAGTATTTCTAATTTAAAAACACAATTTATTGTTTAAAAGTAAAAAAAAATGGTGTGAAAAGGACAAAATACTATGTAAACTCATTTTATATAAGCTTTATTGATACACGTATGTATAAAGATGCTCTATATGTAATTAGTTTCTGATTCTTTTAGGGTAACCATATTTTTGGGTGATTAATTATTAAAAAAAATATTATGAAAAACAAAAATCATTTAACCTGGTGGTTAACCCTTTTGTATTGCATTGCTTTTATTGCAATATTTGTAATTGTTGCATTCGTTAGTGATTTTGCAACACAATGGATTTCAGCTATAAGTCTGAAATTTTTCGTACGGGAAATTATCATCCGCTTACCATTAACATTTTATTTAATGTATTTTTTTGCTAAAAAAGTGGTTAAGCAAAACAGCGAAACTTTTTATCTTAAAAATTTTGCAAAGAATCTGTTCAAATGGCTGTTGGCAGGATTTCTTATTTCAATTATTTTTTTACTTTTAATAGTGATTCTGAACCCGACAAATATAATTTATAAAGGCGGTCAGTTAGAATCAAAATGGTTGATTTTTTATTTAGTTTCAACTATAGCTATGGCAATAAATGGTGGATTCCTTGAAGAAACTTTATTCAGAGGCTATATAATGGGACTTTTGAAAAAGAAATGGAATGTAAAAGTAGCGGTATTAATCCCTTCCATTTTATTCGGTGTAATGCATGTTACCATGTTAAATTCTTTTCATTGGGTTGATTTCATGTTACTATTTATTGGAGGAAGTCTGGTGGGAATAATGTTTAGTTTAATTGTTATATACTCAAAGAATGTGTTTGCTGCGGCAATAGTGCATATGGTTTGGAATCTGTTTTTTGCCGGTAGAATTTTGAAGATTTCAAGCGCTCCAATAGATGAAATAAAAAGTGTTTTTGCTATTCAATTAGAAAGTACTCATCCCTTATTAAATGGGGGGAACTTTGGCATTGAAACATCATTAATAGCTATTTTAGTTTATGCAATGGTTAGTGTTTTCTTATTTTTTAAGATTAAATCAAAAGCTAAATAAACATTTAAAAAAAAGGCTGCGATTTTGCAGCCTTTTTAACAATTCGTACATTGAAATGCCATGCATGAGCGCAAACAGATTCCGCATCCGGTACATTTACTGTAATTAATTTCCGGAGCACTAAAAGGACTTTTTTGAGTTATTGCTCCAACAGGGCATATTCCGGTAGATGGACAAGGATGATTTTGGGGACAAAAATTTTCATTGACTACAATATTTTTCTTCATTTTTTCTTGATTTTTAAATTTACGGCTGCAAAAATAATCATTAAATTTAAAAAACAATATATATAGATATTTAAATCTAAAACGAGGTAGGAGGGTAATTAATTCTATTTTATTAACTTGTTAAGTTTCAGGAGAGTTTTTCTTCCCCGGTTTTGGAATCCCGGCGTAGCATCTTCCATCTGATTTTCAATTATAGCAATCAATTCAGAAGCAATTACAGGTTCAAGCGAAACAAAATTTAATAATATTTGCATAGAAAATATTTTAACAGCGGTTGGATACCGGGGTGTCTCAAGCCAGGTAAAACAACAATCGATTAAAATCCCAAGATGTTCTTCATCTAATTGCTTTAAACCAATGGTTGACAATATTTTGGTAAAATGTCTGCGTTGGTTATTATATTTAGCTTTTGGAAGAAATTTTATCATTTCTTCAATATAAGGTACAATTACTCTTGGATATTTAAGCCAGATGGTTTCTATAACCCAGGCTGAACGTCCGGAAACATAAGGCTCATTGGTATAAACCAATTCCATTAATTCGTTAAATAGCCTTTGATTTTTATCAACAACTGATGCTATATATTCGGTGTTTTTTTTAGAAGGTATTGCTAAAAGCTGTTCTCTGAAATTCATGCTGTAATGATTTACTGTTTAAACATTCTGCACATTTCAATGTTATAATAAAAAAATATACAATGAGATTTGTAAATATAATAATAACTATTATAATCACGGTTTTTATAAATCATGATATCAATTCACAAAATACTGGCAAAAAAATGGAATTAGCAACATTTGGGTCTGGGTGCTTTTGGTGTACCGAGGCTATCTTTGAAAAAGTAAAAGGAGTTGAATCTGTCGTTTCCGGTTATTCTGGAGGAAAAGTAAAAAACCCGACCTATCGGGAGGTTTGTACAGGAAATACTGGTCATGCCGAAGTAGTACAATTAATCTACAATCCTGAGATTATAGCATATAAAGAGCTATTAGAAATTTTCTGGAAAATGCATGATCCAACGACATTAAACAGGCAGGGTGCTGATGTTGGGACACAATACCGCTCGGTTATTTTTTATCATACCGATGAACAGAAAAAAACAGCAGAAACCTATAAAAAGAAATTAGATGAAGCAAATATTTTCAAAAAACCCATTGTAACTGAAATAACTCCTTTTGCATCGTTTTATAAAGCTGATGATTACCATCAGGAATATTACGAAAATAATAAGTTTCAACCCTATTGTTCTTTTGTAATTACTCCCAAAATGGAAAAATTTAAAAAGGTATTTAAGGATAAACTTAAATAATGGTTCATCTTTTCTAAAGTTAAGAACTTTGTAAAAAGATTATTTAAAAGAATTCCCTGTAATTAAATATTGTAGAAAATCCCTTACTGTCTTTATCATTTGCAGGTAAAATACTTTATACAAATCAATTCCGGAATAAAATATCATTCCTGCAATTTAATTTTTTTACAGTAATCTTATTATTCATTGTAAAATGTTAAGAGCGATAAAAATTTGCTGTTAAATTCGTTTATTCATATAGCTATCGGTTCTTCGTTATCAGTAGTTTGTGGAGCTTTCAGTACCTTTCCAATCAGGCCGCAAAACCAAAACCGAAGATAGAAAAACTGTGTCAAACCGCTAAAAATCCCAAATGTACGCTGAACGCGTGTTATAAATTGGGCGCCAAGAAAACCTTTATCCGTTTAGTAATAATTTGCTACGAAGTGCAAAATTGTTTTAGTTTTTAGAAACAGCAAATTGCCGAAAGGCAAAATAGGGCAGGTTTTGTAAGTTTTTTTTACAATTGGCTTGTGTGCGAGTACTTGCAGAATTGTAAATGTGCTTACAAATGCGATGGCAAAATGTCTGAAATGAAAC
>Ga0102943_1001767_pt1 | contig 13152 bp, 10 predicted proteins | sample SalPonC_black_MG_FD_78174 | JGI IMG/M metagenome (GOLD analysis project Ga0102943, IMG submission 78174) | Salt pond soil microbial communities from South San Francisco under conditions of wetland restoration - Salt Pond MetaG... | ecosystem: Environmental > Aquatic > Marine > Intertidal zone >...
TAGATCATCGGCTTGTCGTAGACCGGCAGCAGCTGCTTGGAGACGGCGAGCGTCACCGGATGCAGCCGGGTGCCGGAGCCCCCGGCGAGGATGATCCCCTTCACGGCGCGGCTCCCTGGTCGGCGGCGAGACGGTCGAGCGTGCGGGCCAGCGCCTCCTCCCACGGCACGCAGGCGAGGCCGAAGACCCGCTCGAACTTCGTGCAGTCGAGCGCGGAGTTGGCGGGGCGCGCCGCGGGGGTCGGATACTCGGCGGTGGTGATGTGGGCGACCTCGGGCGCGTGGGCGATCAGGCCGCGCGGCAGGGCCTCGGCGAAGATCGCCTCGGCGAAATGCGCCCAGGTGGTGGCGCCGGCGCCGGCGTAGTGGAACGTGCCGAAGGCGGGGTCGCCGGCGGCTGCGTCCGTCAGGCGCGGGGCGATGTGGAGGATCGCGGCGGCGAGATCCTCGGCGCTCGTCGGCTTGCCGCGCTGGTCCGCGACGACGGTGAGGCGTTCGCGGTCCGCGAGGCGGAGCATGGTCTTGACGAAGTTGTGGCCGAAGGGGCTGTAGACCCAGGCGGTGCGCAGGATGCAGTGGCGCGGCAGCGCCTCGGCCACCGCGATCTCTCCGGCGAGCTTGGTGCGGCCGTAGGCGCCGAGGGGGGAGACGGGGTCCGCCTCGGTCCACTCGCCCTGCTTCGTCCCGTCGAACACGTAGTCGGTGGAGACGTGGACGAGCGCGGCGCCGATGCGCGCGCAGGCGCGGGCGAGGGCGGCGGGGCCTTCGGCGTTGATCAGGTGCGCCGTCTCCTCCTCCTCCTCCGCCTTGTCGACGGCGGTGTAGGCGGCGGCGTTGATCACGAGCCTGGCGCCCGAGTCCGCGATCTTCGCCTCGGCCTCCTCCGGGCGGGTCAGGTCGATCGCGTCGAGACCCCAGCAGGGGATCTCCGGCGCGGCCTCGGCCAGCGAGGTCGAGAGCTGGCCGCCGGCGCCGACGACGACGACGTCCGGCATCAGCCCGTCCCCAGGCGGCGGCCGTCATAGGCGCGGGCGCGGATGCCGCGCCACCAGTCGGCGTGGTCGAGATACCAGGCGAGGGTCTTGGCGAGGCCGCTCTCGAAGCTCTCGGCCGGGCGGAAGCCGAGGTCGCGCGCGATCTTCGTGGCGTCGATGGCGTAGCGGAGGTCGTGGCCCGGCCGGTCGGTGACGAACTCGATCAGGCGGTCATGCGGGCCGTCGCCGGGCCGGGCGTCGTCCATGAAGGCGCAGATGGCGCGCACGACGTCGATGTTCGTCTTCTCGGCGTTGCCGCCGATGTTGTAGGTCTCGCCCAGCCGGCCCTTCTCCAGCACCAGCGCGAGGGCGCGGGCGTGATCCTCGACATGCAGCCAGTCGCGCACGTTCTCGCCCCGGCCGTAGACGGGGAGGGGGCGGCCTTCGACGGCGGCGATGGCCATGACCGGGATCAGCTTTTCGGGGAATTGCCAGAGGCCGTAGTTGTTCGAGCAGTTGGTGGTGACGACGGGCAGGCCGTAGGTCTCTCCCCAGGCGCGGACGAGGTGGTCCGAGCCGGCCTTGGAGGCGGAGTAGGGGGAGTTCGGGGCGTAGGGCGTCGTCTCGCTGAACGCGGGGTCGGCGTCGGTCAGCGTGCCGTAGACCTCGTCGGTGGAGACGTGGTGGAAGCGGAAGGCGGACTTGCGCGCGCCGGGGAGGCGGTTCCAGTGCGCCCGCGCGGCCTCCAGCAGGGTGAAGGTGCCGACGAGGTTGGTGCGGATGAAGTCGGCCGGGCCGTCGATGGAGCGGTCGACGTGGCTTTCGGCGGCGAGGTGCATGACCGCGTCCGGGTCGTGGTCCGCGAACACCCGCGCCATCGCCTGCGGGTCGGCGATGTCGGCCTTCTCGAACGCATAGGCCGGGCTGTCGGCGGCGTCCTCCAGCGCCTCGGGCGTCGCGGCGTAGGTGAGCTTGTCGACGTTGACGACGGCGGCGCCCCGCTCGCGGATCAGGTGGCGGATCACGGCCGAGCCGATGAAGCCCGCGCCGCCGGTGACCAGGATCTTCATGCGGTTCGCCTCAGTAGTCGAAGGGGTTATCGACGTCGGAGAGGCGCGGCGCGGCGGCGTCCTTCTCCGACAGGAGCGGGGCGTCGACGCCGGCCTCGGCCAGCGGCCAGTCGATGGCGAGGTCGGGGTCGTCCCAGGCGACGGCGCCGTCATGCTCGCGGCTGTAGTACCCGTCGACCTTGTACTGCACCTCGGCTTCCGGGGTGAGGGTGAGAAAGCCGTGCAGGAAGCCGCGCGGGACGAGGAGCTGCGCGCCCGTCTCGGCGTCGAGCCTCGCGCCGCGCCACTGGCCGAAGGTGGGCGAGGCGCGGCGGATGTCGACGGCGACGTCCCAGACCGCGCCGCGGGTGCACCGCACCAGCTTGGCCTGCGCGAAGGGCGGCGCCTGGTAGTGCAGGCCGCGGAGCGTGCCCGGCGCGGCGCTCATGGAGTGGTTGTCCTGCACGAAGGCGTGGTCGAGGCCCGCTTCGCGGAGGCGGCGGGCGTTCCAGGTCTCCATGAACCAGCCGCGCGCGTCGCCGTGGCGGGCGGGCGTCAGCAGGGCGAGGCCCGGCGGGCCGAGCCGGTCGATCTTCATGTCGGTCGTCTCCTCCCGTCCCCCTCGGAGGTCAGGGCAGAAGGGTGAAGCCGTGGCTCAATGTCAAGCCGACGCGGTGGGAGAAGATCTCCTCGTCCGTCTCGTAGCGCAGATCGTAGGCGAGATTGGCGTTGGTGCGCGGCGCGATGACGTAGGACCAGCCGGCGCGGAGGCCCGTCACGATGCGCGCGTCGCCGGCCCCGTCGTCGTCGCGCGAGGCGTCGACGCCGAGGTTCGCCGAGTTGCGGGGGTTCACCCGATAGCTCCAGCCGAGGCTGGTGCGGTAGTCGATCCGGTCGTCCACGGCGCCGCCGCCGCCGAACAGGTCGCTCCGGTACACGGCGCCGGCGGTCCAGTTCAGCTGAGCGGCCTGGCTCAGGCGGCGGCCCCAGCCGACGGTCAGGGAGGTCGTGTTGACGATCTCGCCGTCGTCGTCGGGAAGCACGCTCTGGCTGAGCCCGACGTTGATCCGGTCCACGTCGCCGGCGAAGCTGAAGCCGGCGTTGCCGGCGACGCTGACCGAGGACTCCTCCTCCGAGCGGGTGCCGCCGCCGGCGAGCTGCCGGTCGACGCTCGTGTGGTTGAAGGACGGGCCGAGGGTGATCGAGAAGGTCTCCCGCGCGGTGCGCTGCCAGCTGGCGCTGGGACCGATCCGGAGGGTGTAGGTCTGCCTGTTGTCGACCCCGTCCGAGAAGAACAGCGACGCGCCGGCGGTGAGGCCCGCCGTCGCGTCGGCCGCGAGGCGGCGGTTCCAGCCGCCGTTCACGCCGAAGGCGGTGTTGGGCACGAGCGAGTCGTCGCCGTCTATGAAGTCGAGCCGGCTCGCGTTCGCGCCGAAGTTGACGCTCTCGGCGCTCGAGATGGTCTGCGACCAGGAGACGCCGGCGCCGAAGGAGACGCGGAGCGCGTCGTCGCGGGTGGTCCGGGTCGTGGTCTCCAGCGGGTCCGGCGTCGGCGCCTCGGGGTCCGGCTCGGTCGGGGTCTCCTCGTCGTCGATCACGTCTTCGTCGTCCGGGTCCGGGAAGCCCGGCTCGTCCGGAAAGTCGGGGGCGCCCGGCAGCAGGATGTCCGTGCGGCTCAGGAAATCCACCGGCGTGATCGAGCCGGAGAAGTTCACCGAAAGCGTCTGCGTCGGCCGGCGCACGCTGTAGGCGCCGTTGAGCCGCGGAAACAGGCCGCTGATGTCGTCGTTCTGATCGTCGTTCGTGAAGGCGCTGAAGTTCAGGCCGGTGCCGAGCGAGAACGTCGAGGTCGGCGTCCGGTCGACGTAGGCGAGCGAGAGAGTGGTGATCGAGCCGAGGCTGGCCTCGTCGCCCTCCTCCAGCTGGACGTTGGTGTCGGCGATGAACTGCTGGCTGATCGATCCGGTGATCGAGCGGTCTCCGGCCGAGCCGGGCGCGGCGAGGAGGCCGGCCGCGGCGAGGCCGGCGGCGAGCCCGCGCCGGGCCTGGACCGCGGCGCCGCCGCACGCCGGGGCGCGGCGGCCGGGCGCGGGCGCTGGGCCGCGCGGGGCGGCGTCGGAGGCGGCTCGGCGGCGCATGGGATCGCGGAACGGCGGGCTCAGTCGAACAGCCCGCGCTCGGGCACGTAGATGATGTCGCCCTCGAAGATCTGCACGTTGTTCTCCACCGGCATCCCGTCCTCGATCCGCTCGTAGTCGAAGAGCATGATCTCCTCCTCGCCGTTCTCGTCGAAGCGACGGATCTGGATGCGGTCGGTCGCGGCGAAGGGCGTCGGGCCGCCGGCGATCGCCAGCGCCTCCAGGACCGTCACTTCGCCGGGCACGGCCACCGGGCCGCGCCGACCGACGCTGCCGAGCATGAAGAACGTGGTCGGCGCCGGCCCCTGCGCCTGCCCGCCCTGAAGCGGCGCGATTCCGCGGATCGAGACGGTCACGGTCGGCGTTATCTGGAAGCCGCGCGAGTAGCGCTCCGCCAGGATGGTCTCGAGGTTCTCGGGCGTCACGCCCTCCACCTTCACCGAGCCGGCGATGGGCAGCGAGATGCGCCCGTCCGGGCGCACGAACACGGTGCGGGTGAGGTTCGGATCCTCGAGCACCGAGACGGTCAGCGTGTCGCCGACGCGGATCTCGTAGAAGTCGTTCTCCTCGACCTCCTCCTCGGGCAGGTCGACCTCTTCGGCCTGCGCGACGGGGTCGGCCGGCGTGGCGCCGAGCGACTCCACGGGCTCCATCGTCGGCACGCTCAGCGGCGAGGGCTCCTGAGCCGATGCGGAGAAGGCCACGGCCAGCGCAAGGGCGGCCACTGCGAAGGGAAAAGCCAGCCTGGACAAGGGGGCGCCTCTCTCTCTTTCGATCACGTCTCAGGAGGGCATTGCCAAAGCCCTGCCCGAATATCCACCCGAATCACCACCCGACGTCCAGCGTCGAGGCAGGAACCGCCGGGACGTGTCGGTGGCGCCGCACTCCCCGAAGCGCCCCGCCTCGAAGGCGAGCCACATCCGCGTTGATTTGAATCGGTTTTCGTGAAAACGTGCCTCGAAGCTCTAGGGGGTAAGCGTCTGATCGGACCGAGTGGGAAGCCCGCCGCCGCGTCATCGCGCCGGGTTCGGATGGACGGACGAGATCGGGGTTTGGGGAGTCGACCCGTGCTGCAACATGCGACGAAGCGCCCGTCGGGCGTGACGGATTTCGGTGGCGACGACTTCGGCGCGGCCGAATCGAGGGTGGGTATGTCGGGCGTCTATGCGCGTCATGGCAAGCGGGTGTTCGACCTCGCGCTTTGCCTGGCGGCCGCGCCGGTGGCGGCGCCTCTGGTGGCGGCGCTGAGCGTGGCGGTTCGCCTCGAGGGCGGTCCGGTCTTCTACGGCCAGCGCCGTCTGGGACGAGGGGGCCGGGAGTTCACCTGCTGGAAGCTTCGCACCATGGTCTGCGACGCCGACGAGCGGCTTGCGCTGCATCTTGCGGCCGACCCGCGGGCGCGCGCCGAGTGGGAGGCGACGCAGAAGCTGCGGAACGATCCGCGGGTGACGCGTTTCGGCCGGTTCCTGCGGACCAGCTCGCTCGACGAGCTGCCGCAGCTATGGAACGTCATGAAGGGTGAGATGAGCTTGGTCGGCCCCCGGCCCTTCACGCCGGATCAGAGCGGACTCTACCATGGGCGCAGCTACTATCGTCTGCGTCCCGGTCTGACCGGCTACTGGCAGGTGGGCGAGCGCAACGGCACGAGCTTCGCGCAGCGGGCCGTCGACGATGCGCGCTACGCCCGGGAGTTGAGCCTCTGGACCGATCTGCGCACGATCTTCAAGACGGTTCGCGTGGTGTTGCGCGGCACCGGCTGCTGACGCTGCGGGAGCGGTGGGAGGCGCCCCTTGCGCCGGCTCGCGAGTCGGGCTATCGACCCTGCGACCCAAGGATGCGGGCGTAGCTCAGGGGTAGAGCACAACCTTGCCAAGGTTGGGGTCGTGAGTTCGAATCTCATCGCCCGCTCCAGTTTTTCGCCGGCTTGCCGGCACGTCGAAGGGGCGGTCCAGCGGGACCGCCCCTTCTTCGTTTCACGGCTTCGTCGTGGTTTGCGGAAATCCCGGCCGCGCCCGGCGACCGCGACGTGTCGCGGTCGCCGGGACGGGGGTCACTTGGCCGCGGTCGACGCCTTGCCTCGGGGCTCGTTGATCAGCCCCTTCACGATCGCGAAGCAGCCGAGCAGCAGCACGATGGTGAACGGGAGTCCCGTCGAGACCGCCATCGCCTGAAGCGCGCCGAGACCGCCGCCGAGCAGCAGGGCGATCGCCACGAGCCCCTCGAAGGTGCACCAGAACACGCGCTGGGACACCGGGGCGTTGACCTTGCCGCCGGCGGTGATGGTGTCGATCACGAGGCTGCCGGAGTCGGACGAGGTGACGAAGAACACGATCACCAGCACGACCGCGACCACCGAGGTGATCTGGGCCATCGGCAGGTCGGCCAGCATCCCGAAGAGCGACAGCGGCGCGTTGTAGCTGTCGATCACGTAGGCCTTCACCTGGCTGTTCTCGAGCGTCAGGACCTGATCGATCGCGGTGCCGCCGAAGGCCGTCATCCACAGCACGGAGACGACGGAGGGGATCAGCATGACGCAGATCAGGAACTCCCGCACGCTGCGGCCCCGGCTGACGCGGGCGATGAACATGCCCACGAACGGCGACCAGGAGATCCACCAGGCCCAGTAGAACGCGGTCCAGCCCTGACGGTAGCCGTCGTCCTCGCGCCCGAAGGGATTGGAGAGCGGAATGACCTCGCGCCCGTAGGCCCAGAGATAGTCCACGAAGCCCGTGGCGATGGCGATGGTCGGGCCGGCGAGGATCACGAAGAGCAGCAGCAGCCCCGCGAGGGCCATGTTGATCTCCGACAGGATCTTCACGCCGCCGTCGAGGCCCCGCAGCACCGAGACCAGCGCCACCGCGGTGATGCCGACGATGAGGACGACCTGCGCGTTGACGCTGACCGGGATGCCGAACACGAAGTCGAGGCCCGCGTTCGCCTGCTGCGCGCCGAAGCCGAGCGAGGTGGCGAGGCCGAACAGCGTCGCGAACACCGCGAGGATGTCGATGACGTGCCCCGGCCAGCCCCAGACCTTCTCGCCGAAGATCGGGTAGAAGATCGAGCGCACGGTCAGCGGCAGTCCCTTGTTGAAGGAGAACAGCGCCAGCGCCAGCGCCACCACCGCGTAGATCGCCCAGGGGTGCAGGCCCCAGTGGTAGATCGTGGCGGCCATGCCCATCGCCTTGGCGGCGGCGACGTTCTCCGGAATCAGGTTCCCGTCGGCGTCGAAGGGCGACGGCACGCCGAGCGGCGCGGAGATGGCCATGTGATAGACCGGCTCGAGCACGCCGAAGAACATCAGGCCGATGCCCATGCCGGCGGCGAAGAGCATCGAGAACCAGCCGACGTAGCCGTAGTCGGGCGTCGCGTCCTCTCCGCCGAGGCGGACCGAGCCGAGCGGCGAGACGATCAGCCCGAGGCAGACCAGCACGAACACGTTGCCGGAGAGGATGAAGAACCAGTCGAGGTTCGTGGTCAGCCAGCCGCGGATGGCGTCGAACACCGGGCCGATCGAGGTCTGGAAGGTCAGCGTCACCAGCACGAAGGCGACGATGACGAGGCCCGAGACGAGAAACACCGGGTTGTGCACGTCGAGCTCGAACGGGCCGATCTTCGGGGTGACGTTGTCCTGGCCGACGTTGTAGTCCGTTTCGATGAGGTCGGAGCGGCCTTCCGGCGCCGGGATGGCGTCCGGGTCGACGGAGTCGTCTGACATGGGTTGCTTCCTTTTTGGTTGTCGCTGTCGGCGGCCCCGCCTCAGCGGACGAGGAAGACCGAGATGTCCGCCTCTGACGCGACGGTCCCGCCGTGCGAGGCCCAGAACCAGTCGGCGATGTTCGGCTTGTGCGAAGCCATGACGACCAGATCGGCGCCGGTCTGCTCGATGGCCCGCAGCAGCGTCTTGTCGAGATCGACCGCGGGGTCGGTGCTGGTCATGGCGTGGCTGTCGACGGCGTGGCCGTGGGCCTCGGCCTCGGTCTTGGCGAAGCTGCTCAGCTTCTCGGCGAACTCGCGGGGGTTGTGGGCCACCGGACTCGGCGTCTCCGGAGTCACGCCGACGTAAGTGACCGTGGCGCCGTAGTGCTTGGCCAGGTCGGCCGCCGACTTGAGCGCCTTGTCGAGCTGATCGCGATGGACCAGATCGACCGGCACCATGATCTTTCGGTACACGTGTCGTCTCCTCTGTTCCTGTCGGGCGGGTTGGTTCGCCTCGGTTCTTCGGTCGACGAACCGAGCTTATCATCGGGATCGGGCGAACGCGACCATCGGACCCGGCCGGCCTCGGCCGCCTCGAGCGGGTTGGAGCCGGCGGGCCGACCCGTGCTATAGGCGGTGTCGGATCGACGAGAGACGAAGGGACGACGCATGGCGCTGGACCGCGAGACGCTGGAGCATCTGAGGACGGTCGAGCGGCGGCTGCTCTGGCTCGCCTGCTGGACGATCCACCACGCCAACCACGTCCGCGGGAAGGACGAGATCAAGACCGGCGGGCACCAGGCGTCCTCGGCCTCGATGGTGCAGATCATGACGGCGCTCTACTTCCACGCGCTCAGGCCGGAGGACCGGGTCGCGGTGAAGCCGCACGCCTCGCCGGTGTTCCACGCCGCGCAGTACCTGACCGGCGGCATCGAGCGCGACAAGCTGGAGGCGTTCCGCGGCCTCGGGGGCGCGCAGAGCTATCCGAGCCGGACCAAGGACGTGGACGACGTGGACTTCTCCACCGGCTCGGTCGGGCTCGGCGTCGCGGCCACGGCCTTCGCGGCGCTGACGCAGGAGTATCTCGCGGCGAAGGACTGGAGCGAGGTCGGCAAGGGCCGGCCGAAGGGGCGCATGGTGGCGCTGGTCGGGGACGCCGAGCTCGACGAGGGCAACGTCTACGAGTGCCTTCAGGAGGGCTGGAAGCAGGACCTGCGCAACGTCTGGTGGGTGATCGACTACAACCGCCAGAGCCTCGACGGCGTGGTGCGCGAGGGGCTGTGGCGGCGCGTCGAGGCGATCTTCGAGGCGTTCGGCTGGGACGTGCGGGTCATCAAGAACGGCGCCCTGCAGCGCGCCGCCTTCGAGGAGCCGGGCGGCGAGGCGCTCAGCGAGTGGATCGACACCTGCCCGAACGACGTCTACTCGGCGCTGACCTATCAGGGCGGCGCCGCCTGGCGTAAGCGGCTGCTCGACGATCTCGGCGATCAGGGGCCGGTGTCGGAGCTGATCGAGAAGCGCTCCGACAAGGCGCTGGCCGAGCTGATGGAGAACCTCGGCGGCCACTGCCTCGAGACGCTGTGCGAGGCGTTCGACGCGGTGGACCACGACAAGCCGGTCTGCTTCCTCGCCTACACGGTCAAGGGCTGGGGCACGCCGCTGGCGGGCCACAAGGACAATCACGGCGGGCTGATGACGCCGAAGCAGATGGCGGAGTGGCGCAAGGCCTACGCCGTGCCGGAGGGGGCGGAGTTCGACCGCCTCGCCGGGGTGGAGGACGCCGAGGCGTTCGAGGCGTGGCTGAAGGAGGCGCCTTTCTTCAAGGCCGGGCCGCGGCGCTTCGGCGCCGACCGCATCAGGACGCCCGGGCCGCGGCTGCTGGACGACCGGGAGCTTTCGACGCAAGCGGGCTTCGGCAAGGTGCTGGACGCCTTGGCGAAGGAGGGCGGGCCGCTGGCGGAGCGGATCGTCACCACCTCGCCCGACGTCACCGTCTCGACCAACCTGACGCCTTGGGTGAACCGGCGGGGGCTGTTCGCGCGCGACCCTCGGGCGGACGTGTTCCGCGAGGCGCAGGTGCCGAGCACGCAGAAATGGGGGTTCTCGCCCGAGGGCCAGCATGTCGAGCTCGGCATCGCGGAGATGAACCTGTTTCTGCTGCTGGGGCAGATGGGCCTTTCGCATTCCATGTTCGGGGAGCGGCTGCTGCCGGTGGGCACGGTCTACGACCCGTTCGTGGCGCGGGGTTTGGACGCGCTCAACTACGCCTGCTACCAGGACGGCCGCTTCATCGTCGCCGGCACGCCGAGCGGCGTGACGCTTGCGCCCGAGGGCGGCGCGCACCAGTCGATCGGCTCGCCCCTGATCGGGATGAGCCAGGACGGGCTGGCGAGCTTCGAGCCGGCCTATCTGGACGAGCTGTCGGTGATCATGGACTGGGCCTTCGACTACGTGCAGCGGACGGGCGACGGCGATCCGGACGAGCGGACCTGGCTGCGTGACGAGACCGGCGGCTCGGTCTATCTGCGCCTCTCGACGCGCCCGCTGGAGCAGCCGGCGCGGCGCGAGGACGAGAGCTTCCGCCAAGGCGTGATCGACGGCGCCTATTGGTGGCGCGAGCCCGGCCCGAACGCGGAGGTGGTGATCGCCTATCAGGGCGTGGTGGCGCCGGAGGCGATCGCGGCGGCCGGGATGATCGGCAACGACCGGCGTGACATCGGCGTGCTGGCGGTGACGAGCGCGGACCGGCTGAACGCCGGCTGGACCGCCGCGCAGCGGGCGCGGCGGCGCGGCGCCGCCGCCGCCCGCAGCCAGGCGGAGCGGCTGCTGGAGGGGCTGCCGCCGCACTGCCTGCTGATCACGGTGATCGACGGGCATCCGGCGACGCTGGCCTGGCTCGGCGCGGTCGCGGGGCACCGGACCTGCTCGCTCGGCGTCGAGCATTTCGGGCAGACCGGGCGGATCGAGGAGCTCTACCGCCATTACGGCATCGACGCGGCGAGCATCGCCGAGGCGGCGCAGAACCTGACCGCGGGGCGCAGGCTGAAGCAGGCGACGCTGCCGGCCGCCGGATAGGCGGCTTCCGCAGGGCGGAATTGGCTGGCGCTCCGTGGTGACGCGGGGCGGCGGCGGGCGTATCTCCCGCGCGCCGGGAGCAGGAGGAGCATCATGGCCGAGACCATCGCGGGACTGATCGAGGGTCATTCCGACGCCGCGCCCGCCATCGGGGCGCCGGGCCGCGAGTGGCTGAGCTTCGGGGCGCTGCGCGCGCAGGCGGCGGCGGTGCGCGGCGCGCTAGCCGCGTCCGGGATCGGCGCGGCGGATCGCGTGGCGATCGTGCTGCCGAACGGCCCGGAGATGGCGGCGGCCTTCGTCTGCGTCGCGAGCGGGGCGACCGCGGCGCCGCTGAACCCGGCCTATCGGGCGGAGGAGTTCGACTTCTACCTCTCCGACCTCGGCGCGAAGGCGCTGATCGTCGCCGCGGACTACGACGGCCCCGCGCTGGGCGTCGCGGAGGCGAAGGGCGTGCGCGTCGTGCGCCTGACCGGCGGCGGCGCGGCGGGGGCCTTCACGCTGGATCTGCCGGCGGGCGAGGATCCGGGGCCGGCGGGCGCCGACGCGGTGGGGCTGGTGCTGCACACCTCCGGCACCACGTCGCGGCCGAAGATCGTGCCGCTGCTCCACGCCAACCTCGCCGCGAGCGCGCGGCACATCGGGGACGCGCTGGCGCTGACCTCGGCCGATCGCTGCATGAACATGATGCCGCTCTTCCACATCCACGGGCTTGTGGCGGCGACGCTGTCCTCGCTGGCGGCGGGCGGCAGCGTGTGGTGCGCGCCGGGCTTCGACGCCATCAAGGTGTTCCGCTGGTTCGAGGAGGCCGACCCGAGCTGGTACACCGCCGTTCCGACCATGCATCAGGCGATCCTCGCCCGCGCGGCGCGGAACCGGGAGACGGTGGACAAGCTGAACCTGCGGCTGATCCGGTCGAGCTCCGCCAGCCTGCCGGCGCAGGTGATGACGGCGCTGGCCGAGAGCTTCGGCTGCCCGGTGGTCGAGAGCTACGGCATGACCGAGGCGGCGCACCAGATGACCTCGAACCCGCTCGACCGGCAGAAGCCCGGCAGCGTCGGCGTCGAGGCCGGGCCGCTGGTGCGCACGGCGGGCGAGGCGGAGGACGTGATCCTCGCGCCGGGCGAGCTGGGCGAGGTCGTGATCTCCGGCCCCAACGTCACGCCGGGCTACGAGGCGAACCCGGAGGCGAACGCCAGGAACTTCTTCGAGGCCGACGGCCGGCGCTGGTTCCGCACCGGCGACCAGGGGCGGTTCGACGCGGACGGCTTCCTGCACATCACCGGCCGGCTGAAGGAGATCATCAACCGGGGCGGCGAGAAGGTCTCGCCGCTCGAGGTCGACGACGCGCTGATGGACCATCCCGCGGTGACGCAGGCCGTGACCTTCGCGATGCCGCATCCGAAGCTGGGCGAGGAGGTCGCCGCCGCCGTGGTGCTGAAGGAGGGGGCCGAGGCCGACGAGGCCGGCATCCGCGCCTTCGTCCGCGAGCGGCTGGCCGACTTCAAGACGCCGCGGCGCGTGGTGATCCTGGAGGAGATCCCGAAGGGCGCGACCGGCAAGCTGCAGCGCATCGGGCTGGCGGAGAAACTGGGTCTCGGGGAGCCGACGGCATGAGGATCTGCATCTTCGGCGCCGGCGCCATCGGCGGCTACATGGGCGCGAAGCTGGCGGAGGCGGGCGCGGACGTGTCGCTGGTCGCGCGCGGCCCGCATCTGGCGGCGATGCAGGCGGACGGCCTGACGCTGATCGAGGGGGGCGAGCGCAAGACCCACGCGGTGCGCGCGGCGGAGGACCCGGCGGAGCTCGGCGAACAGGACTACGTCGTCATCACGCTGAAGGCGCATTCGGTGCCCGGCGTGGTGGACCGGATGCAGCCGCTGCTCGGCGAGGACACCTGCGTCGTGATGGGCGTCAACGGGGTGCCGTGGTGGTACTTCCACGGCCTCGGCGGGGATCTGGAGGGCACGCGGCTGGAGAGCGTCGACCCCGGCGCGAAGCAGTGGGACGGCATCGGGCCGGAGCGGGTGCTGGGCTGCGTGGTCTATCCCGCCGCGGACGTGCCGGAGCCGGGCGTGGTGAACCACCTCGAGGGCAACCGCTTCACGCTGGGGGAGCCCGACGGCTCCAGGTCCGAACGGGCGCAGGCGCTCTCGAAGGCGCTCGGCGCGGCGGGGCTGAAGGCGCCGGTGCGCCCGAAGATCCGCGACGAGATCTGGGTGAA
>Ga0102943_1001768_pt1 | contig 13148 bp, 13 predicted proteins | sample SalPonC_black_MG_FD_78174 | JGI IMG/M metagenome (GOLD analysis project Ga0102943, IMG submission 78174) | Salt pond soil microbial communities from South San Francisco under conditions of wetland restoration - Salt Pond MetaG... | ecosystem: Environmental > Aquatic > Marine > Intertidal zone >...
CAGGCAACTGGGGGGTGTTGGACAAACATGAGCGCTATAGAATCTTATATAAAAGAGAAGTTGCAAGTGAGAAACGTTACTGTCTTACGTGATGATGTTGATCATGACACCCCAGAGGGAGTGTATATATTCAAAGTCTATTTCACAATATTGTCTGAGCGCGCCGGACGTGATTGCTATGGGAAAATTGAAAGCCGACTAATCCACCCGCGTTTAGTTTTTCAGATTGATAAAAATACATTCGCCTTTGGAACTTCTGTCTTAATTTTTAAGAGCTCAATTTTTTCGGGGTATGGAAATGCAAATCGGATTGCATTTGAAAATGTAGACGATCTCATGAAGGCGATTGACGAAGACGAGGCGTGGGAGTTTGAAAACTTTGGCTCTTCGTACCGGGAAGAACACTGATAAATTAAATGAACGCTCCCCTCCCCCGCTGGGTCGATCTCGGCCTGATCCCGATGCTGAACCTGCTCGCGGCGTTTCTCGTCGCGGGGCTCGTGGTGCTTCTGGTGGGGGAGAGCCCGGTCGAGGCGGTGCAGGTGATCCTCTACGGGGCCTTCGGCTTCGGGGAGGGGATCGGGTTCACCCTCTTCTACGCGACCAACTTCATCTTCACCGGGCTCGCCGTCGCCGTCGCGTTCCATGCCAAGCTGTTCAACATCGGGGGCGAGGGGCAGGCCTATGTCGGGGGGCTCGGGGTGGCGCTGGTGTGCCTCTCGCTCGACACGGCGATGCCGTGGTGGGTGATCGCGCCGCTCGCCGCCGCGGGGGGCGCGGTCTTCGGGGCGGGGTGGGCGTTCCTGCCGGCCTATCTCCAGGCGACGCGGGGGAGCCACATCGTCATCACGACGATCATGTTCAACTTCCTCGCCGCGAGCCTGATGGTCTATCTGCTCGTCAACGTCCTCAAGGTGCCGGGGGCGATGGCGCCGGAGAGCCGGACCTTCGAGGAGGCGGGGCGGCTGCCCAAGATCGGCTGGTTCGTGGCGCTGTTCGGGGAGGACATCGGAGGGGCGCCGGCGAATCTCAGCTTCTTCCTCGCGCTCGGCGCCTGCGTCGCGGTCTGGCTGCTGATCTGGCGCACGCGGCTCGGCTACGAGATCCGCACCTTCGGGGCCAATCCGACGGCGGCGGTCTATGCCGGGATCTCGCCGGTGCGGATCACGGTGGTGACGATGCTGATCTCGGGCGGGCTGGCGGGGCTGATGGCGCTCAATCCGGTGATGGGGGATCAGCATCGGCTGTTCCTCGACGTCGCGGGGGGCGCCGGGTTCGTGGGGATCGCGGTGGCGCTGATGGGGCGGGCGCATCCGCTCGGCGTCGCGCTCGCGGCGCTGCTGTTCGGGGTGCTCTATCAGGGCGGCGCGGAACTGGCGTTCGAGATGCCCACGATCACGCGCGACATGGTGGTGGTGATCCAGGGGCTGGTGGTGCTGTTCGCCGGGGCGATGGAGTACATGTTCCGGCCCTGGGTCGCGCGGCTGTTCGCGGCGCTGCCGGGACGCGGGGAGACGGCGTGATGTTCGACGCGCTGATCCTGATGCTGGATTCCACCGTGCGGCTCTCCACCCCGCTGCTGCTGGCGGCGCTGGCGGGGCTTTATGCCGAGCGCTCGGGGGTGCTCGACATCGGGCTCGAGGGCAAGCTGCTGGCGAGCGCCTTCGCGGCGGCGGCGACGGCGGCGGTGTCGGGTTCGGCCTGGCTGGGGCTGGCGGCGGGGATGGGGATCTCGCTGCTGCTGGCGCTGCTGCACGGGGCGGCCTGCATCACCTATCGGGGCAACCAGATCGTGAGCGGGGTGGCGATCAACTTCCTCGCCGCGGGGCTGACGGCGCTGCTGGGGCAGGCCTGGTTCCGGCAGGGCGGGCGCACGCCGACCCTCGGCGCGGAGGCGCGGTTCGGGGAGCTGGACTGGCCGCTCTCGGAGACGCTGGCGGGGGTTCCGGTGCTCGGGGGGGTGTATTCGGAGCTGCTGAGCGGCCATTCGCTGCTGGTCTACGCCGCCTTCCTCGCGGCGCCGGCGAGCTGGTACGTGCTCTATCGGACGCGCTTCGGGCTGAGGCTCAGGGCGGTGGGGGAGAACCCGGCGGCGGTGGACACGGCGGGGATCTCCGTCACCTTGCTGCGCTACAAGGCCATGGCGGTCTGCGGGCTGATCTGCGGGGTCGGCGGGGCGTATCTGGCGATCGCGCAGTCGGCGGGGTTCGTGAAGGACATGAGCGCGGGCAAGGGGTTCATCGCGCTCGCGGCGTTGATCTTCTCGAAATGGCGGCCGCTGCACGTCATGGGGGCGTGCCTGCTGTTCGGCTTCCTCGACGCGGCGGCGATCCGGCTGCAGGGCAAGGGGCTGCCGCTGATCGGGGAGGTGCCGGTGCAGCTGATCCAGGCGGCGCCCTACGTGCTGACGGTGGTGCTGCTGGCGGGGTTCATCGGGCGCGCGACGCCGCCGAAGGCGGGCGGGACGCCCTACGTGAAGGAGCGATGATGGGGTTGCGCGAGCTGGACCTGACGATCCTGCGGCATTGCGAGAAGTCCGGCGACGGGCTTTCGGACCCGCTGACGGCGCGGGGCGCCGCGGACGCCGAGCGGGTGGCCGACGCGTTGGCTGAGGCGGGCGTCGACGCGGTGTTCGCCTCGCCCTACCGGCGGAGCCAGGAGACGATCGCACCGTTCGCGGCGCGTGCGGGGATCGAGGTGCGGACGGACGCGCGGCTGGCGGAGTGGTTCCTTTCGGACGCCGCGCTCGCCGAGATCCACGATCACGCGCCGCGGATCTTCGCGGACCGGGACTATCGGGCGCCTTGGTCGGAGACTGCGGCGGAGGTCTGGGCGCGGATTTCGGCGGCGCTGGCGGACGTCGCGGCCTCGGGCGCGCGGCGGCCGGCGCTGGCCTGCCACGGGGGGATCCTGGGCGCGACGCTGATGAACCTTGCGGACCGTTTCCGGCCGGAGGACTGGGCGGGGTTCCATCAGCCGACGCTGGTGCGGCTGCACCGGGGCGAGTGGCGCCGTATCGAGCTGCCGGAGCAGGGCGCGGCGGACGGGCGCGCGGATCTCGGCGAGGCCGCGGCCCATGCGGGCGACGCCTTCGACGCCGAGGCCGGCGCGGGGCGGGAGGCGGGCGCGTGACCGGGCCGGAGGATCTGTGGCGCGCGGCGCTGGAGGCGCGGGCCAAGGCCTATGCGCCGTTCTCGGGCTTCGCGGTGGGCTGCGCGATTCGGACCGAGAGCGGGCGGGTCTTCGTCGGCGCCAACATGGAGAACCAGAGCTTTCCCGAAGGCTGGTGCGCCGAGACGACGGCGCTGGGCCACATGGTGATGGCGGCGGAGACGGAGGCGGACCGTACCGTGGCCGAGGTGGTGGTGGCGGCCGAACTCGACCCGCCGGTGACGCCCTGCGGCGGCTGCCGGCAGCGGCTGGCGGAGTTCGGGCGGCCCGACACGATGGTGCACGCCGCCGACCTGACGGCGATCCGCGCGAGCTGGACGCTTGCGGAACTGCTGCCGGCGGCGTTCCGTTTGTGACGACGTCGCCGGTCTTGACCGAGGGCCGTCTTGCGGCGACGGCGGCGCGCCGGGCGGACGCGGCGCGGCGGGAAACGGAGGCGGTACCATGACCGAGGCGGCGGAGCTTCTGAGGCAGGCGGGCGCACGGAACGCCCGGCTCGGCCTCGTGCTCGGCTCGGGCCTCGGGGCGTTGGCCGACGAGGTGGAGGGCGCCGTGGCCGTGCCGTTCGCGGATCTGCCGGGGTTTCCGCGCTCCGGCGTCTCGGGCCATCACGGGATGCTGTCGGTCGGGCGGCTCGAGGGGGCTCCGGTGGCGGTCCTCGCCGGCCGGGCGCATTACTACGAGGGGCACGGCGCGGGCGTGATGCGCGGCCCGCTCGAGACGCTGAAGGCGCTGGGCTGCGAGGCGGTGCTGCTGACCAACGCCGCCGGGTCGCTCCACGCGGAGATGGGACCGGGCAGCCTGATGACGATCACGGACCATATCGCGGTCTCGGGCCTCAATCCCCTGATCGGGGAGGCGACGGAGGACCGCTTCGTGAACATGGTGGACGCCTATTCGCCGGCGCTGCGGGGGCGGCTGAAGGCGGCCGATCCGGGGCTCCACGAGGGCGTCTACGCCTGGTTCTCGGGCCCCAGCTTCGAGACGCCGGCGGAGATCCGCGCGGCGCGGGTGCTTGGGGCGGACGCGGTGGGCATGTCCACCGTGCCCGAGACGATCCTGGCGCGGTTCCTCGGGATGCAGGTCGCCGCCGTCTCCGTGATCACCAATCTCGCCGCGGGGATGACCGGCGCGGCGCTTGACCATGAGGAGACCAAGCGCGAGGCGGACCGGGCCAAGGTCCGCTTCGCCGCGTTGGTCCGAGGATTCGCCGAGGGGTTTCGATGAGCGATCCGGAGCTGGAGACGGCGGCGCGGCGGGCGATCGCCTGCCTCGACCTGACGGACCTGAACGACGACTGCGACGAGGCGGCGGTGGAGGCGCTGGCGGCGCGGGCCAAGACGCCGCACGGAACCGTCGCCGCGCTCTGCGTCTGGCCGCGCTTCGTGCGGCTGGCGCGGGCGACGGCGCCGGCGGACGTGCGGGTGGCGACGGTGGTCGCGTTCCCGAGCGGGGAGGCGCGGGACGAGGCGGTGATCGCCGAGACCGAGGCGGCGCTGCGCGCCGGCGCCGACGAGATCGACGTGGTGATCCCCTACCGGCTGATGATGGAGGGGCAGGCGGAGGCGGTGGTCAGTCGCGTCGCGCGCGTCAAGCGCGAGGCAGGCCTGAACGTGGTGAAGGCGATCCTCGAGACCGGCGTGCTGGGCGGGACGGAGGCGATCCGCCTCGCCTCGGAGCTCGCGCTCGAGGGCGGGGCGGACTTCCTCAAGACCTCCACCGGCAAGGCGCCCGTCAGCGCCACGCTGGCGGCGGCCGAGACCATGCTGGAGGCGATCGCGGCGCATGGGCGGCCGGCCGGGCTGAAGGCCTCGGGCGGGATCCGCACCACGGAGGAGGCGGCGACGTATCTGGCGCTGGCCGACGAGCGGATGGGCGAGGGCTGGGCGACTCCGGCGACGTTCCGCTTCGGCGCGTCGGGCCTGCTCGACGCGCTGTTGGATACGCTGGCGGGCGAAGGCGCGGCGGCGGCGGGAGAGGGCTGGTGAGGCTGCCGCAGGAGATCATCCTCGACAAGCGCGAGGGGCGCGAGCTGAGCCGAGCGGACGTGGCGGGGTTCGTCGCGGGCCTGACCTCGGGCGCGGTGACCGAGGGGCAGGTCGCGGCGCTCGCCATGGCGACGTTCTTCCGCGGCATGACGACGGCCGAGCGCGTGGCGCTGACCGAGGCGATGCGGGATTCCGGCGAGACGCTGGCCTGGGATCTGCCGGGGCCTGTCGCGGACAAGCACTCCACGGGCGGCGTCGGGGACAACGTGAGCCTGATGCTGGCGCCGGCGCTGGCGGCGTGCGGGGTCTACGTGCCGATGATCTCGGGCCGCGGGCTGGGGCACACCGGCGGCACGCTCGACAAGCTGAGCGCGATACCGGGCTACGACGTGGCGCCGGGGACCGCCGCGCTGCGGCGCGTCGTCGGCGAGGTGGGCTGCGCGATCATCGGCCAGACGGCTGAGATCGCCCCGGCCGACGCGCGGTTCTACGCGATCCGGGACGTGACGGGGACGGTCGAGTCGATCGACCTCATAACCGCCTCGATCCTCTCGAAGAAGCTGGCGGCGGGGCTCGACGCCTTGGTGCTTGACGTCAAGGTGGGGTCCGGCGCCTTCATGGGGGACATGGAGCGCGCGCGGGCCTTGGCCGAGAGCCTGGTGGCGGTGGCGAACGGCGCGGGGTGCCGGACCTCGGCGCTGATCACCGACATGGATGAGCCCCTGGCCAGCGCCTGCGGAAACGCGGTGGAGGTGGCGAACGCGGTGCGCTTCCTGCGCGGGGACGAGGTGGACCCGCGGCTATGGGACGTCACGGTGGCGCTGGGGGGTGAATTGCTGGCGCTGACCGGTCTGGCGCCGGACGAGGCCGAGGGGCGGGCGCGGATCGCGGCGGCCGTCGAGGATGGGCGGGCGGCGGAGCGCTTCGGCCGGATGGTCGCCGCGCTCGGCGGTCCCGCGGACTTCGTGGAGCGGTTCGAGGCGCATCTGCCCGCCGCTCCCGTGACGCTCGACGTGCCGCCGGAGCGCGACGGACTGGTGACGGGGATCGACGGGCGCGCGCTCGGCAACGCGGTGGTGGCGCTCGGCGGCGGGCGGACGCGGCCGGAGGACGCGATCGACCTCGCGGTCGGGCTGACCGACGTGGCCGGGATCGGCGCGGTGGTGGACGCGGATTTCCCGCTGGCGCGGATCCGGGCGCGAGATCGCGACACGGCCGAGGCGGCTGCGCGGCGCGTCCGGAGCGCCTATGTGACGGGGGACGACGCGCCCGAACCGGCCGAGCCGGTGCGCGGGCGCGTGGGGAATTGAAATGGGACGCCGCCCCGCTGGGTGGCGACCTTTTGGGGAGAGCCGGCGATGGCCAGGGCGATACTGCTGGTGTTGGACAGCGTCGGGATCGGCGGCGCCCTGGACGCGGCCGCGTTCGGGGACGAGGGGGCCGACACGCTCGGCCATGTCGCCAAGGCCTGCCACGAGGGCCGGGCGGATGTGGGGCGCTCCGGACAGCTGCGGCTGCCGACGCTGTCGGCGCTGGGCCTCGGGGAGGCGGCGGCGGCGGCCCTGCGTCGGCGGCCGGTGGGCCTCGGCCCGGCCGACGAGCAGGCGGCCTGGGCGGCGCTCGAGGCGGTCTCGGCCGGCAAGGACACGGTGACGGGGCATTGGGAGCTGGCGGGCGTGCCGCTCGCGGAGCCATGGCATTTCTTCCCGGACGAGGAGCCCTGCTTTCCGCCGGACCTGATCGCCGCGATCGTGGATGCGGCGGACCTGCCGGGCGTGCTCGGCCAGCGCCGCGCGTCCGGCACCGAGATCCTGGCGGAGCTCGGAGCCGAGAGCGTCGCGACCGGCAAGCCGATCTTCTATTCCTCGGCCGACAGCGTGCTCCAGATCGCGGCGCATGAGGAGGCCTTCGGGCTCGAGCGCCTGCTGGAGCTGAGCCGGATGACGCGCCGGGCGCTCGACGTCGCCGGACTGCGGGTGGCGCGGGTGATCGCGCGGCCCTTCGTCGGCGAGGCGGGGGAGTTCCGCCGCACCGCGAACCGGCGGGACTATGCGCTGGCGCCGCCGGAGCCGACCCTCTGCGACCGGGTCGAGGCGTCGGGGCACAAGGTCTGGGGGATCGGCAAGATCGCCGACATCTTCGCGGGGCGCGGGGTGACGGAGACGCTGAAGGGCCCGACCGACGTGGCGCTGGTCGACCGCACGCTGGAGGCGATGGAGCGGGCCGGCTCCGGCGACCTGATCTTCGCGAATTTCGTCGAGTTCGACACGCTCTACGGCCATCGCCGGGACGTGGCGGGCTACGCCCGTGCGCTGGAGGCGTTCGACGCGCGGGTTCCGGAGATCCTCGAGGCGATGCAGGAGCGCGACCTCCTGATCTTCACGGCCGATCACGGCAACGATCCGACCTGGAGCGGCACCGATCACACGCGCGAGCGGACGCCGATGCTGATGGTCGGCCGCGCGGTGGAGCCGGGGGGGCGCGGTCTCGGCCGGTTCGCGGACGTGGCGGAGACGCTGGCGGCGCATCTGAAGCTGCCCGCCGGGGCGCATGGGCGCAGTCTGCTGCCGCGGCGGCGGTGACCGGCATCGCGGCCCTGCCGAAGGTCGAGCTGCACCTGCACATGGAGGGCGCGGCGCCGCCGGCGCTGGCCTGGCGGCGCGCCGAGGCTCTCGGCATCCCGGCGGCGGGGCTCTTCGACGGGGTCGGCGGCTACGGCTGGGAGGGCTTCTCGGGCTTTCTCGCGGCCTACGACCGGGTCGCCGCGCTGTTCGACACGCCGGAGGCGCAGCGCGACCTCTGCGAGGCGGTGCTGGCGGCCTCGGCGGCGCAGGGCGTGGTCTACGCCGAGATCGCGGTCTCTCCCGACCTCGCGGCCGGGGCCGACGCGGGGCGCTGGCGGGCCTGTCTCGCGGCGCTGGACGAGGGCGCGCGGGCGGCGGAGGCGGAATACGGCATCGAGGCGCGCTGGATCGCGACCTGCATCCGCAATCTGGGGCCGGAGCGGGCGGAGGCCGCCGCACGCCTCGCCGCGGAGGCCGGGGACGCGCGCATCGTCGGCCTCGGCCTCGCGGGGGACGAGCGGGTCGGCCGTCCCGGCGACTTCGCCCGCGCCTTCGCGCTGGCGCGTGAGGCGGGCCTCGGCCTGACCGCCCATGCCGGGGAGTTCGTCGGGCCGGAGAGCGTCGCCGCGGCGCTCGACGATCTTCGCGCGGACCGGATCGACCACGGCGTGCGGGCGGCCGAGGACGCCGCGCTGGTCGCGCGGCTGGCGGCGGAGAGCGTGCCGCTCTGCACCTGTCCGGGTTCGAACGTGGCGCTTGGGGTCTATCCGGCGCTTGCGGCGCATCCGATCGCCGCGCTGCGCGACGCCGGCGTGCCGATCAACGTCTCGACCGACGATCCGCCGTTCTTCGACACCGACATGACGCGCGAATACGAGGCGCTGGCGCGGGTCTTCGGCTGGGACGAGGGCGCGCTCAGGGCGCTGTCGCGGGCCGGCCTCGACGCCGCGTTCTGCGACGCGGAGACCCGTGCGCGGATCGCGGCGCGTCTCGACGCCGCCTGAGGCGGGTGGCATGACGGGGGGCGTCGAGAGGAGGGCCCCCGCATGACCGACGCCGCGCGCCATCTGACCCTGGTCGAGCACCCGCTGGTGCAGCACAAGCTGACGCTGATGCGCCGGCGAGAGACCTCGACGGCGGATTTCCGGAGGCTCCTGCGGGAGATCAGCCTGCTGCTCGGCTTCGAGGCGCTGCGCGACCTGCCGACGACCACGGTGACGATCGAGACGCCGATGGCGAAGATGGAGGCCCCGGCGCTTGCCGGAAAGAAGCTGGCCCTGATCTCGATCCTTCGGGCGGGCAACGGGCTCCTCGACGGGATCCTGGAGCTGGCGCCCTCGGCGCGGGTGGGGTTCATCGGGCTCTACCGCGACGAGGCGACGCTGCAGCCCGTGCAGTATTACTGCAAGGTGCCGAGCGATCTCGCCGACCGACCGGTGATCGTGGTCGATCCGATGCTGGCCACCGGCAATTCCTCGGCCGCGGCGGTGGAGGTCCTGAAGGCGCGCGGGGCGCGGGACATCCGCTTCCTGTGCCTCCTGGCTGCGCCCGAGGGGGTGGCGCGGATGAAGGAGGCGCATCCCGACGTCCGCATCGTCTCGGCCGCGCTGGACGCGCGACTGAACGAGCAGGGCTACATCCTGCCGGGGCTGGGCGACGCCGGCGACCGGATGTTCGGCACCAAGTGAGGGGAACGCGCCGCATCCCCTCCCTGACCGAGGAGACGGTCGGGACGATGCGTTCGCTTGGCGAAGACGACCGGATCGTCGCTGCATACGGGACGCCGGCGGCGGCGCCGGAGCCGATCCTCGCGGGTTGTTGCTTCGACAAGGGGCGGGCGGAGCGGATCGCGGCGCGGCCGGGCTGGGACGACGCCGGAGGTGCGTCGCGCCCGGACCCGCGCGATCCAGGCCCCGCCGATCCCGACTCGAAGAGGTTGTCGCCGTTTGCCGGGCGGGTCTGGGGCGTCGCCGAGCTGGACACCCGCAGAAACCTGCCCGTTGAGTGCGGCTGTGTGATTCACTTTCCCGAGGCGGATCGGGAGGACGAAGCGCATGCAGGGGGCGGGACTGTTCGGGCTGACCGAGCACCCTGAGCGGCCGAGCGAGCACGGCGATGCGCTGGACGTGCTGGAAGCACGGTGGACTTCGGGTTCGTCCGGCCCTGGCTCGTCGGGGGCCTCGGTTGCGGCGACGGGGCCAAGGGCGGACGGCGGCCGTTCGACCCGGTGGCGATGTTCAAGGCGCCGATGCCGCAGGCGCAGCACACCCTCTCGGACGCGCGCATGGCGTTCATGATCCGCGTCCGTCCTGGATGCGCTTGCTCGGCTTCCACTTGGGCGCGTCGACGCCGGACGAGAGCACGATCCGCCGCTTCCGCAACCGCATGACCGAGACGGGCACGCCGAAGCGGGCGATGAAGGCGTTCGACCGGCAGTTCGAGGAGAAGGGCTACGTCCCGGTGTCCGGGCGGATCGTCGACGCCTCTCTCGTGCCGGCGCCCAGGCAGCGCGACACCCAAGACGGGAAGGCGGCGATCAAGGACGGCAAGTCTGCGACGAAGATCTGGCCGGACGAGCCGAACAAGGCGGCGCAGAAAGGTGAGCGGGTGAACGCCGCCGGTTCGACGACACCCGCTCGACGCTGAAGGTCGGCCGCAAGGCGCGATATCGCCCGGACGGCACGCCGCTGCCGATGATCGCGGTCCCCGTGTTCGGCTGCGGATCGCACGTCTCGATCGACCGGCGCTTCGGCTTCATCCGCGAGAGCGCCGTCACGGCCGCCTCCGCCGCCGACGGGCGGCGGCTCCGGCGGCTGGTCAGCCGGGAGATCACCGGATCGGAGGTCCGGGCGGACAGCGCCCATCGCTCGCAGACCGACGCACGCCGGCTGGCGAAGCGCATGCTCACGAGCCGCATCCACCGCCGCAAGCCGGCGGGCAAGCGGATGCCCGGGAACCTCCCACGAGCAAACGCGAAGAAGTCCGAGATCCGCGCCGCGGTCGAGCATGTCTTCGCCCATCGGAAGACCCGCTTCGGAGTCTTGATCCGCACTTTCGGCCCGGCGCGGGCGGAGACCAAACTCACCTTGGCCAACCTCGCCTACGATTTCGATCGCCCGATCTTCCATGGACGCCGACGCACCATGGGATGAGTCCGCCCGAAATCGCCCGAGAGGCGCCGAAGCGACCTGGATCACGCCGGGTCGGGGGAGGGCCACGACGACCGAGCGGCCCGCTCAGGCGAGATCGCTCAGATCATCGGGTTGTCGCGGGTGTCCAGCTTGGTTGAGGTTCTCGTGGTGCCGCCGCTTGATGGCCGTCCGGGCCCGCATCGGCCTCGCACGGCGTGCTGCGCCCGAGTGCCGGTGCGGCCTGTCGGCGTCGTGACGGTCCACCTGACCCCCTCAGGCGCGCCGGTGAGCCGGCGAATTGGCGGGCCCGGTCGGTGTCGGATGTGCTGCTGTCCGAGGCGCGTCGGCGCCGCCTCCGGCACCTCGATGCAGGAGGGGCGTGCGGCGTGATCGACACCCGCCGGGCCGGGACCTTGCGCGTCGCCGAGTCCATGGTCGCGACGCAGGGGAGGACGCCCCGCCGCATCGGCAGGTGACGTCCGCGGACCGGCCGATCGACGGCAGCCGGCGCGCGATCGACAGCGGCGGGCGAGCCGGGTCGGCCCTCTCCCGCCTCCGCGGCGCGATAGGGGTCCGGAGGGCTGCCGGAAAAGTCCGCGCCGACGACAGGTTCGCCGATCTGCACAGGCAGTCGGCCCGGCGCGACCTCGCGATCCGCCATGGCGGCCTCGGCCTTTCCCGAGCACACCGTCGACATGGAGACTTCCGGCGACCGGGTTTCCGGGTTGCATCGAGGACTCGAGAGGCATCGGAACCGGCCGGACCGCCCTCGGATCCGCCGTGTGCCTCGACGGCGGGGGCGCCCGGCGCGTCTTCCGCTCGCCCTCGGCGTGAGGCGGGGGGCTCCGCCTGTCGAGCGGGCGCCATCGCTTCCTGCTGCGGCCCGTCTTGGCGAGGGTGACGGCGGCTGCGGGATCTCTCGGCGCAGAACGATCCGCCGGAGAGGCTCGGCGCGACGCTCGACGTCGAGATCCTTCGCGTCGAGCCGGCCACGTCGCCGGGGTCGCGACACCGTTCGAAGGGCGGGCGGCCGCCGTTCGATCCGGCGCGGTTCAGGATGCTGGCGCCGCTCGACGTCCCGCCTGTCCGATCCTCACGCGCTCGCGTCAGGCCGAGGGAATCGCGCCGCCTCCGGCGACGGAGGACCGGTCGCCGGAGCCGTCCGACATGCCCTCCATGGTCCGACGCTTCGAGGTGTCGGTCAGCGTGCGCTGCACGCCGTGCCTCGGGACCGGCTCGGCGACCGTCAGGTCGCCCTCCCGCCCTCCGGCGCCTCAGGCCCCACCTTCGCCGCGAACTCGGCGCCGTGACGCCGACCCCCGCCCGCCATCCGGTGTCCGTCCCCGATCATCGACGAACCAAGCCCGGCCGCCTGCTCCGGGTCTCGCGGACCAGTTCTCGGCGCCCGCCGTCGCCTGTCGGCGCGGCGCCGGATCGCCGGGAGGCGCTTCGCCGTCCGCAGGCCCCGAGGATCGCGCTCACCGAATCGGCGGTGGCAGCGGGGCCGCTCCACGGGTGTCTCGTTCGCTTTCCACCGGCAGCCGCGACCGTCGAGCCCGCGTCGTTCCCGGAAAAGCCTCCGCCTGTCACGCCTGTCGGCCTCGTGAGGCGCGACCTGCGCATGAAGCCATCTTGGCGACCGATGCCGGCGCCGTTTTCGCCGATGGCCACATCGCGTCCGCGGCGGACGATGTCGAAGTCCTCCGCAGATGGCCCCGACTTCAAATCGGCGGGGTCGGGTCGTCGAACAACCGGACGATCGCCTCCTCGCCCCGGCATGCCTCGGCCTCGGCGATGGCGCGGGCCGCCGCGGCGCGCGCGGTGAGGGTGGCGAGGTCCGTGGCGAGGGTCGCGATATGTTCGACCGCCCAAGGCGCGAAGGGGCGGCCGGGGGCCAGAAGCGCGTCCGCGCGATCCACCTGCTCGGCGATGGCGCCCCGATCGTGGGCGAGGGCCGGCGCTCCAGCGAAGGCCGCCTCGAACAGGACCAACGGTTGCGCCTCGTCGGGATGGGCGGTCGGCAGGCAGAACAGGTCGAGTTCGGCGTACCAGGCCCACTTCGCGGGCCCGAAGACGGGACCGGCCCAGCGCAACGGCAGGTCCGGATCGGCGAGCGCGGCCTCGAGCGTCGCGCGCTCGGCGGGGTCGCAGACCGGTCCGGCGAGCCGGACCTCCGCCGGAACGCCGCGCCGGGCGATCTCCCGCGCAAGCGCGATCATCTCGTGAAGGCCCTTGGCGGCGTTCAGGTTCGCGAGGAGCCCGACCCTGAGCGGCTCGGCCGGCAGGCGGGGACG
>Ga0102943_1001770_pt1 | contig 13128 bp, 14 predicted proteins | sample SalPonC_black_MG_FD_78174 | JGI IMG/M metagenome (GOLD analysis project Ga0102943, IMG submission 78174) | Salt pond soil microbial communities from South San Francisco under conditions of wetland restoration - Salt Pond MetaG... | ecosystem: Environmental > Aquatic > Marine > Intertidal zone >...
ATCGCGATCCCCGAGGTGCTGCGCCCGCGCATGGGCGGCGCCGCCCGCATCGCCCCCGACGGGACCCTCGCCTGAGCCCTTGCAAATCCCCGCGGCGCGCGCAAATTCGACGCCGCGCGCCGCCCCGCGCGGGCCGGGCTTCCCATGGGGGGAGGCGGCCCCTCGCCATCGTCCGGACGGGCGGCCCGGCGATCCCGAGCACGACGGCCATGATGACGGTCCGCTGCTATCTCGCGCCCTCCTCCATCGAGGGGCTGGGCCTGTTCTGCCATGACGACATCCGCGAGGGCGACGTCGTCTGGGTCTTCGACCGCCGCTTCGACCAGCTGATCCCGCTGGAGACGCTCGCCGCCCTTCCGCCCCACGTGCAGGAGTTCGTGGACCGCTACGGCTACCCCCACGCCGACCACCCGGGCTTCCTCGTCCTCGACGCCGACGAGGGCCGGTTCATGAACCACGCGGACGCGCCGAATCTCGACTTCCGCTTTCCCGACAAGGGCGTCGCGCTCCGCGACATCCCGGCGGGCGAGGAACTGACCTGCGACTACCGCGAATTCGTCGTCGGAGAGCTCCGCCACCAGCCGCCCCGCCACCGCGTGGCCCCGGCCCCGGCCCTCGCCTGAAGCCGCCCGCCCGCTCCCCGGCCACGGGGGGGCGGGCTCGACCGCAGTCTCCGGCGAGATGGGCCACGCAGTCCGCATCCGAGGCCGCCGGGAACGCCCGCTCGGTCTCCCCGATCCCCCTCAGGCCGCCGATCTGGAGGAAGTCCGGCCGGTCCGCGACCCGCCGCGCCTGCGCCCTGTCGTGCGTCACGATCACGACCGAAGGCTCGCGCTTGAGCGCCGTCGCCAACGCCTGCACCGTCGCCGTCGCGATCGGATCGTTCGAGCTGCAGGGCTCGTCGATCGGCGGAACCTCCGGGCGGGTCGAGCGGGCGCCGCGCGATGCAGAGCCCCCGCCACCGCGCCTCGGGCGACGTTCTCGCGGATCGACCAGGCGAAGGGGTCGGGCCTCTGCGCGACCCGGCCGAGACGGCGCCCGTGGGCCGGCGGATCCATCCGCGGCCCATGGATGTCGGCCCCGTCGAACCGGACCGTCCCCGCATGCCGCGCGTAGCGCTCGTCGTCATGGATCCGGTTCAGGCATTTGGGCACGGTCGACTTGCCGCAGCCCGACGGGCCGACGAAGGCGAGGCGTTCGGCGCGGCGCCGCGTGAAGCCCCCCCTTCAGCGCCCGCTTCGGGCCGTGAAGGACGTCGAGACCGCGCACCCCGATCAGCGGACGGGCGGCCTCTCTCGCGGTCGGCGTCGGTCCCCGCAGTCTGGGCGCGCCGCCGCGACGGGACTTGATCAGACCCCGTCCGCCGGCACTCTTCATCGAGACTTCACGCGGTCGTCGCGAAATCCCGCGCCGCCGGGGGACTTGCCCGGAACGCCCCGCGCCGTTACCTCTGCATTCCGATGGAAACGGTCGGAGACTCCGATCGGCGCCGGAGCGACAGAGGGCCCCCCGCTTGACCGAGACGCCGCCGCGCCTGTCGATGCAGCACGTCACGCGCCGCTACGGCGACCTCGCCGTCGTCGACGACGTCGGCCTCGAGGTCCTGCCCGGAGAGATCGTGTGCCTGCTCGGCCCCTCCGGCTGCGGCAAGTCCACCACGCTCCGCATCGCCGCCGGAGTGGAGCGGCAGGACGCCGGCGCCGTGGCGATCGACGGAGAGATCGTCTCGGACGCCCGCCGCCACCTGCCGCCCGAATCCCGCTCGGTCGGCCTCGTGTTCCAGGACTTCGCCCTGTTCCCCCACCTCACCATCGCCGAGAACGTGGAGTTCGGCCTCGGCCGGCGCCATCGCGGGGGCGCCGAGGCGATGCTGGCCCGCGTCGGCCTCTCCGGCTACGGCCCGAAATATCCGCATCAGCTCTCGGGGGGCGAGCAGCAGCGCGTGGCGCTGGCCCGCGCTCTCGCGCCCAACCCTCGTGTGATGCTGATGGACGAACCCTTCTCCGGCCTCGACCAGCGCCTGCGCGACGAGGTGCGCGACGCCTCGCTCTCGGTGCTGAAGGCCGAGGGGACCGGCGTCCTCCTGGTGACGCACGAGCCCGAGGAGGCGATGCGCATGGCCGACCGCATCGCCCTGATGCGGGAAGGGCGGATCGTCCAGATCGGCGCGCCCTACAACGTCTACAACTTCCCCGCCGACCGGCGCGCGGCGGCGTTCTTCTCCGACGTCAACGTGATCTCGGCCGTGGTCCGCAACGGCCAGACCGACACGCCCTTCGGCCTGTTCCTGGCCCCGGGCGTGCCGGACGGTGCGGCGGTGGACATCCTCATCCGCCCCCAGCACCTCAAGATCGACCGCGACGAGCGCGGCGCCGGTCCGCGCCCGTCGGCCGAGAACGGCGCGCCGGCGCGCGGCCGCGTCGTCCGCGCCCGCTTCATGGGCTCGGAGAGCCTGATCGAGACGCGCATGGAGCACGACGGATCGGTCCTTCGCGCGACCGTGCCCGGCGCCTGGCTGCCGGCCCACGACGAGCCGCTCTGGCTCGCCTTCCGGCGCGACCGCTGCCACGTGTTCCGGGCCGAGGACCCGGGCGCCGCCCTCGCCGCGGAGGCGGCCGGCGCCCCGGTGCGGGTGGAGCGCCTGGCCCAGGCCGCCGAATGAGCCGCGGCGCACGCTGAATCGGCTCTGGAACCCGCGGCCCATCCGCAATACATCTTGCCCACGAGCTTCCGCGCCCCCGGCGCGACGCAACCCCTCTCTAGGAGGCGCCCCAGCCATGGCCCCCAGCATCTGGCAGATCCTGATCGTCGCCGTCCTCGTCGTGCTCCTGTTCGGGCGCGGCAAGATCTCCTCGCTCATGGGCGACGTCGCCAAGGGCATCAAGAGCTTCAAGAAGGGCATGGCGGAGGATCCGGACGAGGACGATCCCAAGAAGGTCGCCCGCGACGGCGGCGAGGACGCGCTCGACGTGACCCCGTCCGCCGACAAGGCCGCGACCGCGCCGTCCGAGAAGAAGGACGCCTGAGCCCTTCCCCGCCGCGTCCGCCGGAGGACGTCTCATGTTCGACATCGGCTGGACCGAGCTTCTCGTCCTCGGGGCCATCGCGCTGATCGTGGTCGGCCCGAAGGACCTGCCGGGCCTCCTGCGCACGCTCGGCCAGACCGCCGGCAAGGCCCGGCGCATGGCCCGCGAGTTCCAGAGTTCGATGGAGGACGCGGCGCGCGAGGCGGACGTGTCGGAACTGCGCGACGTGCAGAAGTCCATGTCGGACTGGAACCGGCGCGTCGGCGGAGAGACCCCCAAACGCTTCGCCGAACGCATGGCGAAGCAGGCCGAAGGCGCGGCCGGCAAGCCGGCCGCCGCCGACTCCGCCGACCCCGCGGCGGCGGCGCCTGCGCCCGCCTCGTCGCCTGCGGCGCCTGCGCCGACCGACGCGCCCGCACCGTCGGCGGCGGCCGAGGCGGCGCCCGCCGCCCCGGCCCCGCAACCGCCCCCCGCCGCGGACCGCCCGGGCGCCCAGGCGCCGGCCGAAACCCGCGACGCGGGCGAGGCCGCCCCACGGCGCGACGCCTGATTCCGTGCGGCGCGCCCGCGCCGCCCCATCGAGAGCCCCCGGATGTCCGCCAGCCCAGACGACGACATCGAAGCCAGCAAGGCCCCCCTGATCGAGCACCTGTCGGAGCTCCGCTCCCGCCTGATCTGGAGCCTTTGGGGCCTCGCCGGCGCGATGATCGTGTGCTTCGTGTTCGCCAAGCACATCTTCGACCTGCTGACCGACCCGCTGCGCGGCGCGCTGCTGGCGCGCGGCATGGAGCCGATGCTGATCTACACCGCGCTGCACGAGAAGTTCTTCACCGATCTCAGACTGTCGCTGTTCGGCGGCTTCTTCCTCGCCTTCCCGCTGATCGCGATGCAGGTCTACAAGTTCGTCGCTCCCGGCCTCTACCGCAACGAGCGCGGGGCGTTCTGGCCGTTCCTCGTGGCGACGCCGGTTCTGTTCTTCAGCGGGGCCTGCCTCGTCTACTTCTTCGTCGCGCCGTTGGCCTTCGGCTTCTTCCTCGACTACGGCACCACCGGCGCCGAGGAGGGCGTGCAGACCTCGACCGAGTTCCTCGGCAAGGTCCGGGAATACCTGGACCTGATGATGACCTTCATCCTCGCCTTCGGGATCTGCTTCCAGCTCCCGGTGCTGCTGACCCTGCTCGGCCGCGCCGGACTGGTCACCTCGGAGGGGCTCGGGCGCACCCGCAAGTACGCCGTCGTCGGCATCGCCGCCGCCGCCGCCATCCTGACGCCGCCGGACCCGCTCTCCCAGCTCGGCCTCGCGATCCCCGTCTACGGCCTCTACGAGCTCTCGATCCTCCTCGTCCGCCTCGCCGAGCGCCGCGCGGCCGAGCGCGAGGCCGAGCTCGACGAGGAGCTCGGCCTCGGTCCCGAGGACGCGAAGGATCCCGCCGAATGACCGGTTTCGCCCGCGCCCTTCCCGAGGTCCGCGACGCCGAGGCGCGCGGCCCCGACCTGATCGAGCGCCTCGTCGCGGCGCTCGAGCGGATGAGCCCGCCGCCCCTCGCGCCGCCCGACTTCGCGGCCGAGGGCGCGCCCGACGCCTATGTCTGGCACGCGAGCCCCGACCGGCTCGACCCCGTGTCCGCCGTCTCCCGCGTCGACCTCTCGCTCCTCGTCGGCATCGACCGCAGCCGCGACACCCTGCTCGAGAACACCCGCCGCTTCGCCGACGGCCATGCCGCCAACAACGCCCTGCTCTGGGGCGCGCGCGGCATGGGCAAGAGCTCCCTCGTCAAGGCCGCCCACGCCGAGGTCAACAAGCGCCGCGTCCGGCCCCTGATCCTCGTCGAGATCCAGCGCGAGGACATCCCCTCGGTCGGCCGCCTGCTCTCGCTGCTCCGCGCCGCGCCGGAGCACCGCTTCGTCCTGTTCTGCGACGACCTTTCCTTCGACAAGGACGACAGCCACTACAAGAGCCTCAAGGCCGTGCTCGACGGCGGGGTCGAGGGGCGACCGCCCAACGTCCTGTTCTACGCCACCTCGAACCGCCGGCACCTGATGCCGCGCGACATGATCGAGAACGAGCGCTCCAGCGCCATCAACCCTTCGGAGGCGACCGAGGAGAAGGTCAGCCTCTCGGACCGCTTCGGCCTCTGGCTCGGCTTCCACCCCGCCGGGCAGGACGACTTCCTCGCGATGATCCGCGGCTACTGCGACGCCTACGGCATCGCGATCGACGACGAGACGCTCCGCGCCGAAGCCATCGAGTGGCGTCAGACGCGCGGCTCCGTCTCGGGCCGCGTCGCCTGGCAGTTCGTCACCGACCTCGCCGGCCGACGCGGCATCCGCCTCGCCTGAGCGCGGCGGCCGCGACTCACGCCTTCGCCCGACCGTCGCGGATCTCGCGACCGCCGGGCGTCCGCCGTCAGAGATACTCCGCCGGATCCTCGCTGAAAGCCCCGCGGCGCACCTCGAAATGGAGCCGCGCGGATCCGGAGTCGGGCTCGGCGACGCGGCCGATCTCCTCGCCCGCGCGCACCCGCTGCCCCTTGGTCACCGAAGTCTCGCCGAGACGGCCGTAGACCGTCATCAGCCGCTCGTCGTGGCGCACCAGAACGATGGTCCCCCATTCGCCGAGCGACGTCGAGACCAGCGCCACCTCTCCGTCCGCCGCCGCGCGCACCGGATCTCCGGGCGAGGCGGCGAAGTCGACGCCATCGTTGCGGCCCGTGCCCTGCTCGCGGCTGTAGGGGCGCACGATCCGGCCCGGATGCGGGCGCAACAGCTTGCCCGGCGCCGCCGCGGGCGCGGCGCTCGGCTCCGCCGCAGGCGCCGCGGCCTGCTCGGCCGCCGCGGTGCGCGTCTCCGTCGCCGGCTGGGGGGCGGAGACCGGCTCTGCCGTCTCGGCGGGCGACGGCCGCTCGGCCGGGGCGGTCTCGGTCTGGTAGCGCGAGAGCTCCGGCGACGCGAGCTCCGGCGGCGCGGCGGTGTCCGGCGGAAGCGCCCGACCCGCGCTGGGCGGCGGCGTCGCGGGGCTTCCCCGTCCCGGCGCCGTCGGCCCCGGCGGCAGCCCGTCGCCGACGTCTTCGGCCCCGGCGGGGACCGTCAGCACCTGCCCTTCGGTGACGCGGTAGTCGGGCCCCGAAAGCGCGTTCCAGGCGATCAGGGTCTCGGGCGCCACGCCGTAGTTCCGGGCGATCGAGTAGATCGTCTCGCCGGCCGCGACGTCGTGGTAGACCACGTCGCGACCCGTCCCCTCGGCGGCCCTCGCGGGCGCTCCCGTGGCCCCCGCCTCGGCCTCGCCCGAGCGCTCTATCGCCGCGCCGATCCGCGCGGCGGACCATCCGCCCGTCTCGCTCTCCACCGTCCCGGAGGCCTGGGCGGCCGGGGCTGCGGACAGCGGCCGCGCCTCCGGACCCGGCGGGGCCGAGATCGGCGCGGCGGCGGTCTCAGCCGGCGCCGGGGCGGCGGCCGGCGCGGCGGCCGCGGCGTAGCCGCCGGGACGCGGAGGCAGCACCAGCTCGTCCCCCGCCCGCGGCCGATAGCTTACAGGCAGGCCGTTGTAGGCGGCGAGCTCGGAGGGCGGCAGCCCCACCCGCGCGGCGAGCGATTCCACCGTGTCGCCCTCGCGCGCCTGGATCACCGCGTAGTCCTCGAAGCGGATCACGCCCCGCGCGTCCGGCCGTCCCGTCGCCGGCGCCGCGGCGGCCCCCGCGGGCGCGCCAGCGGCCGGCGGCGCCGCGGACGGCGCCCCGCCCCCGTCGCCGTCCCCGCCCGCGCAACCCGCCAAGGCCAGTGCGGCGGCAAGCGCCAGCGCGGCGCGGGGCGCCTCCTCTCGGCGTCGATGGCTCGGCATGCTCGGCATCTCCTCTCGCGCTCGCGCGCCGGTCTCCGGGGCGCTCAGCCGCCGGGCTCGGCCGCGACGCCCTCCAGCAGGGGAACGAAGCGGACCGGGGCGAGTTCCTCGTAGCCCGGCCGGCCCGCCGCGTCGGTGCGCACCCGGATCAGCTGCTGCACCTCGTCGCTCTGCCCGACGGGGAGGACCATCACCCCGCCGGGCTTGAGCTGCGCCAACAGCTCGCCCGGCACGTCCTCGGCGGCGCAGGTCACCATGATCCGCTCGAAAGGCGCCTGCTCCGGCAGCCCGAGCGTCCCGTCCCGCGCCAGGATCGAGACGTTGGAGAGGCCCAGCCCGTCCTCCAGCACCTCGCGCGCGCGCCGCGCCAGCGCCCGGTGCCGCTCGACCGACCAGACCCGCCGCGCCAGCCGCGCCAGGATCGCCGCCTGGTAGCCGGAGCCGGCGCCGATCTCCAGCACCTTGCAGCGGGGTCCGACCTCCAGCGCCTGCGTCATCAGCCCCACGACCGAGGGCTGCGAGATCGTCTGCCCGCAGGAGATCGGCAGCGCGGTGTCCTCCCAGGCCCGGTCGCGGAAGGCGCGGTCGAGGAACGCCTCGCGCGGCGTCGCCTCCATCGCCGCCAGCACCCGATGGTCCGTCACCCCGGCCCGGCGCAGCGCCAGCGTCAGGCGCATCCGCTCCTCGGGCGTGCCCGACATCGTCCGCGCCTCCGCCTCAGCCGCCCGCCGCGGCGGCGCCCGACCCGGCGCCCAGCGCCTCGGCCACCGCCTCGAGGCGGTCGTGCGCCGTCAGGTCGGCGCGCAGCGGCGTCACCGTGACCCAGCCGTCCCCGGTCTCGCGCGCGTCGGTGCCCTCCGGGCTCTCATGGTTGCCGCGCCCGTGCGCGAGCCAGAAATAGGTGCGCCCGTTCGGCGCCACCTGCTCCTGCACGCGGAAGGCGCCGTTCGGCCGGCGCCCCTGCGCCGCCGCCCGCACGCCCTTCACCTTCGCCGCCGGCACCGGCGGGAAGTTGACGTTGTAGAACAGGCCGTAGGCCGCGTCCTCGTCCCAGGGCAGATCCAGCACCCGGCGCACCGCGTCGGCGCCCGCCGCCTTCGCCGCGCCGAACATGTCGGCCTCGTTCGCCGTCGCCGGCCCGTAGGCCTGGCTGAGCGCGATGGCGCGGAAGCCGTGCACCACCGCCTCGATGGCGCCGCCCACGGTGCCGGAATAGACCACGTCCTCGGCCACGTTGTGCCCGCGGTTGACGCCCGAGAGGATCAGGTCCGGCGGCGTCTCCGCCATCAGGTGCTTCAGCGCCACGATGATGCAGTCGGCCGGAGAGCCGTCCACCGCCCAGCGGCGATCCTCGAGCGGCACGAGGCGCATCGGCTTGGTGTAGCTGATGCAGTGCGCGACGCCCGACTGCTCCATCTCGGGCGCGACGACCCAGACCTCGCCGTCGGGGCCGGCGACCTCGGCCGCGATCGCCTCGGCCGCGGCGAGGCCGGGGGCGGTGATGCCGTCGTCGTTGGTGATCAGGATGCGCATGGACCCTCCGCCCCCGCGCCGGCGGGGGAACAATGACCGAACCCCGCACGCCCGCGGGGCCGCGGCCGCCCCCGGCGCCCGCGCCGCGGAGCCTGCCGCCTTCGGTGCACGAGATAGCCGCGCCGGCCGCGAAGGTCCACCCGCCGCGCCCGGGCGCGGCGGGTGCGCGGCCTCAGATCGTCGCGTTGGTCTGGCCGCCGTCGAGCACCCAGTTCTGCCCGACGACGAAGCCCGCATGGACCGAGGCGAGGAAGGCGCAGGCCTTGCCGAACTCCTCGGCCGTGCCGTAGCGCCCGACCGGGATCGCGGCCGCCCGCTCCGCCCGGACCTCCTCGATCGACTTGCCGGTGCTCTTGACGGTGCCGGAATCGACGCCGCGGATCCGGTCGGTGTCGTGCGTGCCGGGCAGCAGATTGTTGATCGTCACGCCCTTCGGGGCGACCTGCCGGCTGGTGCCGGCGACGTAGCCCGTCAGTCCGGCCCGCGCCGCGTTGGAAAGGCCGAGGATCGCGATCGGCGCCTTCACGCTGACCGAGGTGATGTTGATCACCCGGCCCCAGCCCTTCTCCATCATCCCCGGCAGCACCGCCTTCATCAGCGCGATCGGCGTCAGCATGTTGCCGTTCAGCGCCTTCAGCCAGTCGCTTTCGTCCCAGTCGGTCCACATCCCCGGCGGCGGTCCGCCCGCGTTGTTGACCAGGATGTCGATCTCGCCGCCCCCGGTCAGCTTGCGGGCCGCCGCCAGCGTCTCCTCGCGCCCCGCCTCCGAGGTCACGTCGCAGGCCACCGCCTCGACCCGCACGCCGTAGGCGTCGCGGATCTCCTTCGCCGTCGCCTCCAGCGTCTCGGCCGTGCGCGCGTTGATCACGAGGTCCACCCCCGCCTCCGCCAACGCCTCGGCGCAGCCGCGCCCGAGCCCCTTCGAGGCCGCGCACACCACCGCCGTCTTCCCCCGGATGCCGAGATCCATGACCGTCCCTCCCTCGTCCATGTTTTGCCGCGGCGCCCAGCGCCGCCGGACCGCGACCCTCGCGCCCCGCCCGCGCCTCGTCAATCTCCCGGCGACACCGACGCGCGACGGCCCCGGCGGCGTCGCCGGGGCCGTCCGAAAACCCCGCAGCCGAGGCTCCGTCGAAGCGCCTCAGCGACGCCGGCGCGCCGCCGCCGCCCCGAAGGCCGCGAGCCCCGCCAGCAGCAGCGGCGCCGCCGCCGGCAGCGGCACGGCGCCGACCGCCACCTCCGCGAAGCCGTCCTGATCGGCTGTCATGAACACGTCGAACGACGCGCCCGGCTCGAGCACGATATCGTCCGCAACGAAGTCGTCGAAGAGGTCGTCGGGAAAGAAGTCGTTGGCGAAGGCGAAGCCCTCTGCGTCGATCACGACCGACCGGGCGCCGCTCGCATCGAAGAACTCGCCGAAGACCGTCGCGAAGGCGCCCACCTCCGCGATCTCCGTCGCCGGATCCTCCACCAGCACCTGCGCGACGCCCCCGATCCGCCATGAATAGGACAGCGTGACCAAATCCGGCCCCTCGTTCACGAAGGAGACGAGAACGTCGGTCAGCAGGAACGCGGACGCCGCGCCGAACGGCGCCGAAACCTGGCCCGCCACGGAGCCCGAGGTCACGGCGGAGGCCGTCGTCTCGAACTGATCGGGCGCCCATTCGGTCACGAGGCCGGCGCCCGATTCCGAGAAATTCGCGTCGAGGATCCCGAAGTCGGTGGAGACCGTGACGCCCGGCCGGTCGAACTCCCAGCCGAATTCGGAAAAGGAGAAGCCGTCGAACGCGGCCAAGGCGTTCGCCGGACCGGCGAAGACCAGCATCGCGGCCGAGGAGGCCGCAAGCAACGCATGCCTGAACATGGATCCACCTCCGCGAAGCCGCCCGCGCGGCTTTCGATGCAAGTCTAACCTCTTGACGCCCGCCGCGCCAGTCCGGCGCCACCCAAGGGCGTCATCCCACGCCTGCGCCGTTGCCGCGCCGCGGCGCCCGCGCTACACCCGCGCCATGCTCCGACGCGCCCACAACGCCCCGCCCCTGCCGCCCGAGGTCGCGCGCCGCCGCACCTTCGCGATCATCTCGCATCCCGACGCCGGCAAGACCACGCTGACCGAGAAGCTGCTGCTCTTCGGCGGCGCGATCAACATGGCCGGGCAGGTCCGCGCCAAGGGCGAGGCGCGGCGCACCCGCTCCGACTTCATGAAGATGGAGCAGGAGCGCGGCATCTCCGTCTCCGCCTCGGCGATGTCCTTCGAATACGGCGGAAACCGTTTCAACCTGGTGGACACGCCCGGCCACGACGACTTCTCGGAGGACACCTTCCGCGTGCTCACCGCGGTCGACGCCGCGGTCATGGTGATCGACGGCGCCAAGGGCGTCGAGAGCCAGACCCGAAAGCTGTTCGAGGTCTGTCGCCTGCGCGACATGCCGATCCTCACCTTCTGCAACAAGATGGACCGGGAGAGCCGCGAGACCTTCGAGATCGTCGACGAGATCCAGGAGGCCCTCGCCATCGACGTCGCGCCCGCCTCCTGGCCCGTCGGCATGGGCCGCGACTTCGTCGGCGCCTACGACCTGATCGGCGACCGGCTCGAGATCATGGACCGGGCCGAACGCAACGTCCGCGGCCAGAGCCTCGACCTCTCGGGCCTGGACGATCCCCGCCTCGCCGAGCACATGAGCGCGGACCAGCTCGCGACGCTCCGCGAGGAGGTGGAGATGGCCCGCGGCCTGCTGCCCGCATTCGACCTGCGATCGTTCCTCGACGGGACGCAGAGCCCGATCTGGTTCGGCTCGGCGCTCAACTCGTTCGGCGTGAAGGAGCTGCTGGAGGGCCTGGCCGCCTACGCCCCGCCGCCCCAGCCCCGCCCGGCCGAGCCGCGCCAGGTCGGACCGGCCGAGGACGACGTCGCCGGCTTCGTCTTCAAGGTGCAGGCCAACATGGACCCCAAGCACCGCGACCGCGTCGCCTTCCTCCGCCTCTGCTCGGGTCACTTCCGCCGGGGCATGAAGCTCAAGCACGTCCGCTCCGGAAAACCCATGTCGGTCTCCAACCCCGTGCTCTTCCTCGCCTCCGAGCGCGAGACGCTGGAGGACGCCTGGGCCGGCGACATCATCGGCATCCCCAACCACGGGCAGCTTCGCATCGGCGACGCGCTGACCGAGGGCGAGGACCTGCGCTTCACCGGCATTCCCGCCTTCGCGCCGGAGCTCCTCCAGGCCTGCCGCGCCGGCGATCCGATGAAGGCCAAGCACCTCGACAAGGCCCTGACCCAGTTCGCCGAGGAGGGGGCCGCCAAGGTCTTCAAGCCCCGCATCGGCGGCGCCTTCGTGGTCGGCGTGGTCGGCCAGCTCCAGTTCGACGTGCTCGCCAGCCGCATCGAGCTCGAATACGGCCTGCCCGTCCGCTTCGAGCCGACGCAGTTCGCCTCCGCCCGCTGGGTCTCCGGCCCGCGCGAGGCCGTGGAGGCCTTCGCGAACGCCAACAAGGGCCACATGGCCGAGGATCACGACGGCGATCTCGTCTACATGACGCGTCTGCAATGGGACCTCGACCGCGTGGCGCGCGACCACCCCGAGGTCACGCTCTCGGCGCTCAAGGAGACCCACGTCTAGGAGCCCGCCATGCCCCGCCGATCCGTCCTCGCCGCCCTCGCCGTCCTGCTCGCCGCCGGCTGCGCCACCATCGAGGGCGCCGGCAAGGACATCCAGGCCGGCGGCCGCCTCGTCGAGAAGACCGCCCGCAGCGCCGCCTCGGCGCTCTCGGACTGAGGCCTGCGCGGAACCCCGCCGGCGGCCGCGCGTTCCCGCTTGCCGCGACGCGCGACTCGCGTAAAGGAGCCGCCCATGACGACCCGCCCGAGGACCGCGCTCGCCCTCCTCCTGTTCGCCGGTCTCGCCGGCTGCGGCACGGCCCAAGGCTTCGGCGAGGACGTCCAGGCCGCCGAGGACACCGCCGAGGCGGCGCGGGAGGAACTCTCCGACTGACCGCCCGCGCCGCGTCGGCGACGCGCCGCCCGCGTCTCCGTCAGGCCGCATTCGGCGGGAAAACGGCCGGCCGAAGCGCGAAAACGACGGAAACCTCTTCTTCGGACCTGAAGCGCGGCCCGATGATGGCGCGATCGTATCGATTCGCGCCAAGGGGAATTTCGTGCCGCATCCTCGCCGCCTCGTCCCGCTCCTCGCCCTGCTGCTCGCCTCCCTGCTCCTGCCGCTCGCCCCCGCGACGGCGCAGGACGAGGCGGCCGCCGAGCCGCCGGCGCTTCCGGCCGCGGTGATCGACCCCGACACCTCCCCGGACCGACTCGTGCTCCGCCTCACTCCCCTGACGCGGGAGGAGCTCGCCGCCGCCGCTGAGGAATGGCTCGTCCTCGTCAAGGCCAAGACCGAGGAGATCGTCGAGGCTCGGATCGAGGCGGCGGAGGCCGAAGGCCAGGCCGCCGCGACCGCCGCCGAGCGCGCCGACGCGCTCGCGGAGGAGCGCAGCGGCCTCTTCGACTCCTACGTCGCCGTCCTCGACGCCTGGGAGAAGAAGGCCGGCGACCCCGACGCCATCGCCGCCTACCGCGCCTACCGCACCGCCATCGTCGTGGACGAGACGCGTAGCGCGGACGCCGCCACGCTCCTGCGCCGCTCCCTCGACTGGGCGACCGCGCCGGACGGCGGCATCGGGCTCGCCATCGACGTCGCGATCGTCGTCGGCTCGCTCATCGGCCTGCTGATCGTCGCG
>Ga0102943_1001774_pt1 | contig 13094 bp, 9 predicted proteins | sample SalPonC_black_MG_FD_78174 | JGI IMG/M metagenome (GOLD analysis project Ga0102943, IMG submission 78174) | Salt pond soil microbial communities from South San Francisco under conditions of wetland restoration - Salt Pond MetaG... | ecosystem: Environmental > Aquatic > Marine > Intertidal zone >...
CCCCGCCCATGAGGTGGTCGGGGAAATCTCGGACCGCAACAGTAGCCGGTCACAGACCGCTGGATATTGGGTCGAGGTCACAGACGCTCGACCAACAGTAAACTCGAAAGTTATCCTAACCAGAAAAGGCTGGTGTTAACCGTCACAGGTTTATCCGATCTCTGTTCGTCGAGGTTTCCAAACCTCCACGCCTTATCACCCGGCCCATCCGTGAGATGGTCCAATAAATCTCGAACTGCCTTTACTTTTTTGAAAAATTCCATTTATTCCCCCGTATAGACATATCCCACCGTCGTCCCCGGCAAATCAAGGATTGTCACCTCGATCAACCCTTCGCCGAGGACATAGTTCGACGCACTGCTATATAGATAATGCTCCGGCTCCCGCACCAGGCCGGCGCGCACCGGATTCCAGTGTAAATAATCGAGTTTCTGCGCGATAAATCTCGGAGTGTACAGGAAAAACGGATGATTATCCCGACGCCACAGCTGGTACATACTGTTATTTTTGTTGTATTTGGCGTGATATGCCATGACGTGCAGCAGCCAATCTTTCCGGCTTTCCCTTTCTTTTTGGATTGTTTTAATGATTTGGTTGGAAGTGAACCTCTTGAAATCGCGCAGGATGTTTGACAAGCGCTTGCCCTCTTCCGCGCGGGCAATCAGGTGGAGGTGATTGCTCATTACCACGTAGGCGTTTAAAATCAGGCCTTTGTTTTCCTGGCAATACTTCAGACTGTCCAGGATGATGTCGCGATAGCATTGTCTTGTAAAAATGTCGATCCAGCCGACGGTGGTAAGTGTCAGGTAGTAGAGACCATTTTGGTCAAGTATCCTATATCCGCTCATGAAAAGTGGTTTTGCCGGGGTTGCCAAAGCCACTGCAATAATTTATTGACAAATCATGAAAAAAGCAATAGGACAAAGGTTTTAAAATGATTCTTCAGCAATGGCGCTCACAGATTTACCCGACCATTTTTATGGGCGGGCCTCAGAATATTTGGTCGAGGTCACAGACACTCGACCAACAGTCGCAGACCGCAAGATACAGGATCGAGGTCAAAGGTTTATCCGACCACACCTGGGCGGACGCTCGACCAACAGTCCCTTCGAAAATTTTGTAAAAATTTCAACATTCATTTTCATTCCCCGGTCTAACATCGAAGAAAGCACCGTCCTTCCGTCTTAAAACCAACTTTGCATTTGCATGTTCGTCGAGGTTTCCAAACCTCGACGCTATATCCCGTGGTCCGACCATTTTTATGGGCGGACACTCGACCAGAGGAGGCGCCCTTTAAGGCGCCGCCTCTCTTCGAGGTTTCCAAACCTCGACGCCGTATCCCGAACTAAGAACTTCGCGCTCCTGCCCCGCTCGCATCCCGGCCATCCCGTAATCCGGACCATCCAGGTTCAGAAAATGAGTAAGCGCGGCCGCCAGCCTGGTGCTCCCTCCCCCTTTGGCAGGGCTAACGCATCATGATAATTCATTAAGTGTTACATAGGCTGAAAATACGCCATATGTAGTCGACAGGTCCAGCGATGTCCGGTTACTTCTACGGTTCTTCTGTTTTTCTGTTTCCCGCTTTTTCAAAAAAAAGCGGGAAACAGAGGAATTTCGAATGTTTACCCGACCCGAGGAACGAGGGCGGGGTAGAAGTACTCAAAATCCGTTAATCCAGATTGTTATTTGGGGAAACCGAATTAATTTTTCCCATGATGCGTTTGCCCTGCTCCCCCCTTGGGGAGGGCCGGAGTGGGACTCTAAGTGCAAGGAACTTAGTTTTAACGATCAGATACTCACTATTGGAAGGTCTGGCGTCTGATATCTGGTTTCTGCCGTCTTTTTGATCCGACAAAATTAAATCTCTTGCACTTAGTCTTTATAAAACAACCACTTCCCCAATTCCCTCAGTGTCACCTTCTTCCCGTACATCAGGATGCCGACGCGGTAGATGCGCCCCGACAGCCAGATGAAGAAGACAGCGGTGACGATGAGGAGGGCTACAGAGGCGACAATCTCCCAGGCCGGCGGCCCGAAGGCCAGCCGGGCAGGCATGACGATAGGCGAAAACAAAGGAAAGAGAGAGGACCACACCGCCAGGCTCGAGTTGGGCGCCTGAACGGCGACAAACATGATGTAAAAGGCCAGCAGGACGGGAATGGTGATGGGGATGGTCAGCGACTGTCCTTCGCCCAGATCGTCGCCCATGGCGGAGCCGACAGCGGCGAAGAGAGAGGCGTAGAGGAAGTAGCCGCCGAGAAAATAGAGGACAAAGAGCGGCAGGATAAGCAGCCAGTTCTGGCTTTGAAATTCCTGGATGGCCAGGGCGGCCATAGCTTCGGCATCGTCGGGGTTGAATTCCATCTGGGCGGCGGCCGGATTGTTGGCTCCGTTCATCTGGGCAGCGTCGAAGCCGAAGAAAAGATTGACCACGATGAGCAACACCGGGATAATCACCGCCCATATGGCGACCTGCGTGAGTCCCACGGCGCCCACGCCGATGATCTTACCCAGCATGAGCTGGAAGGGACGCACTGAAGAGATCATGACTTCTACGATGCGGCTTGTCTTTTCTTCCATCACCGATCGCATCACCATCATACCGTAGATAAAGACCGTAATGTACATAATGAAGCCCATGATGCCGCCGATGGCCGCAGCGATGGCGCCGGTGAGCTTGCTGGCGTCCTCGCCTGACTCCTCTATCGGCTCGGGTTCCAGGTCGACGCGGGTGTTCAACGCCTCGAGCTGCTGCCGCTCGATATTCATTTGTTCTATCTTATAGTCACGAATGGCATCCGAGACGCGGCTGTTAATCAGCGACTCTACGTCCAGCGTGGGCTGATCGTCGGAGTAGTAATATACGGTGTGGCTCGAACGCATCACCTCCTTGATGGGCGGAATGAGCAGGATGCCGTCGTAGTCAAATTGGTCGAAATCGCGGCGCAGGATTTCCAGATCGACATTGACAAACTGGAAGTAAAGGTTCTCCGCATCCTTGATGCTTCCTTCCAGCACATTGCCCTTGTCGATGATCGCGATCCGGCGCACATCGTCGCTTTCATACGAAAGGATGAAGCCCACGACGACGAAAAACACGGCGAAAGCCAGTGGCGTCAGGAAGGTCGCCAGGATGAAGGAGCGGCGACGGACGCGCGTCATGTATTCCCGCTTTATAATGAGCCAGAGTTTATCCATGCGGTCAAAGTTGTTCGAGATGGTTTGAGTTCGTTCGGTTTAGTTCCAGTCCGTTCGCCAATCTATTGTGAATCCGGTCTTTTTCAACTACCCATCGGCTATCCACGATTAAACTGTTTCCTCTCCCATCAACAAGCGCCGTCCTTCATCCTCGCCCACCTGCCGGATGAAGATTTCATTCAGAGAAGGCAGTATTTCATTGAAGGAGCGGATATAGATATCGTGCTGGAGCAAAAAGCGTAACAGGCGGGTCTCTTCACCCTCGCTTCCCAGCTGGACGGTAACGCGCTGGTGATTGTGCTCGACGACCTGGAACTCGCTGTCGAAAGCGGTGGGCAGCTCCCCCCGGTATACCGCCTCAAAGCGGTTGCGTTTAAACTGTTCCTTAATATCTTCCACCCGGCCTTCCAGCACGTTTTCGCCTTTACTGATGAGCACGATGTATTCGCATACTTCCTCCACCTGCTCCATACGGTGGGTAGAGAAGATGATGCTGGCGCCTTTTTCGTGCAGCTCGTTGATTTCGTCCTTGATCAGGTTGGTATTGATGGGGTCCAGTCCGGAGAAAGGTTCGTCGAGGATGAGCAGTTTTGGATCGTGCATGACGGTAGCGATGAATTGGATCTTTTGCTGCATCCCTTTCGACAGTTCCTCCACCTTTTTCTCGTACCAGTCTTCAATCCGGAATTTTCCAAACCAGTGTTGAATGGCGTCTTTTGCCTCGGTTTTGCTCATGCCTTTCAAGCGGGCGAGGTAGAGCAGGTGTTCACCCACCCGCATTTGGCGGTACAGGCCGCGTTCTTCGGGCAGGTAGCCGATCTGTTCCGGATGGCGGCTGCTGAGCAGTTCGCCATCGAGGAAAACCCGGCCCGAATCGGCGCGCGTAATGGTCGTGATGATCCGGATGAGGGATGTTTTCCCAGCGCCATTGGGACCTAGTAAGCCGAAGATGCTGCCTTTCGGCACTTCAAAGCTCACCTTGTTGACAGCGACGTTCTTTCCGTAGGTTTTAACTACATTTTCCAGTTGAAGTATGCTCATCAGTATTTAGGCTTGCGGGATTACCCGATTATTTTCACTAACATAGCTTTAAATTGCCAGTGATTTAACCCGGATTATTCATGGGGTTAAGCATTGCAAAGGTAAGTGATGAGCGAAGGCGGGAAAAATTTTTCTATTAAGAACCCTCGCTCATCGATCAGTCTATAGCCGCAACACTATGCAAGACCGAACAACCTTAACCCGGAGATGGTTCGTCATCGCCAACCCGGTAGCCGGTGGCGGGCGCGTCGGACAACAGTGGCCAGCTCTACAATCCTGGCTGCAAACCCATCTGCCTAATGCCGAAATCGCCTGTACGCAAGCCCGCGGTCATGCTATCAGCCTGGCCCGTTCGGCCATCAAAGCGGGGCACCGGCACCTGCTGGCGATCGGCGGCGACGGCACGGCCAATGAGGTAGCCAACGCTATACTCGAACAGCAAACCGTGGAGTCCCGCTCCGTCACCCTGGCCCTTTTGCCTATCGGAACAGGTAATGACTGGATACGCAGTTACGGCATTCCGCGCCGGCGAGACCGGTGGCTGCAAATGCTCGCCGACGGCAACTGCCTGATTCAGGACGCCGGCCGGCTGGAATACTTTGATACGGGCGGCATTCCCCGCTCCCGTTATTTCCTCAATGTAGTAGGCATCGGCTTCGACGCTTCCGTAGTCAAACACCTGCAGGAGCAGCCGCTTCCCCGATGGATCCGGCAAGCTTATCTGCTGGCAATCCTGCGGCATCTGATGACCTACCGGTCGACCCCCGGCCGGATCTGCTTCGACCAGCAGGAATGGGAAGGGCGGTTCATCACCCTCGAAGCAGGCATCGGCCGTTTCGTGGGGGGAGGCCTGCAACTGCTGCCTCACGCCCGACCGGCCGATGGGCAGCTGGCCGTCACCCTGGCCCGGCACACTTCCAAGCTGGATATTCTCGCCAACATCTGGCGCTTTTTTGACGGCAGTATCGGCCGGCACTCAAAAATCGATCTGCGAAAAGTAACCCACTTATCAGCAGAACCGCTCAGTGCGCAGCCGCTCCTCGTCGAGGCCGACGGGGAATACCTGGGCCGGGCGCCCGCCCGGATAAGTTTGCTGCCAAACTCCCTCAAAATCATCACTTATAATGAATAAATTTAATATATTTGTTTTTTGCAATGCGCTTCTTTGTCCAATTCCAGAATTCCCTGACTCCAGAGCAAAAGAGGCTCTAAATCGTGTCATTTAACCCAAACACGGAAATTAACTGGGTTACACATTTTCTAATTACCCGGAAGCGCTACTTGATTTGAATGCCTGGTGCAAAACCAGGCATTCTCCTTTTCCAGTCTAATGTACAATCACTTTTGCACCTTTGAATCCGGGTAAATCCCATCCGGAATTCATTACCAAACAAATGAGCGGGGAAGTTGAAACAAAACATTCCTCCAACGAATTATAATAAAAAAAATGCAATCCTTTATCCACAGCTCTTCCCCGATAAAATCCTTTTTTTTTAATGCTGCAATATTGTCATTTAACTATTCAGGTGATGTGCGGAACCTAAATTTTTGTACCTTTATTGAACTGAAAACCCGGGAGGACGGCAGCAGGAAAATCCCGGAATTGATTCGCTGTTCCTTATTTGCGAATATGACAGCGTGTCATTTTTCTTAACCTCTAGTTAACATTTCCACAAGTTATCCACATTTCAACAGGGTTTTATCCACAATTGTGGAAAACTCAACAAATTGTTCCTCCTGGTTTTTCTAAAACAGAACGCTTAGCTTTGTAAAGTGCTTTATCAAATTAAGATACAGCTGTATATAAACTTATCATATACGAATGTCGGATCCAAAAAAACCAGGGGACAAGACGAAGAGCATCCGCAGCCGGAAAACCAAGCGCAACGAGGACCTGTCGAACTACGTTTTCGGCAAGGTGCAGCCGCAGGCCATTCCGCTGGAGGAAGCCGTACTCGGCGCCCTGATGCTCGACAAAGAAGCGCTGACGATCGTGCTCGATATCCTGCAGCCGGAGAGCTTTTACCTCGACGCTCACCAGCTGATCTACCGGGCCATGCTGCGCCTGTTTGAGCGCTCGCAGCCCGTCGACCTGCTCACCGTCACCGAAGAACTTAAAAAGAAAGGCGAGCTGCAATCCGCCGGCGGCCCGCATTACCTCGTGGAACTGACCGACCGGGTGGCCTCCTCAGCCAACATTGAGTTTCACGCCCGCCTCATCGCGCAGAAACACATACAGCGCGAGCTGATCCGCGTATCCACCAGCATCATCCGCGATGCCTACGAGGACACCACCGACGTGTTCGACCTGCTCGACGAGGCCGAGCAGGGTCTCTTCTCCATCGCTCAGCAAAACATGAGCCGCAGCTATGAGAGTATGGGCTCGCTGGCCAGCAAACTCCAGAAACAGCTCGAAGAGCTCAAGAACCGCGAGGACGGCCTCACCGGCGTCCCCACCGGCTTCACCGACCTCGACCGGCTGACCTCCGGCTGGCAGTCTTCGGATCTGATCATCGTAGCTGCCAGGCCGGGAATGGGAAAATGCCTGGGTAAAGGTACAAAGGTGCTCATGTACGACGGCAGCTTGAAGAAAGTAGAAGATGTCCGTGTCGGCGACATGTTGATGGGGGACGACTCTACTCCCCGCCGCGTGCTTTCCCTGGCCCGCGGCCGGGAAATGATGTACTGGATTCGCCAGAATAAAGGCATCGACTACCGGGTCAATGAAAGTCATATCCTCTCCCTGAAAAAGAGCCGGCAGGAAGGCAAAGGTGATCGGGGTGATATTCTGGATATCTCCGTTAGGAAGCTCTTACAGCAATCTGAAAAGTTTCGCTCCAATTACAAGGGGTATAAAGTGGCCGTTGATTTTCCGGACAAGGAGGTGCCTCTGGCACCCTATTTTCTTGGACTATGGCTGGGTGACGGCACCAAAGCTAAGAGTCAGATTACAACCCGCGACGAAAAAGTAATTGACTATTTGGGGGAATACGCTGAAGAACTCGGCTTACAACTAAAATGCTACCAGGAAAAGCCCGAAAAGTGTCCGCAATATACTATCAGTGGCGGTTATACCGGAAACAAAGGATACTCCCTGCAGGTAGAATTGAGAGATATCGGCGTACTTGGAAACAAACATATTCCACAAAACTACCTGATCAACAGCACCGAGAAACGCCTGGAATTACTGGCCGGACTGATTGACAGTGACGGGCATTATCTCACCCAATCCAATGGATACAGCATTACCCTGAAAGATGAACGGCTGATCCGGGATATCAAATTCCTCTGCGACACCCTGAGTTTTCGAACCACCCTGAAAACCAAAACCGCCAGAATCAAATCTATAGGCTACGAAACGGAAGTCTATCGCCTGCGTATTTACGGCGATATCGACCGCATACCGGTCCGGATTGAAAGAAAAAAAGCCAATCCTTGGCGTAGCCTCGTCGACTGGCAGGTTACCGGTATCCAGATCGAGCCGGAAAAGGTGGATGAATATTACGGTTTCGAAATCGACGGCAATCGTCGCTTTCTGCTGGAAGATATGACCGTCACCCACAACACGGCTTTCACCCTCTCTCTGGCCAAAAACGCCGCCTGTGACTTCGGCAAGGGGGTCGCCATTTTCTCGCTGGAAATGTCGAGCCTGCAACTCGTTCAGCGCATGGTATCTATGGAAGCTGAAATTTCGGGTAGCAAAATGCGGAACGGGCAACTGGAAGAGTACGAGTGGGAACAGCTGCACTCCGCCATCGAGCGCATGAGTGACGCGCCCATTTTTATCGACGACACCCCCGGCATCAACATCTTCGAGGTGCGCGCCAAAGCCCGGCGCCTGAAAATGCAGCACGACATCCAGATTATCATCATCGACTATCTGCAGCTGATGAGCGGCGGCTCCGAAAACCAGAAGGGCAACCGCGAACAGGAGATCAGCGCCATCTCCCGCGCGTTGAAAGGCCTTGCCAAAGAACTGGAAGTACCCGTCATCGCCCTGTCGCAGCTCAGCCGGGCCGTGGAAGTACGGGGCGGAACGAAAAGGCCGCAGCTGTCGGATCTTCGTGAAAGCGGCGCTATCGAGCAGGATGCGGATATCGTGTCATTCATATACCGCCCCGAATACTACCAAATCCTCGAAGACGAAGAAGGTCAGTCCCTCAAAGGCGTGGCCGAGATCATCATCGCCAAGCACCGCAACGGCGCGCTGGATACGGTCAAGCTGCGCTTCATCGACAAGTTCGCCCGCTTCAGCGATCTGGACGAGCCCGACTTCGACGATCTGGCCGGGGCCTTTGACAATCCGAACGTCAATGTGATCACCCGCCCCTCGAAGATGAATGATGACGAGGATATACCGTTTTAATTACAACCTACACTTCAACGTTTCCGCACCGGCAACTCCCGGAAGGTCTTTTCTATGTCCGCCATCAGATTGATGACCGACTCGCCCCCCCACTCCAGCAGCTGCTCCCCGTTTTCCGCGCTTGCTTTGGTCGCATCGCCCCAGGTACCGCTGCGGGTCATCTCGTAGACGCTGCCGGGGGAAGAGAAAAAGAAGGCAGTGTGCAGAGCGGGCGAGTTGGTCCGGGTTTCCGGGAAGTTGGGGAATTCGGTATTGAGGAATTCCCGGTCGATCAGGTCCGGACGTATGGCGAGTATCATCGACACCTCCCCTTTGCCGGCGTGCAGTCCCTTGCCCGATTCGGTCATCTGCGCCCACTGTTCGGCGGCCATGCCGTCCCAGTAGTTGAAGGGGAAAGCCTTGGCGCCTACCGGCATCCGCTCGGCAGCCTGTGCGCAGGCGTAGGCGATGGCGTAGGTGTTGTCGTAGTGGCCGTTTAGAAAAACCACCCGCTTGAAGCCAGAACGGGCAAAAGAGAGTGCCAGCTCCTTGATCGTCGCCATAAAGGTTTCGATGCTCAGGCTGAATTCGCAGGCGAAGCCCCGGTGCGGATAGGAGAGCGTGTAGGGCAGCGCCGGCGCTACCAGCGCGTCGCCCTGCTGTTCGGCCACCCGGCGGGCGATCTCCTGTGGAATCAGCACGTCGGTGCCTACGGGTGAATGCGGACCGTGCTGCTCAGTGGCTCCTACCGGGATGTAGACCGTATAATGCTGTTGTAGGAATTGTTCCAGTTCCCGGTTGGTGATGTCGGCGAGAAAAACGGATTTGGGTTTCATGATGATATCTTACTTTTAACGTTAATTCGACACAGGGTTCCTTAAAATCAGCCGGAGAAGAATATCATGACAGCAGTTTCCTGACCCGCTGCAGTTCCTCCGGGTGATTTACATTCATCAGCGCATCCGGATTAGCCGCATCCAGCAATTCCACATCGGAATTGATGAGCGCCTTGCGGGGGCAGGAATAGCCCTGAGCCAGGAATTGCAGCAGCACCGGATAGCTGCGCGGCTCCCAGATGGCGATCAGCGGTTCCGGGAATTTGTTAACCGGGCTGTTGAAAGCGGTAGCTGTTTTGGAGACATTCCGCTTGGCGGTAAGCTGGGCCAGCGTCGTCTGGTCGAGCAACGGCAGATCGGTAGCGATGACCAGCCAGGCCGCATCGGGAAATTCCCGGAAAGCCGACAGGATAGCGCCGAAGGGCCCCAGTTCTATGAAAGAGTCGGTGATGACCGGATACCCGGAATCAATGTCTTTCAGTTGTTCGGGGCGGCAGGAAAGGAAAGTCTGTTCACAGAAATGCGTCAGCAGATCGGCAGCGTGTTCGCGCTGGGGTTTACCGTGGAAGTCGATCGCCCCCTTGTCGCGTCCCATACGCCGGCTTTTGCCTCCGGCGAGCACCAGTCCGTAGAGTGGCGGTCGCGCATGAGCCATTTGTTCCGTCAGCCACTCCGCAATACGCGCCCGGTCCGATAGTTTCATGACCGGAATGTTGCTGACGTCTTCCAGGTGATCCTGCAGGAAGGGGTACACCTCCTTGACGTTTTCGGTCAGCAGGATCAGCTCCACATTCGTCAGTCGATCCAGTTTTCGCTTCAGGGAATCCTCCTTTTTCGGATCGATGACGACGATCTGCCGCTCGGCCCGGAAGTGATTGCCGTTGATCAGTACGGCGTCCTGTTCGTTGAACCACCAGCGGTATTGAAATTTCTCCATCGCCCCTTTGAATTCGAAGCGATGATGCGTGATCTTATCGGTGTACTCCATGCCGGCGCCGTAGGCCATAGCGCTGCCGGCATCCTTGCCTTTGCTCTCTTCCGCATCCGCGCTGCGGTGATCCGCGTCTACATAGCCGAAGCGAAAATCGGAACCCAGGCGGTCGATCAAGTCGAAAGCCAATTGCTTGATCTTGCCGCAGGACGTTCCGATGACCGCCCATTCCCAGCGGTGAAACTGCCCGTATGCGGGGCGGGTAATATTGGCGTGCTTTTGGTGGGTGCTTGTGTTCTGCATAGATAGTCGTTGTATATCGGATGGAGTTTAGAAGTTCAGTCGCCGCCCCGCTGGGGCAGCTGGTTTAGAAGTTTAGGGACCGGCAGAGCTTAGCTGACGAAAATCCAGGTTCATTCAGAGAATGGTAAGCAGACCTTTGTAAATCCCGGCTTTTCTGCTAAACTATTAAACCATGGCCGACAGCGTCGGCCCGGTTAAACTTCTACACTATTGTTTTCCAAAACGCTTCCGGCTATATTCCGGTTGACTCTTCAGTCGCGTTTAAAGTCCCTTTTTCCGCCTCTTTTCTCCATGAGCCTGGTTTCCTTGATCAGAATATCATGAGAGAAGGCCTTGCACATGTCGTAAATCGTCAGGGCGGCGATGGTGGCGCCGGTCAGCGCTTCCATCTCGATGCCGGTTTTTGCATTAACGCTGGCGGTACAGTCGATAACCACCTCCCGTTGATCGTTCACCTGAATATCGATCTGACAGTTGTCCATACCCAGGGGGTGGCACAGGGGAATTAAATCGCCGGTTTTTTTGGCAGCCATCACCCCGGCGATGATCGCCGTTTGAAAAACGGGGCCTTTTTTCGTATGAATCTCCTGGTTTTCCAACTGCTCCATAATTTCTTCGCCCAATACGACAATACTGCGGGCGCGGGCCAGTCGCTGCGTCACTTTTTTCTGACCGACATCCACCATACTGGGGTTGCCGGCGTTATCGAGATGAGAAAATTTTTTTGCCATGAAATGAATATTTTGATACCATCAAAAATTGTTGGTCAGGCATCCACCTAGTGCGCCGGGAACTACCCCCCCTCACTTCACCGGTAAGCATAGTACCGATAAGCCACTCCCGCCTTAAACGCCTTTCGTTCGGGCGGCAGTTCAATGAAACCGTCGGCATCGGCCAGGCTGGCCAGATCACCGGAACCACGGGCGGAAACAGCGTCGGCGATCATCCGGCCGTCGAGCGTAAAGCGGGTTTTGACCTGGATGAAATACGTTTGAGCCTTCTTAAAAACCAGGTCCTCAGACAGCTGGGTGTAATGTCCCTCGAAGGGGGCCATGCCCAGGCTTGCCCGCAGCCAGGGAACGGTATACCTCAGGGTGCACATAAAGGCCGAGACCGGGTTGCCGGGTAAAGCGAAAACGAAAGGGCCTCCCGGGACGTTCCCAAACCAAAAGGGCTTGCCCGGTCGCTGGGCTACTTTGTAGAACAACTGGCTGACCCCTGATTCCAGCAAAACGGCGGGTACGTAGTCGTACTTGCCTTTGGAAATCCCTCCCGTGAGCAGAATGAGGTCGTAATTTTTCAGACAATCCTGTACTTCCCGGCGAATATAAAGTTCATCGTCCGGCAGATGAAGCAAATCGGCTTTTATACTCCATTCTTCCAGTACGGAGGCAATTGTGTATACGTTTGAGGCACGGATCTGATGCGGTCTGGGCGCCTCTTCAACTTCCACCAGTTCACTTCCTGTATAAATAATCACGGTTCGCGGCAGCCGGGCGACTTTCACCGTAGCTTTTCCCACCGTTGCCGCCACCCCGGCCTCTGCCGGTGACAAACGGCGCCCCTGCCGGACAATCAGCTCGCCCTTACGGCGCTCGAGTCCCTGTTTCTGGACATTCTGTTCCTTTTTAACCCTCCTGCTTTGAATCGTAGCAATCCCGTCATTGAGTTCTACTTCTTCGTAACGCACCACCGTATCGGCGCCTTCCGGCAAAACGGCCCCGGTCATCACTTCTATGCAACCCTCCGGATTCTTAAGGGCGCGGGGCTCCGCTCCTGCTCCCAGAATTCCTTCCACGGGAAAACTCCGCTGACCCGCGGCGTAGGCCTCGTAGCGAATGGCGATGCCGTCCATAGCGACCCGGGTAAAGGGCGGAAAATCGCGATCAGCCAGCAGCGGCTCCCGCAAAACCCGGCCGTTGGTCTGTCGCAGAGGTATTGACTCGACGCCGTAGTCCTTCGTATTATCCAAAATGATTTCCGTGGCTTCCGCAACACTGATCATGGATGTCTTTTGTGATCACAGGTAAACGCTGGGAATTTAGTCATTTTTCATCAGTATCCCAGCACCAGAAACCCTGACCTGCCAGATTTCAGAAATCTTACGTATTAAGGATGCGGAGAAGATCGACAAAAAAATCTGGCAGGTCTGTGCTCCCTTTAACAAATTTTAAAATAGGTTAAGCCTGTCTTAAAATGCAGGTAACAGATTGACATTATTTCAAAGCTTTTGCAAATTCACTAAGTGCAAGGAACGAAGTTTTGACGACCGGATACTCCTCTTTGGGAAGGTCTGGCGTCTGCTATCTGGTTTCTGACGTCTTTTTGATCCGACAAGATTAAATTCCTTGCACTTATAGGCTGTTTCACTTAATTCTTCAGTTTTCTTATGCCTCTTTTTCCGTCATGCTTCAGCTTTTTTTAGCTCCATAGCTAAGGC
>Ga0102943_1001776_pt1 | contig 13078 bp, 9 predicted proteins | sample SalPonC_black_MG_FD_78174 | JGI IMG/M metagenome (GOLD analysis project Ga0102943, IMG submission 78174) | Salt pond soil microbial communities from South San Francisco under conditions of wetland restoration - Salt Pond MetaG... | ecosystem: Environmental > Aquatic > Marine > Intertidal zone >...
GCAGCCGCTCAACGGCAGCATCCTCTGGAACCCGTCGGGCTACGAATGGAACGGCGCGGACTACGTCGACGTCACCGCGTCCTGACCTCGGCTCCATCCACCTCGCACCCGTCGGACCGGCACGCCCGGTCCGACGGTGCCGTCTCGGAGTGAACAACGTGACCCACCGCACCGTCATCGCGCTTTTCGCAGCGCTCCTTCTCGCTCTCGCCTCGGCTCAGAACGATGGGCCGCTTCCGCAGGGGCCGGGCGTCGATCTGGTGTACGGCAAGTGTCAGCAGTGCCACCCCATCAACTACACCGTGAGCAACGCCGGGCTTCCCGACTTCCTGTGGGCCGACACGATCCAGCTGATGAAGCAGCTGGGGATGGAGGTCACCGAGGAGGAGGAAGAGATCCTGTTCGACTACCTCACGACGTACCTGGGGACCGAGCCTCCACCCGAGCCGCAGGAGGCGTCGGCCGCAGAGACGTCGGCCGACGTGGACGGCGCCCAGGTGTACGCGACGAACTGCGCGTCGTGCCACGGCGCCGAGGGCGGCGGCGTTCCCGGCGGCTTTCCCCCCGTCGCGGGGCACGCCGCCGAACTGGCCGCCGCCGACCGAAGCTACCCGATCGACGTCCTGCTCTACGGCCTGAACGGGCAGATCACGGTTGACGGCACATCGTACGACGGCGTGATGCCGGCCTGGCAGCAGCTTTCCGACGCCCGCCTCGCAGCCGTCCTGAACCAGATCGTGATCGCGTGGGACGAGGCCGGCACCTTGCCGCCGAACTTCGCTCGCTACGCTCCCGAGGACGTCGCCGCGGCGAGGGGCCGGGGTCTGGGCCCACGCGACGTGCTGGAGCGACGCCCGAGCGTCCCCTGAGATGGCACCGCGAATCGTCGGGCTCTTCGCCGGCGGCCCCGCGTTCGTGAAGGAGGCGCGGGCGTCGGCGCGGGTGGACGGCCTCGGCGTCCACGGCGACCGGCACTACGGTCGGTCCACCGACCGCGCGCTGCTTCTGGTGCCGGAGGCCAGCTACGACGCGCTAAGGGAAGGGGGGCTCGACCTCCCCTACGGAAGCCTGGGCGAGAACCTCGTCGTCAGCGAGATGCCCGCGGCGGGCCTGGCGCCTGGAACCCGACTCGACGTCGGAGGCGTCGCGTGCGAGGTCGTCGAGCCGTGTCCCGTCTGCCGCTCGCTGGCGGGCGTTCATCCGCGCCTGCCCAAGCTGGCCTACGGGCGACGCGGGGTCTACCTTCGCGTCCGGGACGTCGGTCGCTTGCAGCGGGGCGACGCGGTCCGTATCGTAGGCGGACCGGGTCGCGCCGACCCGGTGTCGTTCCGGGGCGACGCGACATCGCCGTACGTGCCAGGCGGTCCCGGAGCGGTCCGAGACGCGACGCGACCCGAGGAGACGACGCGGTGAGCCGTTCCCTGATCGATCAGCATGGACGCGTGGTGCGCGATCTGCGCCTGTCCGTCACGCCACGCTGCAACTACGCCTGCTTCTACTGCGACCCTCTGCGGGAGGGCGCGAAGGATCCCGTGGGAACCGTCAGCGTCGCCGACGTGGACGTGATCCTCGAGGCCGCCGTCGCGCTGGGCATCGAGTCGGTCCGGTTCACCGGCGGCGAGCCGCTGCTGCGCCGGGAGCTTCCCGAGATGATCGCCCTCGCGAAGAAGCACGGCATCCCCGACATCGCCATGACCACGAACGCCAGCCTGCTGGCGCGGCGCCTTCCCGATTTGCTCGACGCCGGCCTGGGCCGGATCAACGTCAGCCTGGACGCCGCGGACGCCGAAGCGTTCCGCGAAGCCACCGGCGGCGGGACGATCGCGCAGGTCTGGGACGGCATCCGAGCCGCGGAGCAGGCCGGCCTGACGCCGATCAAGCTCAACGCCGTGGTCGTGCGCGGCATCAACGACGACCAGCTCGTGCCGCTGGCGGAGCTCACGCGCGAACGTCCGTGGCACGTCCGGTTCATCGAGTACATGCACCTGAACAACGCCGATCCGGAGGCGTACCGGGAGCGCTTCGTCTCGGGCGCCGAGAGCCGGGAGCGGATCGAGACCGCGCTCGGTCCCCTGACGTCGGTGGCGACCGACCCGTCGGCGCCCGCCCGCCTCTACCGCGCGGACGGCTTCGCCGGTGCGTTGGGCTTCATCGACCCGGTGTCGAGTCCGTTCTGCGGGGCGTGCAGCCGCATGCGCGTCACCAGCGACGCGCGCTTGCGTCCGTGCCTGCTCACCGATCGCGAGTACCCCATGCGCGAGGCGCTCCAGGCCAGCGATCCGGTCTCCGCCGTGATCGACGCGTTCCTGGTGGCGGCCCACCGGAAGGTCGCCAGCGGCGTCACCGCACCCGTCGTGCGCGACCGCACCATGGTCGCGATCGGCGGCTGAGGGAACGCTCGTGGGACCCGCAGCGTCGGACGCGACCCAGGACAGCCCGACGTTCCGTCAGCGATTGCTGCTGACCCGGGACCCGCTGGACATCGGCGCGTTGTCGGCCGAGGTCGGCGACGCCCGGTCCGGAGCGGTCGCGAGCTTCCTCGGCACCGTCCGCAGTCCCAACCGGGGCCGCGAGGTGTTCTGGATCGATTACGAGGGCTACGACGCGATGATCGAAGCCGAGCTGGCGCGCATCGCGAACGAGCTGCGCGACGCGTTCCCGCTGCTGGGCCTGGCGCTGGCGCACCGGCTCGGGCGGTGCCTTCCCGGCGAGGCGTCGATCGCCATCGTGGCGTGCAGCCCGCACCGCGAGGCGGCGTTCGACGCCTGTCGCGAAGCGCTGGAACGGTGCAAGGCCAGGCTCCCGATCTGGAAGCACGAGTCGGACGAGAGCGGCGCGCACTGGGTCGATGGGCGCGTGGTCGACGAGGCGCGGCTGTAGACCGGGCTGCGGCGTCGCCTCGCCGTGACCCCCCGCGAGCCCGGAAGACTCGGCGTCCCGACGCGATGCGTCCGAGAGCAAAGCCTCCGAAAGGCACGCCTCCGAAGACCATGCCTCCGAAAGCCACGAAAAAGCCGCGCTCTCTGCGCGGCCGCTCGTTCAACTGCTGATAAGGAAAAGATACCCCGGTATGCGGCATTCGTCAAGGGCTTGCGCGCGACCGCCTCGCGAACGGGCCCGGACGGGCCGTGCTCGAGCTCGAACGGCCCGAAAACGGCTCCGCGCACCCCGTGGCGGCGTGCCGTTCGAGGGACCGGGATGCGGCGCCGGACGCCGACACCTCGATGCGATCGCGACGTCCCCGTGGCGCGGGCGCGGCGATGTCGCGCGCTGCTCGCCCGTCACGGAGGTCGGGGCGTACGCTCTCCGGCGTGACCAAGCAGCCCCTCTCCCTCGCGCGCGTCTTCGCCAGCTGGTGGCCCTTGGCCGCCAGCTGGGCGTTCATGGGCGTGGAGATGCCGTTGGTGAGCGCCGTGATGGCGCGCTTGGCCGACCCGGAGATCCACCTCGCGGCGTACGGCGGCATCGTGTTTCCCGTAGCGCTGATCATCGAGGCGCCGATCATCATGCTGCTGGCCGCCTCGACCGCATTGGGCCGCGATCCGCAGGCGTACCGGCTGATGCACCGGTTCATGATGGTGGCCGGCGGCCTGCTGACGGCCGTGCATGCGATCTTCGCGTTCACCCCGGCGTTCGATACGATCCTCGTGCCGCTTCTCGGCCCGCCCGAGGCGGTGATCGAGCCGGCCCGGATCGGGCTGATGATCATGTTGCCGTGGACCTGGACGATCGCGTACCGGCGGTTCCATCAGGGGCTGCTCATCCGGTTCGGCCATCCGGGAGCGGTCGGCGTGGGGACCGGCGTCCGCCTCGCCACGGTCACGACGGTGGCGCTGTCGGGCCTGGCGATCGGCTCCATCCCGGGCGTCGTCGTCGCGACGGCCGCGATCGCCGCCGGCGTCAGCGCCGAAGCGCTCTACACCGGCCTGCGGACCCGCCCGGTGGTTCGGGGGCCGCTCACGGACGCCGCGCCTTCCGGCTCGAGCCTGTCGTGGAGGGGCTTCGTGGACTTCTACGTTCCCTTGGCGCTGACCAGCCTGCTGCTGCTGCTGGTGCAGCCGATCGGCGCTGCGGCGATCGGCCGCATGCCGGCGGCCCTCGCGTCGTTGGCGGCGTGGCCGGTGGTGAACGGGCTCGTCTTCCTGTTCCGCAGCATGGGGTTCGCCTACAACGAGGTGGTCGTGGCGCTGATGGACGAGCCGGGCGCGGAGGCACCGCTGCAGCGCTTCACCGTGCTCCTGGCGGTCGGCTCGCTGGCGGCGACGGTCACGATCGCCACGACGCCGCTCGCGACGCTCTGGTTCGGCGTCGTTTCGGGACTGCCCCCGGCGCTGGTGGAGCTTGCTCGCCACGCCTTCTGGTTCGGACTGGCCTGGGCGCCGCTGGACGTGGTGCGCAACTACCTGCAAGGCCGTCTGGTGCACGCGCGGCGCACGCGGGGGATCAGCGAGTCGGTGGGGGTGTTCCTGGTCGTCAGCACCGCGTTGCTCGCGATCGGCGTCGCGCTTCAGAGCGGCGAGGGCCTCGTCCTGGCGATGGTGTCGTTCGTGGCCGGGACGACCGCCCAGATCGGCTGGCTGCTCTGGCGGCTCCGCGGCGCACGGCGCGCGCTCGCGGCCGCGGTCGTCACGTGACGCCGAAGCGACGATCGACGCCGGGGCACCCCTTGACGCGAGTCCGCTGACGCTGTACGAATAGTAGATGCCCATCTACTTGATTCGACGTTCGTCTACAGACTCTCGCCTCGGGGCCGCATGAGCGAATCCGCCGATCGTACCGTCCTGGTGCGCTTCTTCAAGGCACTGGCCGACGAGAGTCGTCTGAAGATCGTCGGTCTGCTGGCCGACGAAGGCCGGGCGGTCGAGGATCTCGCCGCCCACCTCGGGCTCGAGAGCCCCACCGTCAGCCATCACCTGAGGGTCCTGTCGGGCGCCGGTCTGGTCCGCTCGTACGGTCGCTCGCATCAGCGCATCTACGAGCTGAACCTCGAACACCTCCAGGCCACCGCGCGCGAGCTGCTGGCCCACGAGACGCTCCCCCGCCTCAGCGCCGGCACCGACGCCGAGGCGTACGAGCGCAAGGTGCTCGCGACGTTCGTGAGCGACGGGCGGATCCAGGCGTTCCCCGCTCAGCGAAAGAAGCAGCTCGTCCTCCTCCGCTGGGTCGCCGAGCGCTTCGAGCCCGGCCGGCGCTATTCGGAGGCCGAGGTCAACGCGACGCTCGGCGCGGTCAACGAGGACACCGCGCGCCTGCGCAGGGGCCTGGTCGACGAGCGCCTGATGGAGCGCGAAGGGGGCGGAGGCGCGTACTGGCGGACGCCTCGAGCCGATCTCCCGCCGGACGCCCTCTGGGGAAGCGAGATCGCGCCCGGAGACGAAGACCGCTAGCTGCGCCCGGTGGTGGGCCGCGCCGCGGCTGCAGCCACGATCAGCAGCGACAGCGGCGCGCTGGCGGGCGGCGCATCGGCCGGTTCCGCGTCGAATCGTGCGGCGTCGCTCGTCGTGAGGCCCGGCTCTTCGAGGCGGAGCACCTCGAGCCCGGCCGCGGCCAGCGTCCGCCACCACGAGGCGAAGGTCCGGAAGTACCACGGCATGGCGGCCGGGAACGAGTCTCCGAACGCGTCGAACCGCTCCACTCGCCAGCCGTCCCGGTACGGTCCGTCGCCGTTCGCGACCCACGGATGGAGCGTCTGGACGACCAGTCGCCCTCGCCCCGGCGACAGGCGGCGGCGCAGCGCCCGCAGAAGCGGCGTCAGATCGTCGTCCAGCAACGAGAAGTTGCACACCACCACGTCGAACGGTCCCGGCACGACCGACGGATCTTCCGTCAGCGAGCCGTACTCCGCGACGGCGAACCGGCCCGGACCGTCGGACGCGGCCCGAATCAGGCGCTCCGACGCGTCGATCCCGACCACGCTCGTCCCGTCGCGAGCCAGCGCGTGGGCCAGCCAGCCCTCGCCGCATCCGACGTCCAGGACGCTCGCCGGCTCACAGGCGCGTACCGCGTGCAGCACCGCCGCGTTCGTGCCGGCCTCGCGGCTGGCCACGGCGCCCCCTCGGATCGCCTCGGTCCAGGCGTCGGCGTTGAGCTCCCACGAGCGTCGCTGCCGAACGTCCGGATCCGCGTCGTCGGTCCTGTCGCTCATGCGGCCAGCCTACTAGCCTGGGGGCCTAGCCTGGGGGCCGCGCAGCGCTCCGAGCAGGCGCGCGTACGCCGCATCCGGATCCGACGGGCTCACGGCGAGGATCTGGCGCGCCCCGTCGCCCTCGTCACGGTCCTCGTCACGGTCGTCGTCACGGTCCTCGTCGCCCGCCTCTTCGCCGGCCTCCTCGCGGGGCTCGCCGGAGCGCTCCGGCGCCCCCGGCTCGAGCAGCCGCACCTCGTTCGGACCACGCCCCCAGCGTGCCAGCCAGGCCACGTCGCCCACCGTCGCGACGGGAGCGGGCGCGGGAACGCCGGCGTCGCGCAACCGCCGCAGCAGATCGGCCGCCTCGGGCGCGATCGCCTCGGCGCGCCAGAGCGCCGCCTCCCACGCGAGGTCCTCGGCCAGCTCCTCGGCCAGATCCTGCCCGGCGTCCCGACCGACCTCCTCGGCGACGCTCTCGGCGGCCCGCGCGACGGCTCCCCCGAGCGGGCGCTCGATCGGCGCCGGGCTGCCGGGACGCGGCAGCGGCGGGCTGGGCCAGCGGACCTCCGCCGGATCGATCTCGACGGGCTCCGTCGCCACCCCGGCCGCCTCCAACGCGGGCGCGAGGATCGGCAGGTACGGGCCGCCACCTCCGGCGTCCGAGACGGCGACGAGGTCCGCAGCACGGGTCAGCGCCACGTACAGCAGACGCCGATCCTCGGCCGCCTCCGCCGCCTTCGCCTGCGCATCCAAGAGGGTCCAGATCGCCGGACGCGCGTTCCTGTCCTCCTCGCCCTCGACGCGCACCCCGACGCCCAGCTCCGGATCGATGCGCACCCGTTGCCCGCTCGGGCGCGAGCCCGCGTCGAGCGCAGCGAGGATCACGACCGGCCACTCGAGCCCCTTCGCGCGGTGGACCGTCGTCAGCGTGACGGCGTCCTCGGCCTCCAGCGCCGGTCGCTCGACCTCGACGCCCGCACGAAGGAGCCGCCGGAGCCGCCTGACGACGCCGAACACGTCGCGGTCGGAGCGCTCGAGCTCGCGGACGCGATCGACGAAACCGTCCAGATCGGCCAGCCTGCGCGGTCCGCCGGGCAGGTTCGCGACCACCCCGCTCCAACCGGTCGCGCGGTCGAGTCGCTGCAGCAGCCGGCCCGGCGGCTCGGACGCTGCGGCGCGGCGCAGCTCGGCCAGCACGTCGACGGCCGGCACAGCCCAGTCGGGACGGCCCTGCGACAGCGCCGACCACCACGACGGCCGGCGGCTCTCTTCGTCCGAGGCCCGCAGGGCCGTCTGTGCGAACGTCTCGAGATCGACGTCGGACACGGCGAAGCACGGTCCCCGGAGAAGCGCCACGAAGGCGACGTCGTCGTGAGGGTCGGCCAGGAACCTGAGCGCCGCCATGCCGTCCTGCGCCTCGCGGGTCGCGAGCAGATCGCCGCCTCCCGTGTGGACGGCGGGCACGCCCCGGGCGGGCAGGATCTCGGCCAGCAGGTCCAGCGGCGCCCACGTGCGCGCCAGGACCGCGACGTCCCCCGCTCGCAGGGGCCGCATGCCGCCCGGCGCTGCGGCGTCCCGCACCGGCGTGGCGTCGTCGAGCCGCGCGAGGATCTCGTCGGCGATGCGGTGCGCCTCGGCCAGGCGGAGCACGCCCGCCGGCGTGCCCTTGGGCGCCTCCAGCGTCCAGCGTCGCAGCGACGGCCCCGGACCGGGCGCCTCGGCGACGGCGGCCTCCAGCGGCTCGTGGTCCGGCCCCAGCACCGCCTCGAACGTCCGGTTCGCGGCGTCGACCAGCGAGCGGTGCGTGCGGAAGCTCCGGTCCAGCACCACGGCTTCGCCCCCTTTCTCGACGAGCCGCTCGGTCATCCGGCGGAACACCGTGGCGTCGGCTCCACGGAAGCCGTAGATCGCCTGCTTCGCGTCGCCCACCAGCGTCGTCGTGCAGAACCCCGCGAGGACGGAGAGGATCGCTTCCTGAACGGGGCTCGTGTCCTGCACCTCGTCCACCAGCAGGACCGACCAGCGCTCGCTGTAGTGCTCCACCACCTCGGGGCGGCGCAGGGCTCGGAGCGCACCCACCTCCACGTCGGCGAAGTCCAGTACCGCCTGACGCCGCTTGGCGACGTCCAGCTCGGCACGGGCGGTGGCGAACCCCTCGCGGAGCTCCGGCAGCAGGGCCGCCAGCGTCGCGTCGGCCGGGCCCAGCTCCAGCGTGGCCAGCGGATCGTCCAGCCATCCCCGCAACGCCTCCAGCGCGACGGCCAGCGCGCCCCTCAGCGCGTCCTGATCGCCGCCCCACGCCTTTCGCGCGCCGACGTTCGCGCGTCGCCCGTGAAGCAGCGTGCCGACGCGCTCGCCGTCGCCCGCCTCCGACGCGGCGAACGCAGCGAGCACCGCCTCCCGCGCCAGCTCGCCGGCGTCGCCGGGCGGGCCGGAGAGCGCGGACAACGTCGCCTTCGCGGCCAGCGTGGCCGGGGTCTCCAGCCAGGCGGAACGCGCAGCGCCACGGGCCGCCTCGACCCGGTCCGACCAGCTCTCGGGGCCGTGCGCCAACGCTTGCTCGGCTCGCCACGGGTCGGCCAGGAGCGCCGCGAGCAGCTCCCGGACGCGCTCGTACGGCAGGGCGTCGAACAGCTCGGGCGGCAGTCGGCGCAGGGCGCTCTCGAGCCGCTCGGCGGTCCACACGGTGCCCTCGAGCGGGTCGAGGATGCGGACGTCGGGCGGCACGCCGGCCGCCTCGGGATGATCGCGGCAGATCCGCAGGCAGAGCGCGTGGACGGTGCCGATGGTAGCCGCCTCGAGCTCGGGCAGCCTCGGATCGTGACGGCCGAGGCGCTCGCCGGCGTAGGCGCGAACCCGTGCGCGAAGCTCGTGCGCGGCGCGCTCGGTGAACGTGACCGCCACGATCGCCAGGGGCGAGACGCCCGCCTCGAGGTGCGCCAGGTAGCGGTGACCCACCGTGTGCGTCTTGCCGGTTCCCGCGCCGGCGACGATCGCGACCCCCGAGGGCGCCGCGACCGCACGCCGCTGACGCTCGGTGAGGCTCACGACGGCTCCGTCCGGGCCGCGTCGCGCTTGCGCTCGACCCGGGGCCCGACGCGACAGACCGGCCCCAGCTCGCACGTCCTGCACACCTCGCGCCGCGCGTCGGGCTCCAGGCGGTAGTCGCCCTCCGCCAGGTGGCGGCGCACCCGCGCGGCGAGCTCGTCCAGCTCGGCGTCGCCCTCGCCCGGCGTCACCGTCTTGAGCGTCGTCGCCGCCCGGACCGAGAGATAGCGGGCGGTCGCGGGCCCGCGGCTCCGCCCGAGCTCGGGAGCGGCCGCCTCGAGGTAGAGCGGCAGCTGAACGTCGATCCAGCCCCGGCCCGACGCCCGTTGCGCGCCCTTGGGCGCGCTGGAGCCGGACTTGTAGTCGATCAGCTCCACCCCGCCGGGGCCCTCGTCGACGCGGTCCACGACGCCGCGGACGCGCAAGCCGCGCCAGGTCCCCTCGAACGGCCGCTCGACCTCGATCGGCACGAACCCTTGCCGCACGAACGCGTCGGACCGCACCAGCCGCCGCAGCGCTCGCAGCTCCCCACCGCGGACGCGACGCCAGGCCGGACCGTCCGGATCCGGCACGCCGGCCAGCGCCTCCGCCTCGGCGAAGGCGTCGTCCAGGGCGGCCAGCACCGCGTCGCGGACGTCCGCGTCCGGATCGGCGCCGGCGCGACCCACCGCCCGCTCCAGTGCGGCGTGCCAGAGCCGTCCGCGCAACAGGGGCGTGACCAGCTCGTCGGCCTCCTCGACGTCGCGAAGCTGGAGGCGGTAGCGTCCGAACCAGCGGAACGGGCACTGCCCCAGATCGACCAGGCTGGTGGCGCTGAAGGTCCGCTCGCGCGCGTCCAGCGAACGGCCCGTCACGCCGTCGTGGGCGTCCGGCGCACCGGCGCCTTCGCGCGACAGCTCGATCGACCACGATCGCCGGGCGGACCTCCACACCGCCGCGTCGCCGGCCGGCGGCTCGGCGCTCTGCAGCCAGGCTCGGCGGGCCTCCTCCAGGCTGGCGGGCGCCCGGGCGGGCGCAGGCGTCGGCTGAACGCCGAGGCGCACCAGGAACGGGCTGGGCAGCAGCGCGCCTCCCCCGCCCCGCTCCGGCACCCCCAGCACCGCCTGGCCGTCCACGGCGCGCAGCGCCGCAGCGAACGCGCCCACCTCGGCCTGCGCTCGCGCAGCCGCGTCCGGGAGCTCCAGGCCGGCCGCCCGTGCGCGCTGCCGATCGGCGAAGTCCAGCACCGCGTCGTCCCGCAGGTCGGCGGGCAGCGCGCCCTCGTTCAGGCCCAGCACGAACAGGTGACGGACGCGCGCGCCGGCCGCGGCGCGCGGCGCCACCACCTCGACCGCGCGGCCTCGCTCTGCGGGCACCGACGGCGGGGGCCGAACGCTCAGCAACGTGAGCAGGTCGCCCACGTCGTCCAGGAACGCCCTACGGCTCACGACCTCGGTCTCCGGCCGGCACGCCTCCTGCACGCCGCGCAGCACAAGTCCCACGGTCGCGGCCGCCGGCGGCGCCAGGCCTTCGCGCGGCAGGCCCAGCGCGCTCAACGTCCGCTGGAAGCGCGCGCCCAGCTCGGCGCGCGTCGCGCGCTCGGGCCAGGCGAGCTCGGCGGCCCGCGAATCGATCCGCGCCCAGGCGTCGGGGCCGACGGGACGGCTCGCCCGCGCGCGTGACCACGCCTCGTCGTCCAGCCCGCCGACCAGTCGGTGGCGGAACAGCCGCAGCGTCGTCTCGTACGGAGCTCCGCGAGCGACGACCTCGGCCATGAGGGTGACCACGCCGCCCACCGCCGTGGTCGACAGCGGGACGGGCCTGTCGACGCGCAGCGGCACGCCCAGCTCCCACGCGACCGCATCCAGCCGCGACCCTTCCGCGGCCGGGTCGCCCGTCACGATCAGCAGCTCCGACGCCGGCGTTCCCTCCGCCAGAAGCCGCTGGACGCGGGCCAGCACCCAGCGGGCCTCGGCGTCGGCCGACGCGAATCCGTGCGTTGCCGGCAGGTCGGCTCCGTCGTCCGGAGGCTCCGGCGCACCGACGTCCAGGAAACGCGCCGCCCACCGCTCGCCGGCGCGCCCCAGCGGCCGCGCGTCCTCCTGCACCGTCCAGCCGAGGCCGCTCAGGCGACCGACCGCGAGGGTCGCCTCGGGCGGAAGCGTCACCAGCGTGCCCGGCGCCGCCACGGCGTCCAGGTAGCGACACGCCGCCGACTCCAGGTCGGCGAACCCCAACAGCGCCCACGGCATCGCGCGCCGGACGCCGGCCTTTCGGGCCGCCTCGATCAGCAGAGCGTCGGGGTCGACCCGAGCCTCGCTGGCCAGCGCCGCCCGGTACGCGGCGGCGACCCGCCACGCTCGACGCGCGGCGAGCGACAGTCCGGCAGGAGCCTCGCCGGCCGGCGCGTCACGAACCGCGCCGAGACGCAGCAGCTCGCGCACCGGACCGGCCAGGGCCCGCCGCCACGCCGCGACGTCGTCGTCTCCGACCTCGTCGCGCACCGCCCGGCCCAGCGCCCGCCAGCAGCGCAGCGGAGCGGCCACGCTCCAGCCGGCCTCGCTCAGGTCCTCGCCCGCCGCACCGTGCAGCGAGACGTGAGGCACCGACAGCGCGGCCGCAGCGCGCCGCGACGGCGTCAGGACGACGGCGCCCCCCGGCACGTCCTCCGGCCGGGGCGCACGCGGCCCGACCCGCACGACGCGAGGCTCGCTCATGCGGATCCTTCGCGCTCGTCACCTGGCGATCGTGGCCGGTCCGTGCGGATCACCTCGCCAGCCTACCGACTGCGCAGCGGCCAGCGAAGCGGCTCGCCGGTTTGGCAAGAGCCCTGGTAGATTCCCCGCATGTCTCCTTCGCCTTCCGTCGCGGCCGGCACCCACGTCGACGCGGTCCCCACCCCGGCGCTGATCGTCGACGAGCGACGGCTCCACGCCAACCTGGACCGGGCTCAGGCGTACGCCGACGCGCACGGCGTCACCCTGCGCCCCCACGCCAAGACCCACAAGAGCCCCGCCCTGGCGCGCGAGCAGATCGAAAGGGGCGCGGTCGGCATCTGCGTCGCCAAGCTGGGCGAGGCCGAGACGTTCGCGGCCGCCGGGATCGACGACCTGGTCATGGCGAACACGACCGTCGGCGAAGGCAACGCCCGCCGCGCCGCCCGGCTCGCGGGACGCGTCCGGTTCGCGATCGGCGCCGATCACCCCCAGCAGCTTCGCGAGCTGTCCGCGGCCGCGACGGCCGAAGGCGTCGATCTGCGCGTCCGAATCGAGGTCGACACGGGCGCCGGCCGCGGCGGGCAGCCGCCCGAAGCGGTGCCGGCGCTGGCGGCCCTGGCCCGCGAGCTGCCCGGGCTCCGCCTCGAAGGCCTCTATACCTACGAGGGCTACACCTACGACGCGGCCGACGCGGCCGCCCTGCGCGAGCGGCACCTGGCCGCGCAGCGAACGCTGACGAACGTCGTCGAGCGCGTGGAGTCGTCGTTCGAGGCGCCTCCCGTGGTGTCGATGGGCTCGACGCCCAGCCTGGCTGCCGAGGTGCCGTTGCTGCCGGGCATCACGGAGATCCGGCCCGGAACGTCGATCTTCTTCGACGCCGCGCAAGCCGCGCTGGCGGGCGGGCTCGAGCAGTGCGCCGCGCACGTCCTCGCCACCGTCGTGTCGAGCGTCGGGCCCCGCGCGATCCTGGACGCCGGCAGCAAGAGCCTCACCACCGACACGCGTGCCGCCGGCGTGTGCGCGACCCGCGGCCACGGCGTGCTGCTCGAGACCGGGGGCGTCGTGGCGCGACTCTCGGAGGAGCACGGCGTCGTCGAGGGCGATGACGCGGACGGGCTGAGCGTCGGTCAGCGCGTCCGCATCGTCCCGAACCACGTCTGCCCCGTCGTGAACCTGTTCGAGCGACTGATCGTGGTGCGCGACGGGC
>Ga0102943_1001777_pt1 | contig 13068 bp, 9 predicted proteins | sample SalPonC_black_MG_FD_78174 | JGI IMG/M metagenome (GOLD analysis project Ga0102943, IMG submission 78174) | Salt pond soil microbial communities from South San Francisco under conditions of wetland restoration - Salt Pond MetaG... | ecosystem: Environmental > Aquatic > Marine > Intertidal zone >...
AATATCCAGGAGAGTATCCGGTGAGCATGAGAATGGTGATGCCGATCAGGGGAATGGTGTAAAACCACTCTGTTTTAAAGATATACCAGGCAGAGTGTTCAGATTTTTCACCGACGATATTGTCCTTTTTGGCCTCGTAGTGAACCATAACAAACACCGAGAAAAAATACATCAGGGACGGGAAAATGGCCACCAGCATGATCCTGGAGTAGGGTATCCCGGTCAGTTCAGCCATGATAAACCCGCCCGCTCCCATGATCGGCGGCATGAACATCCCGCCGATGGAGGCTGCCGGCTCGATACCGCCGGCAGTGTGGGGCTTGAACCCGGCCTTTTTCATCATGGGAATGGTGAACATACCAGTGGAGACCGTATTGGCGATGGCAGACCCTGAAATGGATCCGAACAGGCCCGAGGCCATAACCGATACCTTGCCAGGACCGCCGATTCGATGCCCGACAGCGGCCAGGGGCCAGTCAATGAAAAACTTCTGGGCCCCGCATTTTTCCAAAAAGGCACCGAACAGCACAAACAGGATCACATAGGTGGCCAGCACATTGGCCATGATGCCAAACACACCGTCACTCTTGTAAAATATGCTGATACACAGCTCGGTAAAGGGGGCACCGGCATGGGAGACCAGGTCCGGGGCCAGGTATCCATAGACCCCGTACAACAGCATCAGTCCGCCCAGTATCACAAACACACTGCCCACCACCCTGCGGGCCAGCTCTATGCCGATAAGCACCCCCACAACGGCAAAACACATATCCGTAGGGGTTTCAGCGCCGGTCCTGTAGTTGATGGCTTCGAACATGAAAATCCAATAGCCAATGCAAGCCACCGATGCGACAATCAGCAGGTAATCGATCACCCGTCCGACTTTGGTCTTTGATTTGTACAACAGGAAGACGAGGATATAGGTAATGATGACATATACTCCTCTGTGATACTGCGTGGCCATGGGTTGCACCACTGCGGCCCAGGAGTAGAAAATGACCAGAGCAACCGAGCAGATATCAAATAAAATCTGTTCAGCGCGATTGAGTTTTTCGTACACGGTTTGCCTTCCTGTTTAAGTTTTTAGATTAACGCCTTGAAACCAAATCCGGGGACAGAACCTGAATCACCTTGTCCTGTCCCCGGAAGCAGTATGCCTTACAATACGCCTTTATCTTTCCAGAATTTTTCAGCACCAGGATGGAAGGGGGTTACAATACCATCGGCACCGGCTTTAACCGCCATGTTCTTAAACGTGCTCTTCTGGGCTTTCATATGGGCCAGGCCCTCGTCAGAATAGATAAGAGAGAGCATTTTGTAAACCGTGTCAGCAGAGACCTTTGAATTGGCCACCCAGAGGGCGGAATCCTGGAATGACGGAGACTTATAATCCACGCCTTTGTAGGTGTTTGCCGGAACAGCCAGTTTGGCAAAGTAAGGATACTTGTCATAGAACCCTGAAGATTTGGCATCAGCATCCAGGTTCACCAGGGCAATGTCATTGGTCTGGGCTGCCATGATCACAGCACCAGAGGGAAAGGCCGTAAACAGCCAGAAGGCGTCAAGCTGATTGTTGCCAAAGGCCTGGGCCGCATCATTGTACCCCATGGCGTTTCGTTCAATCTTGTCCCAGACACCCATGTGGCTGAAGAAAAGCTCACAATTGGCAAAGGCGCCGGAGCCGGCATTGCCCACACCAACCTTCTTGCCCTCCAGGTCTTTGACACTTTTGATGCCAGACCCCTCGCGGACCACCAGCTGGGCAGGGGCGCCGTACAGCCAGGCAACGGCCAGGACGTTTTCATATTTTTTGGTATCGTTTTTCATCATACCGTTACGACCCAGATAAACATGGCCAGAGTAAACCACACTCATCTGCTGCCGGCCAGAGTCGGTTTTTCTAAGGTTCTCAACGGAACCGGCTGAAGACTGGGCCTGAACCTTGAACTCCTTGACGGTCTTCATGGGCTTGAACACCTGAACGGCGTTGGCCACGACCTGGAAGGTGCCGCCGGCGGGTCCGCCGCCGAATACCACCCGATCCTTGGCAAAAGATGCCTGGCAGAACACCATGGACAGCACAGCAACAAAGCCGATGACAAGTAATTGTTTCCCTTTCATACGATCCTCCTGTTAAATGATTAAAACGCATAACCGCTTTTACCCGATAGCAGACTACCAAGTATTAGGTCCAGGATTCAATTGGAGGATTTCTGATTCTCTTGTAGTACTTTTTCTTACAAGGGGGGTGGGCCTGGATCCGTAGGCTGTTCAATCAGAAGATAGGTCTCATGGAGGCGCTGGTATGCTGATTCTTTTTTCAGCCGTCCCAATTCCGCAGAAAAGGCCTGAACAAAGGACGGTGACACCCGCTTTTTGCTGAAGATGATATACAGCCCGTCGACCTTGACCGGGTGGGCGACCAGGGGAACCACCCCTTTGATACCGAGTTTATCAAGAAGATAAAGGCCGTTTCCCAACTCGGCCACAACAACATCCACACGACCGGCGTTCAGCTTTTTGAAGTTCTTTTCATCATCCGAAACCACCTCATAGCGGCCCTGGGTTTTCATGAACCGCCAGAATTCAGGGGTATAGCTGTAACCGCGGACCAGCCCCACGGTCAACCCGGAAAGATCCTGCCAGGACTCAAGGGTCAGGCCGTCTTTCTTCCTGACCCACATCACCCAGGGCGTCTCCACAATGGCCTCGTCCGGATACAGGGCAAACCCAGCTCTCTGCACGGTATGATTGGCAGAAAACAGCCCGTCGACCAGGCCCTTTTCAAGCATTAAAATGGCCCGCTTCCAGGGGTAAGCGTCCAGAAAGACCCCGTCTGTCCCCATTCGCTGCAACACCGTTTTGACAACGGCGGTGCTGAACCCTGAAATCCTGTCTTTGTGAATAATCTGGTAAGGGGGCCAGTCATCACAGACCAAGCTGAGTTGTTTAAGATCAGCAGAGAAACCCATGGATGACAGCGCCAACAGACCGATCAAAACCGCCAATTGTACCCGCTTCATGCCACCCCCTTGACCATGTCCCGGATTCGCCCTGTGCTTACTGCATCCAAAAATTGGGCTCCCAGTTCAAGGCTCAGGTGAGCGGCCCTGTCCCAAGCTTTGAACCGTTGGGCATCCTTGCCCTGAAATCGGATAAAATCCTTGCGATCTGGAATTCTTTGATAGGCAAGCCCTTGGACAAAGGCCTTGGAGGGGCAGACCAGGATGGTCCGGTCAAGCACCTGCCCCATGGCCCGCCTTGCGGGCAGGGCCTTGTCAAACCAGCCCGGGACAATCCAGGGATAAAAATGGGGATACAGGATAAAGCCTGATTCAGCCGCGTCCAGAAAGACCGTTGGATGGTAGTCCAGAATCCCGCCGTCCCTGTATATCCCGCGGGGACATCCGGGAATGTCCCGGATGCCGGACATGACCACTGGAATGGAACCGGATGCCAGAAGGGCCGGCCTGAAATTTTCCGGATCCAGGGCAATCTCATCTGTTCCAGGGCCCCGAAAACACAGAGGCATCTGCACGGCTTGCCCGCCGGTATAAAACAATGTCCGTTTAAAAAACAGGCCCTGGGTGCTCTGGGAGACCAGGTTCAGACCGAATCCTCCCAGCATGCCGCCGGCCTGGGCCATGGGGCTTTCCATGGCCATGGGCCCCCGGCACCGGACAGCGGAAAATCCCAGACGAAAAAAAGGATGGGTCAGTATCCGGGACACCTGGTCCGGGGTGAACACGCTGTCCAGAATGCCCTGAGACACGGCTGTGATCTTTTCAGGAATGATATTTCCCCGGTACACCTGGGCAATATAAGCAGCCCTGAGCCTGTCATAGGCCCTGGCCGGATCGGCCTGGGCGCCGGCAGCCAAGGCCCAGGCCCCGATGGAGGTGCCGTAGAGAAACACCGGATGGGACAGATCCCGAAGCCATTGGGAAAAAATGGCCCGGTACAGGCCATAGATGCCCAGCCATTTGGCTGCCCCTGAGGCCCCTGTCACGACCCGGATATCCCGAGGGGACAGGCCGTGCTCCCGAATATGGGCCAGGGCGGTTCTGCCGGCCAGAATTCTTATCAATTGTGTCATTCATACTCTCCCACTGGGTTTTGACCTTCTGGGGCCCGGCCAGATATGTCCGGATCAAATTCAATATGGTGCAGCATAAGCCCAGATGCCGGTGCAATGGTCTTAAGGGGGGTGTCCTGGACGCCTGAAAGGCTTTGTTCAACCCCTTTTACCCCGATGTCTCCCCGGCCCAGGCAGACCAGCTGCCCCATCATCAGCCGGACCTGGTTCCGCAAAAACCCCTTGGCCCGGATCCGGTACACCCAGGTTTCGCCGGGAAAAAAGCCTGCGGCCATGTCACGGTTCTGGTCTATCCGGCTCAGCAGAATCCTTCGCCGAACCCGGGTCTGTTCCCCGGGCCGGGTGCAATACTGTCTGAAATCATGTTTTCCTTCAAATAAAACAGCACCCGCCTTCATCAGGTCAATATCCAGATCATCCGGAAAGGGGGTCAGAAAAGGGGCGCAAAAAGGATGGGCCTTTTTCCCGAAAGAAAAATAATAATGGTAGGTTTTGGTTCTGGGACTGTTGATAATGTTGAACCCCAACGGTGCGGGTTCCCCGCCCAGGATGCGGATATCTGCGGGAAGATGGGCGTTGAGATCCGCCACAAGGGCGGCAATGTCTGTATCCGCTTCAAGGGAAAGGCAAAAGGCCGAATGCCGGGCTGAAACCATGGCATCGGTCCGGCTGGCCCCAAGGATCTTGACTTTTGCTGTGCCCAGAATCCGTTCCAGGGTTTTTATCAGCATGGACTCAACGGTCTTCACCCCGGGCTGGCGCTGCCACCCGTGGAACCGGAATCCCAGATATTGAATATGAATCAGATAATCGGTCATGGTCTGTTTCTAGCACATATCAGTCAACGCAGGAATTTGGCAAGGGGTTTATGCTGCCGGGCCGGAATTTGGCTGTATTTGATTTTTGTATTTACCGGGTAAATTTACTTGACTTTGGCCTGATATTTGTCAGGTTATCCTTAACCAGACCACCGGGATGGTACCAGACATCCCTTGTTGCCAAAAGGATACTTTCATGCTGAAAAAACTGAATAAATGCGGGCGGCGTCTTGCGGCCGGCACGGTAAACCGGCTGGATCTTATCGGCCTGCTGACCCGGATTGCCCAGAGCGATGCTGGCCGCCCTTTTCTGGAAAAATACCAATCCCTTCCCAGGGACTGGGACAATGCCAAAGAGATCTCCGGCCTGGCAACGGACCTGACCCTGGGGCAGTTGGAAAGGGAGAACCAGGCCGTTGAACAAGGTGAGATCCAGGACCTGGTCCGGGACATTGAAGTCCAGTATGACCGGGACCTGCACATCACCGCGGCTGCGGCCATGCGGGTGGGCTTGGGACATCTGTTTGAACCGTCCTCCGGCCCCCTGCCCTTTGTCTCTGCTGACGGCAGGGACCTGGCCCATATTGACACCCTCAGATCATACAGGGAAAAGGGAATCGGCGTTCTCTACCTGATCAATCACAACTCCCATTTGGACGAGTTTATCTTTGACAGCCTCATGCAGGAGCTTGGTCTGGGATTGCCGGTATTTGCCGCCGGCCAGAATATGATGGCCATTGAGAGCCTGGCAAAACTGCTCATGATCGGCTCCTACGTGGTCCTGAGAAAAGGGGCCTCCCGCCACCAGATGGCAGCCCTGTACAACTATTGCAGCGCCCTGAGCCGAATGGGTGCCCAGCAGGGCATCTTTCTTGAGGCCTGGCGGGGCGGGGCAAGAACCCGGGACGGCAGTCTCAGGTATCCCAAGCGCCTGGTAGCGGTAAGGGGCGCCATTGATACGGATCAGGACCTGGTCATCCAGCCCGTGGCCCTGTCCTACTCGGTGGTGCCCGAGGACATGATGATGTGCGCCGGCAAAACCGGGAAAACATGGACCAACGGGGTCAACCCCTTTAAGCTTCTCATGGACATTCCCCTTCACCCCAAACACTTCTGGATTCGAGCGCTTAAGGGAATTTACTCCAGGTGCTATGTGTCCTTTCCAGAACCCAAGCTGCTGAGTCAGCTGAACCAGGAGTGGCAGCAGGACCGCCGGGGCACAGAGTTTGACGAATTCGTGGCCCTGGACGCCATCACACAGATTGCCCGGACAAAAAAGGTGATGGCAAGCCAGCTGACCGCCCGGGTGTTGACCCGGGCCGCAAGGGACCGCTCCCGGGATCTTGAAAAAAGTTTCCGGGAAGAGATCAAGACCATAAAAATATACCATCGGCAGACCTTTGGCCAGGCCCCGGATTTTGAAGACTTTATCCAGGAAAACACCCCTGAACAGGTCCTCAAAGACGGCGTCAAAACCCTTAAAAAAAGAAAGGTGCTCAGCCGCTGGAGCAAAAATACCCTGGGCCACCCTGCCGTGGAAAATGAAAACGGCCTGGTGTATTACGCCACCCATGGGGACCGGCGCCTGTATTCCCCCACGGCAGATCAGAACATTGTAGTGGTGGGGGCTGGAAACTGGGGATTTGTCCTGGCCGACCTTGTGGCCACCCAGCTTTTGGAAGACAAGGCCTATACCAACGCCAGCATCACCATTTTTGACTCCAGGAAAAAACTGGTCCGGCACATGGGTAAAGAGCGGCTGGGGCCGGGACGGTTCCAGGACCACCGGCTGAAAAAAAACATCTTTGTCACCCATGACCCGGCCAGTGCCTTCAGAAAGGCCAGTGAGGTGATCATCGCGGCTCGGCCTGAGCTGTTTGAGGCCCAGATGCGGGAAATCATATCCGTGTCAGAGCAGCCTTTGAAAGTAATTGTGGCGACCCGGGGCTTTATTCCCGACACCCCCCTGCTGCCCTTTCACATGGTACAGAATCTCATGCTGGAATACCGCCGGACAGACATGGATGTCCTGACCCTGGCAGGTCCCATTGAGCCGGAGGACCTCATTGAGCCGGACGCCGTCACAGGGGTAATTGCAGGGCCCGGCCCTGTTAACGACGACATGGCAGACCTGATCTTCGGGCCAAAGATTTCAGGGATCATGTCCACAGACCCCATCGGGGTTCAGGCCGCGGATATCCTGGCCCGGATCTATGCCCTGGGTGTGAATATCCTCGGGGTGCTCAGGTCCGGCAAAAAAAATGTGATCAAAGGTCTGCTCTATGCCCAGGCCTCGGAAGAGGCCCGGGCCCTTACCCTGGCCATGGGAGCCTCTCCTGCCACATTTACCGCCGGAAGCATTCCCTGGACCGCCACCTTTGTCAGCCTGGCCCTAGACGGCCCCCTAGCGGAGCTGGGAGAAAAACTGGGGACAGCCATAAAAAAGGGAAAGGACCCGTCAAGGGTTCTGAACAAGCTGTCTGACAAGTGGCGCCAGAACAACCACCAGATTCAGGTCATGGCTGACATGGCATCTGCCCTGGACTGCGGGGAACAGCGCGACGTGGACCTGCCCATGTTAAAAGAGGTGTGGCACCTGCTGGCCAAATCCGGGTAAGCCCTTGATTTTTTTGCCCGGCCTGTCCATATGCCTGCCTGCCGTCTCATGGATGATTTTGTAGGTCAGCGCACCTACAAATAAAATCGGATTCCTACCGATTGTGGAAACAGCCCAGCTTTACGACACTATGCTTCGGATAATACGGGGTCTGCCAAAAAAGTTGAACCGAAACCTCAAAGCAAGTCGGCTAATATTATAACCTTAAAGCGGAGGTAGGAAATGTCGTTGGAAACCTATTACAGAGAGGCAATGGCACTGAACGAAATCCGGGACATGGCCCAGCGGGAAATTCAAGCCCAGGCGTTTTTTAAAAAATTGAACGGGGCCCAGCTGCCAGACAAGTTCAACTGGGCAGCTGAGATCTTTGAAGGTATCCATGTCAAAGAACGCGGCGACCAGCTGGCCCTGATCTGGACCGACCTGGAAACGGACGCTGAACAGCAGTTCACCTACAAGGAGCTTGCAGCCAACGGCAACAAACTTCTGAATTTTCTGCGCAAAAAAGGCGTGGAAAAGGGCAACAACCTGTACATGCTCACCCCCATTGTCCCGGAAACCTGGTTTGCCACCTTTGCCGGGATCAAGGGCGGCCTTGTCTCGGTACCCACGGCCACCTCCATGACTGAAAGAGAACTTCAGTTCAGGTTTGAGGCCTACAAGCCCGACGTCATCGTTGCCTTTGAAGGCTTGAGCGACCTGGTGGACGATGCCCTGAAAAAAGTCGGCCATACCCCCAAGGCAAAAATCGTTTTGGGGCAAAAAAACGGCTGGCTTGCCTACGCAGAGGCCTCAGAAGAAGCGGCCGAGGCTGAGGCTGCAGATGTGGCCAGCGAGGATGTGCTCTTCTGCTTTTTCACCTCCGGAACCACAGGGCTTCCCAAACGGGTGGGGCACAGTGCCGTGTCCTATCCTCTGGGCCATTTGTCCTCTGCCGTGATCATCGGCCTGGAACCCGGGGATATCCATCACAACCTCAGCGCACCGGGCTGGGCCAAGTGGGCCTGGTCCAGTTTCTTCTCCCCCCTGAACATGGGGGCAACAGCCACCGGCTTCAACTTTACGGCCCTGGACATTGAAAAGTACATCGCCACCGTGGCCCGGTTCAAGATCAACTCATTCTGTGCACCGCCAACAGCCTGGCGGGCCTTTGTAGGACTGGACCTGTCCAAGTATGACCTGTCTGCCGTGAAATACTCCCTGAGTGCGGGAGAGCCCCTGAACCCGGAAGTCATTGACCAGTGGAAACAGGCTGCAGGCACGGAAATCCGGGATTTTTACGGCCAGACCGAATCCACCGCCATGATCGGAAACCCGCCCTGGATGGAAAAAAAGATGCGCCTGGGCTCTTTTGGCTATCCCTCTTATATGTACGATGTCATCCTGGCCGACGACGAGGGCAATGAAATTACCGACGCCGACGTCACCGGCCACATTGTGGTTCGTCTCAACAATTGGCGGGCCATCGGCCTGTTCCAGGAGTACATCGACAACGAAGCCAAGACCGCGGAAGCCTTTCAGCACGGCCTTTATTACACCGGTGACAAGGCCTCTTTTGACAAGGACGGATACTGGTGGTTTGTGGGCCGTTCCGACGATGTGATCAAGTCTTCAGACTACCGGGTGGGCCCCTTTGAGGTAGAAAGCGCCCTGATCGAACATACTGCGGTCATGGAGACCGCTGTGGTCGGTGTGCCTGATCCCAAACGACACCAGCTGGTCAAGGCCTTTGTCATCCTTTCCAAGGGCAATGAGCCCTCCAGAGAGCTGGCCCTGGACTTGTTCAAGCACACCATAAAGGTCCTGGCCAAGTTCAAGATCCCCAGGATCATCGAATTTGTGGAAGAACTGCCCAAGACCATTTCCGGCAAGATCCGCCGGGTGGAACTCAGGGAAAACCAAGCCACCAAATCAGGAGAGAACCCCAAAGAATTTTTCTATCATCAGTTCCCGGAACTGAGCTCCAAAAACAAATAACCAAACCGATTTAAACAGCCTGCAGCGGCAAACACGCCCCTGCAGGCTGTTTGTCGTTGAAACAAGGACATTAAACCCCAACGCCGGGGCAAACAATCTGGGAGGAGCGTTTTAGGATATGGGAGAAGCGCTGTCCTTCTGTGGCATGGGCCTTATAAAATTCAAGGCAGCGCCGGAGCATGTCCAGGACCTGATCATGAAAAAAAATTCCAGGCACGTCCATTCCAAGTCGGGGATGCCGCCCCAGCCGCCCCCCGAGCAAAACGCGATAGCCAATGCCCATGGTGTCAAGGGTTCCGGAGGGGCAGGCCCGGACACATTTGCCGCAGCAAAGGCAGGCAAGGGTATCTATCTTGGGCCCGCCGCCGGCCAGGCCGATGGCATGGTCCGGGCAGGCCGATACACAGCATTCACACTGAGTGCAGGGCGCCTGAGTCACCCCGGGTACGGCAGCGGCAATAATCCCCATGTCAGTAATCTGGGGCCTGGAGCAGGCATTGGGGCAGCCGGAAATGGACACCCGGAACGTGTGATGGAACTTGAGGTCTCCTTTTACCCGGGATTTTAAAAAAGACACAAGGTCCGCCTCAGCCATGAGAGCTTCCATCTCAGACACCAGCCGGGCCACATCCCCAAGGGCATTGGGGCAGCCAGCCCCGCCGAAACAGGCCGAGACATCATGGCCTTTGATGTGACGCTCCACGATCACGACAAAACCTCTCCCCGGGATGAAACCACAACCTCCTTGTAGGGCAGGTCTGTGCCGGATTTCTCCATGGCCTTTTTGACAATCATGGGCAGGCCGGAGCAGCAGGGGACCTCCATGATCACAGCGGTGACCGACTGAATGCCGGATTCGGCAAAGACCTGGGCCAGCTTGTCAATGTAATATTCGGCATCGTCAAACTTGGGGCAGCCGATCATTACAGCCTTGCCCTCAAGAAAATCCTTGTGAAAACTAGGATAGGCCACAGGCACGCAGTCTGCGGCAATGAGCAGGTCTGCATTTTTCAAAAAAGGCGCGCCAGCAGGCACCAGGCGGATCTGAACCGGCCAGTGCCCCAGGGCTGAGGGGCCGCCAGAGGCAGGTTTACCCGGGGTCTTGGCCATGGAAGGACCGGCCATGGGAAAGGTTTTCACGGCTGCAGAAGGACAGCCGCCTGAGGCAGGTGTTTCCGCAGATTTCTGCCGGCTCAGCATCTCATGAACCGCTGCCTCGTCAAACGCATCCGCCTGTCGCTCCACTAAAGTCAAGGCCCCCTGGGGGCAGTCTCCCAGGCAGGCGCCCAGCCCGTCACAGTATTTATCGGCAACCACCTTGGCCTTGCCGTCTACAATGCGAATGGCGCCTTCGGCACATGAGGGAACGCAATTGCCGCAGCCATCACATTTTTCCTCGTCGATTTCGATAATTTTGCGGGTCACTTTCATTGTATATCTCCCTGAGGTCTGTCCGGACCTGTTTATATCTAAGTTTCTTTGGCCAGCTTCCGGCCGGCCCCGGTCAAAAAAACACGGTCTATTTTTTTTGCAAATGGGTTCGGGTCTAAACTGTTTTTTTTCTCACATGCTGTCATATGGGTCAGCATGTCAGCATCCCAAAGCACCCGAAGATTCAACGGGGCATCCGGTCCCGGCTCCCGGCCATCAGGGATGTCCAGCTGTGCGAGCAGCGTGGCAACCGCCTCTGCCAGCGGGGCTTTGGCCCCGAGTTTTTCCAAAATACGCCCCGCAGCCGCCTCTCCAAGTTCATAAAGGTAGGCTGTGCAGAGAATCACTGGCAGCTCTGCCTGTTCCGCCTTGCCAATGCTTTCGGTAAATCTGGCCCGGGTGGCGGCCCGGCTGATGCGTTTAAAGTCCTGTCCCAGGTGACGCTTGACTTCCACGGCCACCCGGTCCTTGAGCAGGTCCTCTTGCTGGGCCACAAGCGCTTCGGGAAGGGTGCCCAGGCAGGCTTCTGCAAATTTACAATAGGCGGCGCAGCCAAAGTCCATTTTCGGATTCACCTGCTTTTTGCCGCAGCCGCTGCAGCGCCGGGTGGCGTCGTCCTTGAAGAACTCCATGGGGTGGCCGCACGCCGGGCATTGTGTTTCAAAAATGGCATCTGCATTCCAATACTGGGTATCCTGTCCAGGGCATTTCATGGTGTCACCTTTCTGTGGTCTGCCGGGCAGAACACATCTGCCCGGCAGAATCGTATCTATTTACCGGCCATCATGGCAGCCACATCCGCCTCAGGCTCGGTAATGGGTTTAATGTCAAAGTTCTCGACCAGCACCTTGAGTACGGTGGGGGAGACAAAGGCCGGCAGGGTGGGCCCGAGTCGGATGCCCTTGACGCCCAGGTGAAGCAGGGCCAGAAGCACGGCCACTGCCTTCTGCTCATACCAGCCGATATCAAAGGAGATGGGCAGTTCGTTGATGTCCTCAAGGCCGAAGACTTCTTTGAGTTTCAGGGCAATCACGGCCAGGGAGTAGCAGTCGTTGCACTGGCCTGCGTCCAGCACCCTGGGAATGCCGCCGATGTCCCCGAGATCCAGTTTGTTGTAGCGGTACTTGGCGCAGCCGGCAGTCAGGATAACCGCATCCTCGGGCAGGGTCTTTGCCACCTGGGTAAAATAGTTTCTGCTCTTGTGGCGGCCGTCGCACCCGGCCATGACCACAAAGCGCTTAATGGCGCCGGTTTTTACCGCATCCACCACCTTATCGGCAAGGGCCAGGACCTGATTGTGGGCAAAACCGCCAACAATGGTGCCTGTCTCAATCTCTTTGGGAGGGGCGCAGGTCTTGGCCTGGGCAATAAGCGCGGAAAAATCCTTGGTTCCCCCGGCAGCCCGGTCGGCAATATGGGTGGCCCCGACATAGGAGGGCACCCCGGTGGTGTAGAGACGGTCCAGATAGGTGTTGTTCTTTTTCAGGGGAACAATGCAATTGGTGGTCATGAGGATGGGGCCGTTAAAGGCCTGGAACTCCTCGGTCTGCTGCCACCAGGACCCGCCGTAATTGCCCTTGAGATGGGTGTATTTCTTAAAGGCCGGGTAATAGTTGGCCGGCAGCATCTCCCCATGGGTGTACACATCCACCCCGGATCCCTCGGTCTGTTTGAGCAGGTCTTCCATATCTTTAAGATCATGGCCGGAGATAAGTATTCCAGGATTGGTACCCACGCCAATATTGACCTGGCTGAGCTCGGGATGGCCGTAAGCGGTTGTGTTGGCCTCGTCCAGGGCCGCCATGGTGGTCACGGCCACCTCCCCGCATTTGAGCACCATCCCCACCATCTCGTCAATAGAGAGGTCTTCTGTGGTAGAGGCCAGGCCCTGGATGAGAAAATCCCAGGTCTGTTTTTTCTCCACACCCAGAATTGCGGCATGGTCGGCGTAGGCAGCCACACCCTTGAGGCCGAGGATCAACAGTTCCCGAAGGGATCTTACATCCTCATTCTCGGTGGCCAAAACCCCCACGGTCTCAGCCTTGGCCTGGAAGGCCGCTGTATCATCAGCAGTCCAGGTGGCGCTGTGATGCAGTCCTTTGGTGATCTTGCCGCCGGCTGCAGCGGCC
>Ga0102943_1001780_pt1 | contig 13043 bp, 15 predicted proteins | sample SalPonC_black_MG_FD_78174 | JGI IMG/M metagenome (GOLD analysis project Ga0102943, IMG submission 78174) | Salt pond soil microbial communities from South San Francisco under conditions of wetland restoration - Salt Pond MetaG... | ecosystem: Environmental > Aquatic > Marine > Intertidal zone >...
AATGAAGACGTAACGGAAACTGAGTCCGGCCTTCAGTACAGAGTTCTTGAAGTGGGAGACGGCGATAGCCCAACAGCAGAAGACAGAGTACAGGTTCACTATGAAGGACGGTTGCTTTCTGATGAGGTATTTGACAGCTCATACGAAAGAGGCCAACCTGCTACTTTCCCGTTAAACCGTGTTATTCCGGGTTGGACTGAAGGATTGCAGCTGATGCAAGAAGGGGCTCAATATCGATTCTTTATCCCTGCTGATCTTGCATATGGAACGAATCCGCCGCAGGGAAGTCCGATTCCTCCTGGCGCAGTCCTTATTTTTGATGTAGAACTGCTTGAAGTAAATCCTGAACCTCAGCAACAACAGCTTCAACAGCAGTAATGCCATGTTAGAAATGGTATTTTTCTAAATCTTTCCGGAGTTGTTTCTGGAACCATACTCTAAAGCAGAAAAAGTTTAAAGCCAACTTAAAAAATATCATTTCTCAGAATCTAAAATCGCGCAATCATTTAATTGGTTGTGCGATTTTTTTATGTTGTTTACATGATAGATATTCATGCTCTCACAAATAAAGTTCGCTTAAAGTCTTTCGAGCTGGGTTTTGACCAGTGCGGGTTTGCCAAAGCCGGCCCGCTTGACCCGGAAGCTTTTCGTCTTGAACAGTGGCTCAACCAAAACCTGCATGGCACCATGGGGTGGATGGAAAACTACTTCGATAAGCGCATAGACCCAACCAAATTGGTTCCGGGCGCAAAAAGTGTAGTCAGTGTTTTGGCAAGTTACCGGTTTGAAGAAAATGAGATGCACGATAAACAAACTGATGAGCCCAAAATTGCCAAATACGCAAGAGGTCGAGATTATCACAAAGTATTTAAAAGTCGTCTCAAAAAGCTTTTTTTCTACACGAAAGAGTTAACCGGAGATATAAACGGGCGTTTTTTTGTGGACTCTGCGCCGGTGATGGATAAAGCCTGGGCACAACGAGCCGGACTTGGCTGGATCGGAAAAAATTCGAACTTACTCAATCAAACTCACGGTTCTTTTTTCCTGATTGGCGAGATGATCATAGACATTCCGTTTGTGTATGATGCCCCTCAAACTGATCACTGTGGAAGTTGTACACGATGTATTGACGCCTGCCCTACGGACGCTATACATGAACCCTATCGAATTGACAGCAACCGGTGCATTTCTTACCTGACGATTGAGTTAAAAGAAAAGATGCCACACGAATTTGAAGATAAACTTTCTGATTGGGCGTTCGGTTGTGATATCTGCCAGGATGTATGTCCATGGAACCGGAAGGCAAAGTATGGACATATTGATGACTTAAAACCTCGTGAGCGTGTCTTGAATCCGCCGAAAAAGTGGACAGCACTTGAGGAAGATGAGTTTGAAGATATTTTTGAGGGAAGTGCTGTTCGGCGTGCCGGGTACAAACAGTTTACTCAAAACGCCAAGCGGGTGGAATTAACTTCTATCTGATAGTAGAATCTTGATTTTTTAGGAGAAGATTTCAGGCTATAAAAATTAACATGGCCAATATCAGCAGTAAGACTGTCCAGAGTGCAAATGCAATCTTGTTGATTTTCTTGGCTTTTTCAGCTTTATACCAGGTTCTCGGTGAGACCCCCTGAAGGGCAAATGTTGCCACTGCGGCAAGGTTCACACAAATAACGTTAGTTGTTAGAAGTAAAAAGGCATAATACGCTGCACTGAACTGCATATCCCCTATTAATAAACCTGCAGTTACCAAAGGCGGTAATAATGCAACTGCAACCATGACTCCTATTACAGCAGCAGACATCCCGATTGTGTATGCCAGTACGCCTGCCGCTCCTGAAGCAAGGGCAAGAGCAATATCAGAGAGATGAACCTGAGTTCGACTCCCAATTTCATACACAGTTGTGTCTACACTCAGGAAAATTCCCATTACCACAGAAATTAAAAGAGCGACTAAAATTCCTGTTATATTGGTTCTGACAGACTTTTTTAACAGGTCTGAATCTCCTAAAGTTGTAGACAATGCCAATGCTACATTCGGGCCCAACAATGGCGCTATCACCATTGCGCCGATAACAACAGCAGTACTATCCCGAAGCATCCCAAGGGCTGCCACGATGGTTGAAAAGGTGACCATCGCAATATAAACCGAAGACAGATTTACACTATCCGATATTTCATTATACAGTTCTTCGCGGCTGACACGCACTCCGCTTAAAGGTGCCTCCCAGGGTTCGCTTTTTTCTTCTACTTCCTCCTTACTTTCCTCCTCTTCGGGCTCATCTACCCTGGGTAAGGTAGCTTCAACATCCTGCATAACTAACCGATATCTCTCATCCTTGCCCATCAGCTGTTCTGCCTTGTCCAAGAAGCTTTCAGTTTTACTTGCATCTACCAAGGCCTTTAGCAGGTATCCACTCTCCGATTCCTCATTCCAATAATGTTCGACTGAGTTATCGCTCAAAAGATGTTTAAAATCCTCTTTTGCATCCTTTGGTACAACTACTTCTATCTGTCTGAGAGGCATAATCAATTTAATTTTAGCATTATATCAGCTATTTATTTGAGTACAATCATAAACAAATAAATCGATATTCGTTACCCGAAATAATCTTTTTCACAAACCTTTCTCTCGAAAATTAATAATATCTAATATAAAAAGTGCTCTGGCATCTATATATTATAGAAGAGTTTAGGGTAATTCACTTAAGAATAGGTTGAACTGGTAAGAAAGTGCTGTTGTTAATTCTCTCAACAAAACTGAAAAACCCGGCTATCAACCGGGCTTTTCTACTACGTTGGCTTTTTCGGGGTACAACAAGTAATATCTGGGTAGATATTACTTTGCTATATACAAGAACAATTTAATTTTGTTCCCGACCTTGAAAGGTTTTTTAAATTAAAAAATTTTAATCTTCTTAGAAAGAGATAAATTCAGAATATTTAAAAGGTTTCGGCTACTCTTCTCTCCATTTTTTTTCAAAAATACAGGTCAATCCATTCAACTTTGACCCGGAATATATTGATTGAGCTCAACTGAACAGCTTTCTGAGAGCAATAATAATATCGAGTCATTTTACATGGCCGGAACTCTTCCATGTTGAGGTTGAATTAAGATCTCTTCCACCACACTTCTTGGAGAAAGTTCTGAGATTGTAACCAATATAGAAGCGACATCCGTCGGATTGATTAGACGCTCAGGACTCATATCCGATTGATCCCAAGAAGTCGAGTGTGTTTGACCAAGATTAATTGCAGTTACGCCAATATCTGTTTGCTTTAACTCCTCGCGAAGAGATCTTGTATACCCAAGCAGAGCGTGTTTAGATGCGGAATAAGCTCCACTATCTTTAAGTCCCCTTAATGCACCAACAGAACAGATATTGATGACCAATGCACGATCCGCTTTCCGCAGATCCGGTAAAAATCGTTTTATAATGTGCACCGCCGTAAAGAGATTTACATCTATCTCTTGCCTGAACTCCTCATCAGTTGTATCGGCCAATGTTTTATAAAGGTAGCTGCCGGCATTATTAATAATGATTCCGGGATCGGGAAAATTTGCAGGGATCTTAAGGTTCAAGACCTCTTCCATATCAGTAGCATCACAAATCAACAATTCTACCTGGTTGGCCCCGGCTTCCTCACATAAAAGCTTTGTTTGTTCGAGATTTTTTTCATTCCTGGCTAATAATAGGATCGGTCTTCGGGTTGAAGCCGCGAACGTAATTGCAATACTTCTGCCAATTCCCTGGCTTGCCCCTGTAATGAGCACAGATGATTCTTTATAACTCATAAATAAAACATAGTCGTTACTTTGAGAAGTCTTTTGAGTAAACCAATATCAACTATGGAACATTCAGAAATTTATGTGTCTGCAAACTAATTCCCCATTCAGGATTTTTTTTCACATAATCCACAATCAGGTCAACGGATGATGGAGTGTCCCACTCGGGTTGTAAAAGCAACCTTGTATTCCCGGGACATTTCTCTGCATTCAGTTCAGCCCATTCAATATCTTTGTTCTTCAATACAACTACTTTCAACTCATCTACATATGGAAATACTTCGTCTAATGGTTTTTTAAACCTCTTAGGTGATAACGTAATCCAATCTAAATGACCAGACAGTGGTGAAGATCCACTGGTTTCGATATGTACTTGAAGTCCATTTTCTTTAAGCCGAACAGTCAGAGGTTCAAGATTGTGCAGCAAAGGTTCACCCCCGGTAATTACGGCAAAAGTAGCTCCGCTATCCATGGCACGCGAAACGATCTCCTTCGTTTTTATTCTCGGATGCTTGCTTTCATCCCAGCTATCCTTCACATCACACCACCAGCACTGCACATCGCAGCCTGCCAGCCGTATAAAATATGAAGGTTTTCCGGTATGGGCCCCCTCGCCCTGGATAGTATAAAAATCTTCCATCAGAGGATATTCCACTTCATCAAACTTTGAAGCGGATTTCTTTTTTACCTTATGTCCTTTGAGGCTATACATCTTTATCTGTGTATTCCACCCAGCTTTTTTCTGTTTCCCAAACGGTCACAGTCAATTCAATTCCATCCGGAATTCGTGCTTGAGTTTCTTTGTGAATATATTCTGCTATTCGCTCTGCCGTGGTTGAAACAGGCAACTCTTCATTCAAAACAGTGTGATCGAGTCCACCTTTTGTTCCTTCGGCTGCAGCCCACTTCAATTCTTTAAAATCACAAACCATATCAGCCGATTTCAAATATTTCGACGGATTCAGTTTATGTGATTTTGCGGCAATATGGACTTTATAGGTGTGGCCATGCATTCTGCCACATTTTCCATCATACCCATCAATAAAATGAGCCGCATCAAATTTAAATTCTGTATTTAATGTCCAGGTTGGCATTGAATATAGGTTCAAAAATCAAAAATCTTATAGCTTGGAAAGATAAGGAATTTTATAATCCTCCGCAGATTTTGAAAAGACTTTCACGTACACTCTTTAATTCGACACTTTTACAACTCATTCGCCGAACATATCTACATAATCTTTCATTGAAGCTGAGATAACTTTTGTGGCTTCATCTCTGCCATAAACACGATCTACAAACACATCGGTCTCTTTTTTACCGGGAATTAGTTTATAGGTACTAAAGTAGTGGCGCAATCTCTCGATCAATACAGTTGGCAGATCGGTTACATCTTCAATACTGGCATAATAGCTGTCGTTATCCAATACGGAGATAATTTTGTCATCCGCCTCACCATGATCAATCATATGCAGTCCTCCCACAACCCGGGCACTCAGAATCACCTCTGCCCTATCAATTGGCCGTTCACTTAATACACAGATGTCCAACGGATCTCCATCACCTTTCTCGGTGTGTTCTGAAAGTGCCCCAATTAGATCCCCGCAATATGTTCGAGGGATAAAACCGTAGAGCGAGGGGGGCATAGAAGAACTCCTCTGCGGCCGATCCACGCGCATATATCCGGTTCGCTTGTCTACTTCATATTTGATAGCGTCAAAAGAGGTGACCTCTATAAAGGCATTGACTACATTGGGTGCATCATCTCCGGTTTCTAAACCGTGCCAAGGATGAGGTCTCCATCGAAAAAAGGGGTTGGGAAAATTCACGGAATCGTTTTTTGTTAGTGGTTATTTGTTTGTTGTATACAATATTTACCAGTATCGAAGCTCCATGCTTCGGTATCTCATAAGGAAGATTTTCTTCCAAAACCAGTCATCGGATGAGTGGATCTGATTGATAACTGTATTTTTGCTCATATTACTCATCCGATAACTCGAGTTTACGACCCTTCAGACCACTCCAAGCGGTCAGACGGGTTCATTTATGACTTACAAACTGATTAATCCATGATCGCATTCAGTTTTTCAAGATTTTCTTCTACACGAAGTGCTTTAATCACATCGCCAATATTTCCTTTCAGAATATCATCAAGGTTATAAAGAGTCAGGTTGATTCGGTGATCAGTTAGCCGGCCCTGCGGAAAATTGTAGGTACGGATTTTTGCACTTCGGTCTCCGGTTGATACCTGGCTTTTGCGGTCAGCGGCTCGTTCTGAACGAATTTTTTCCCTCTCCATATCATAAAGTTTGGTTTTCAACATCACCAGTGCCTTCTCTTTGTTTTGATGCTGAGACCGTTCCTGTTGACATTCGACCACCACTCCGCTCGGCTCGTGTGTGAGCCGAATAGCTGAGTCTGTTTTATTCACATGCTGTCCACCTGCTCCACTTGCTCGAAAGGTATCCACGCGAAGTTCATTCATATCGATGTTGATCTCAACATCGTCATTTACTTCCGGGAGTACAGCAACCGTTGCAGCCGAGGTATGCACACGCCCCTGTGATTCAGTTTCAGGTACCCGCTGAACACGATGCACACCACTCTCATATTTCATTTTACCATATACTTCTTCACCGGAAAGTTCAAAAACAATCTCTTTGAAACCACCTTTTTCACTGTCGGCAACGGATAGTAAACTCTGCTTCCACTTTTGAGAATCCGCATAACGGCGATACATATCAAACAGATCTCCGGCAAAAAGTGCGGCTTCATCTCCGCCTGTTCCGGCCCTGATCTCAATAATACAGTTCTTTGAATCATCCGGATCTTTGGGAATCAACTTCATTTTGATCTCTTCTTCCAACTCCTCAAGCCGCTGTTTCAACTCCTTTGTTTCTTCCCGAGCCATCTCCGTGATTTCAGGGTCGTCGTCCATCTCCATCAGCTCCTCATTGCCTGAAATCTGCTTGGTTATGGACTGCCATTCATCAAAATCTTCAACCAATTCCTTTAATTGAGTATGTTCTTTCGTCAACTCGGCGTATTCCTGGGGACGATCATAAATTGCAGGATCCGCCATAGCTTGGGTGATCTCTTCGTAACGTTCCTTAACCTGATGTAATTTTCCTTCTAAATCCATTCTTGTCGTTGCTGCTAATTTTATCTAAAGATAGAGAATTTGTATGGGATCTTTGGAATTGAATTTTACGCGGTAGTGGATTGCGGTGTGAGGTCTGAGGAATGAGAAAATCGAAATTAAATTTGAACATTCCACATTCCACATTCCACATTCCACATTCCTCAGTCCACATTTCTCGCTCCTACTTTTTGAGCGATAAAATCAATACCTTTTTTAAAAATTGAAATCATACGCAGCCAGTCATCGGATGAGTGTTTTAAGCAGAAATCTAAAAATTAGCTGGATCACTCATCCAATGACTCCAGGTTTAGCAAATTTATAATCACAACATTTTATGAAGCAACCTTTATCATCAAATTTTATAATTGGATTTTTAGGAGCCGGACAACTTGCACGAATGTCATCTTTGCAGGCCTTTCGCTACGGAATGCAGGTAGCGGTTTTTTCAGATCGACCGGAAGATGAACCTGTACAATTTATGACCCCTCGCTCCTTCTCCGGTTCATTTGATGATGTAGATTCAATGCTTGAGTTTGCGAAAGCCTGTGATGTGATTACACTTGAAAATGAATTTATTGATTCAGCCATACTTTCAGAATTACAGGAAAGATCCGGTACACCGATCTATCCTTCACCGAAAAGTTTTTCGCTGATTGAAAACAAACTCATTGAGAAGCAGACATTTGAGAATGCAGGGATCCCGGTCACTCCTTATAAGATTGTGAAGTCCAAAGAGGATCTGAATGAATTTGGCGAGCAACATGGCTGGCCCTATTTGTTAAAATCATCCAAAGGTGGCTACGATGGGTATGGAAATGAAACGGTTAGAAATATTGATGGCGCTCTTGAAGCTTTTGAGAATTTAGGTGGAACTGAAAATCGGGAAATTCTTGCTGAAGCTTTTGTTGATTTTACTCATGAGCTCGCCGTTCAGGTTGCCAGAAATGAAACGGGTCACGTGGTCTACCCTTGCTGCGAAACAGTCCAGGAAAATCACATATGCGTTGCCGTTAAATCACCCGCCCCGGTCGATGAATCCGTACAAAAACGAGCGCAGGAATTGGCAGTTAAAGCCACTGAAGCCATTGATGCTACAGGAATCTTTGCATTTGAATTTTTCCTGACCACTTCCGGTGATGTGCTTTTAAACGAATCTGCTCCCCGGCCTCACAATTCAGGTCATTATACTATTGAAGGATGCATCACCTCACAGTTCGAAAATCACGTACGAGCCGTTTGTGGCTTACCTTTGGGAGACCCCGCTTTAGTTAAGCCGGCCGTTGCGATGATCAACCTGTTAGGTACACAGAAAAGAGATGCCCGAATTGAACATGCTGATAAAGCTGTTGCCGAATCAAACGGACACCTTCATTTCTATGGGAAGTTAGACAGTAAAGTTGGTCGAAAAATGGCTCATTATACTCTTTTGGGGGATGACCTGGAAGAGACGTATCAGAGAGCAAAAAAGTTGACCAAAGAGATTGAAATTTAAGTCACTTTTCCTTTCACCGCTTTACATTTTATTGCATCTTGATGGGATGAAATTGCTTTATTTGTAAAGAGCGGGTTACTTTAAAATTATTGCGAGGATGTCGTCTTTAGACCATGACCCGCGATGAGAGTTTATAATTAATCAATCAAGCCCTCTACACAGTCTATCACACAAATAAATATGGTATGAAAAAGGAAAATAAAGGTGTCTCACGTCGTCAATTTATTGGAACTTCAATCTCTTTAGCCAGCGGGCTTTTGATGGGAGCCGGATCGGTATTTGGAGCTTCATCAACTTTGAGAAAGTATACCAAACCTGAATCCATGATCAAGGGAGTGCAAATCGGAACAATAACATACTCCTACCGAAGTATGCCGGATCAAAGTGCCGAAGCCATTCTTAAAGCTGTTGTTGACAGCGGAATCAGTGCCGTTGAATTGATGGGTGATCCGGCCGAACTCTATGCCGGCCGGCCTGAAAATCCCATTAACCGCCGGGAGATGTTCTCTTTGATGAGAAAATCGAGGGATGAAGGTTTAACGGATACAGAGCAAGAACAGATGAACCAGATGCAATCTCAAATGGAAGAGTATAATGCTCGTGTTGCCGATTGGAGATCATCCGTTTCCATGGACAAATTCGCCGAACTCAGACAGATGTACAACGATGCGGGTGTGAGTATCTACGCATTCAAACCAAACGCATTTGGTGCAGAAAATTCTGATGAAGAAGTTGAGTATGCATTGCGGGCCGCCAAAGCGTTGGGTGCAAAATCATGCACGAGAGAACTGCCCGAGGATGACGCCCTCAGTCAGCGGCTCGGTTCACTAGCCGAAAAGCATGGGGTTTACATGGGATACCACAATCACACCCAGGCCACTCCTACTCTTTGGGATACGGCACTTGATCAATCAGAATACAACTCACTGAATTTAGATATCGGTCACTGGGTGGCGGCCGGAAATCCAAGTGTAGTTGACTTTATTCGAGAAAAACACGACCGTATCACAAGTATTCATGTAAAAGATCGAACGACTCCCGGAAACGGCGCTGAAAACCTGATGTGGGGAAAAGGCGATACTCCGATCAGGGAAGTTTTACAGCTGATGAGCGAGGAGAATTATGATTTTCCCGCAACGATTGAACTTGAATACGATGTTCCTGGCGGTTCGAATGCTGTACAGGAAGTTGCACGATGCCTTGATTTTTGCAGACAATCACTTAATGCTTAACCAGATAATTCTATTGAATAGTTAACCAAACCTACTAAAATGAAAAAATTAGTTCTTCTATTTACGCTATTTATCATAACAGCCACCGTATTCGCACAGTCTTCAGATGATGACTGGATTTCACTCTTCGACGGACAAACCTTTAACAATTGGTCAGCCGCTGAAAACCCGGAAACGTTCTCAATCGAGGATGGAATGATTGTTGTTGATGGCCCGCGGGCTCACCTTTTTTACAATGGTCCTGTCGAAAATCACAACTTTGATGATTTTGTGTTCAAGACCGACATTATGACGATGGAAAATGCCAATTCAGGAATCTTTTTCCACACCCAATACCAGGAGGAGGGCTGGCCGGCTCACGGTTATGAAGCACAGATCAATAACTCTTACGACCCTGATCCACGACGAACCGCCAGTTTATATAACGTGGATGATAACACAGAGATCACCTTTCCTGATAACGAGTGGTTTACAATGACCATACGTGTAGAAGGTCAACACATAACCATTATGGTGAATGATGAAGTGATTACAGATCACACTGAACCGGAAGATGTGGATCGCGGCACGAACGTTCTCTCAAGTGGCACTTTTGCTTTACAGGGTCACGATCCGGACAGTAAAGTCTATTTCAAAAATATCAGGGTGAAACCTTTATAAGATCTCACCCCGAATTCTGAGTTTAAACGTTTCTTAGATGGTTACTTAACCAAAGGCGGACTTCTTTGCGCGTCATATCTTCATTTTTTAAATCGTCGCGCAGAAGTCTTTCAATCTCTAAAGCATCTTCTTTCTCAAAATTTTCGTGTTCTTCTGAATATTGATTGATAAAATCCAGAACCTCATCACCTTCATCTCGCCTGAACAGCCTGCTTTCTGTCTCAGTATCTGTAGTAGTTTCTGTTCTTGGTGCGTTTGCAGGTCCAGTTTCCCAGTTATAATCGTATTTCAAATCTGATCGATCTAATAATGGCATAATGCTGTCCGTTAGATTTCATTCTGATTCACTTGTATAACAATCATTAGATGATAAGTGTTTCTTCAGGAGCTTTTTCAACAGGTCATCAATTGTAATTATGATATACTCGTATTGCTCATTTATCGTCAGCAATTTGAGACAAACCTATTTGATGAATGTGATTTATTTTAAAGGTGTGAGCATAATATTTATAAGCCCCCTAATGAACTGACTTATTTAAGAAATGATACTCAATGAATAAATTTTCTGTTCTCACACTTCTTCAATTCATTACTGCGTGCCGGCCCACCCTGATTTGAAAGAGGGACTTTGGACCGGAGCGCTGACTCCAATGAATCATCCCGAAATGGAAAATCCAATCAATTACGAAATTTCGTATACAACAGGCTCTCTTTCCATTGATGTAATAAGCCCGGATTCATCAATCATCCCCACTCGAAATATTCAATTCGAAAATGATACTCTCTATTTCCAGTTTGATGAACCGGAAGAACAGGTTACCCTGAATTGCGCTCTTGGACGTAATGAAAATCAGGAAGGTCACTTTTCAGGACGATGTACAGATCCCAATGGTCAATGGGCGTACTTTACGATGATTCCCCCCGAATAGACTGTACAAAAGACTGAAAAACAGCTTACATAAAACTTTTTTCAGATGCTGGTAGGTATATGATTGTACTTAAGGGTATTTATAAATAAGAAATTACTCTTCAAATTTCAGTCAAATAATTTGATCTATATAACATGCGTCGATTCCCGTCGAGTTTTGCCCTGTTTTTCATCACACTTCTACTCATTTCTTGTTCTGACAGCATCTCAGATCTCAGCAAAAAAGATGTCTCGCTGCGCATCGAAAATGAACAACTCCTTGTTAGAAACAACTTCAACCATTCAATCTATTATTTCGCAGTAGAATCCGGTGTTGCTGCTCAAATTAACTGGGCACCGCTATCAAGAGAGGAAAATCGCGTTCGACCCGGGAGACTTAAAAGTATCCCGTTGGATTCAATTCATGCTTACGATCCGGGTGAGGAAATTCTGTTCTACTACTGGTCGCAAAAAGAGCCAAAAAACAACAACATCAAATTTCAAAGTATCCAATCACAATAATTCAAGAGAGAAGTGTAGCTTATTGACACATCCGTCTGGCTTCAATTGCTCTGCCCAACACTTACGCAAGTATCAAGCGAATTGACAATCGTGTCTCTATCTATTTGCAAAAAAATGGGCTCAAGTTACATTCTTTGACTTACGGGTGGTCGAATAAATCATCCCACAAAACAAACCCTCCACTCTTCCAATGCATGCTTCAAACAACGGATTGAACAGTTGCACCAGTTTTTAGCCTTGGTAAACCTTTTAAATCAATTTTTTTTTAAAACAATTAACAACTCCCATAAACTATCTTCTCTCGGAGTTTGTTGCCAATACTGGTTATGAATTTTATGTGAAGAATTATTTAAGCAGAGTTCTTCAAAGTTCATATAGATTCCCTGTTTAAGTTCACCAGCAGATTATCAATTAAATCACGAAAAGGTTATTAAAAAGAACCATTTACTCATGCCCCGAAACAGATTAATATTTCAACTCATTATCTTCTTGGGCATTGTTTTATTTCTTTTTAGCGGCTGCAAAACCCAAAGTGATTTGACAGATCCGGTTGAAATTCCGGGATCCTTTTCTGAATCGGGGGTTGAACTTGTTCCCGCTAAATGGTGGACATCCTTCGATGACAACCGTTTAAGCACTGTGATTGACAGTGCAATGAGTTCAAATTTTACTCTGCTCACTGCCTGGGAACGATTAAGAGCGGCAGAAGCTGTTGTAGATCGCGAATCCTCACTCCTATTTCCCACTCTTGAAGCCACCGGCTCAGCGCGGGCCGATCGATTTTCCGACAGCTATCGAGATACTGAACAACTACAATTAGGGCTTTCATCCTCTTATGAAATAGATCTGTGGGGCCGAATCGGTTCAACCATTGATGCCGAGCAATTTCGCGCACAGGCAACACTTTACGATTATCAAACTGCTGCATTAAGCCTAACGGCAGAAATTACGCGTACCTGGTATCGGCTTGCTGATGCACAAAACCAGCTTGCACTCGTGAATGAGCAGATCAATACGAACCTGACAGTCTTGGAACTTCTGAATAATCGTTTTGAGATTGGACAAATACAAAGCGTAGATGTTCTCCGGCAGCAGCAACTGGTTGAGGCCACACGAGAGCAACGGACATATGCGGAGGCAAGAGTTCAGACGCTGGAACACCAGCTTGCTGTCTTATTAGGACGAACTCCACAAAGTGGTGTTGATTTAAGACCCGAAGACCTTCCGCAGCTTACTCCACTACCAAGTGCCGGTCTACCGACGGATCTTGTTCAAAAACGTCCGGATGTTCGTAGTGCCTTTGC
>Ga0102943_1001783_pt1 | contig 13038 bp, 12 predicted proteins | sample SalPonC_black_MG_FD_78174 | JGI IMG/M metagenome (GOLD analysis project Ga0102943, IMG submission 78174) | Salt pond soil microbial communities from South San Francisco under conditions of wetland restoration - Salt Pond MetaG... | ecosystem: Environmental > Aquatic > Marine > Intertidal zone >...
ACCCTGAAGCAGGCCGCCCTCGAGCTGGGTTACCTGACCGAGGAGGAGTTCGACGCGGCGGTGGTGCCGGAGCGGATGGTCTGACCGGACGGTCCGAGCTGGCGCCGGCGGACGGGCTCAGCCGGCCGCGGCGTCCTCCTCGTCGCTCGCGTTCTCGCGCTCGTCGATGACCTCGGCGTCCTCGGGCAGGTAGGTCACGCTCGCGGCGTCCAGGCCGGTATCGACCGCGAGGTTCTCGAACACCAGCTCGGCCAGCAGGTCGCCCTCGGGGCCGAGGAGCTCCAGCCGGTAGGGGAGCAGCGTCGCTTCGGGAATCGTGGCCAGTACCGAGGCGATCTGGGCGTTCTCCTCGACGTTGTCGAGCCGGACGATCGTCGCGGGGCCTTGCGGCGTCTCGGTCTCGCCGTGGATCGACGCCTCGTAGCCGGCGAACAGCCGCTCGAGGTCGAACGTGACCTCGAGCTCCTCCTCGCCCCCGCCGATCAGACCGCCCAGCGCATCGGGATCGTCCGCGTCGAACAGCGTGACCTGGTTGGTCAGGAAGGTGTAGTTCGCGACGGTGTCGCCGTCGAGCACCAGGATGTTGTCGGCAAGGGCGTCGGGCTGCAGCACGTACGCGCTGGCCACGCGCTGGTCGGGGATCGCCTGGACCTCGAGCTCCAGCGGGATCTCGGTGCCGTCCGCGTCGATCAGCCGACCGGTCAGCAGGAACGAGACGTCGTCCAACGCCTCGCCGGTCTCGGCGACCCGGTCCACGAGCGCGTCGGCGTCCTGCTGAGCGAACGCGCAGGCGCTCAGGACGAGGAGGAGGGCGGCGAGCAGGGCACGTCGATTCATGAGCACCAGCCTACCCCCGGGTCCGGCGGAGGGCGTGAGGGAGCCGTGAGGTGGCCAGGCTCCACCGTGAACGCACGTTCAGACGGCCGTCATGCACGCGGCCGGGACGCGTGCTACCTTCACCGCACGAAAGGAGGTCGTTCATGAAACGCATCCTCACAATCCTCGCTGTCGTGACCGTCCTGGCGACCCTCGTCAACGCCTTCGCGCAGGGCGTTCGCTTCGAGCCGCGCGCCATCGTCGTCAATCCCGCCCCGTCGTTCGGGGTGACGGTGTTCCTCGACAAATCGGGCGAAGCGCCCACCTACCGGGTCGGCGAAGAGATCCGCATCAGCGTCCGCGTCGATCGCGACGCCTTCGTCTACCTCTACAGCCTCCAGCCCGACGGAACGGTCACGCAGATCCTGCCCAACCGGTTCGACGACGAGAACTACTTGCGAAGCGGTCAGACCCGTACCTATCCGCCCTCCGGCGCGGGGTACGTGTTCAACGTCGAGCCGCCCACCGGCCTGTCGAAGGTCGTCGCGGTGGCCAGCACCCGCGAGCTCGACACCCGGGAGCTGGCCCGCTTCCAGTCGGGTCAGAACTTCGCGACCAGCGACATCGGGGAGCGCGGCTTCCAGAGCGCCTTCCGCATCGTCGTGAACCCGGTGCCCCAGTCCGGCTGGGTGACCGCGACCACGTACTACGAGGTCAGCCGCGGCGGCAACTCGCAGCCCACGCCGGCGGAAGCGACGCTGGCGATCGACTCCGACCCACGGGGCGCGGACGTCTACCTCGACGGGCGCTTCCAGGGCACGACGCCGCTGCGCGCCACCAGCCAGCCGGGTCGCCGCACCGTCAGGATCGAGCTGGACGGCTACCGGACGTTCGAGACCACGCTCCGTCTCTCGCCCGGCGAGTCCCGCCGCGTGAGCGCCGACCTCGAGCGGGTCCCGACCACCGGAACGTTGCGGTTCGAGTCGAACCCCGACGGCGCGGACGTGTTCGTCGACGGTCGCTTCGAAGGAACCACCCCGATCGCGGCACGCGAGTTCCAGTCGGGCACCTACCAGGTGACGTTCGAGCGGTCCGGCTACACGTCCGAGCGGCGGAACGTCACCGTGCGGCGGGGCGAGAGCCAGACCGTGAGCGTGCGCCTGAGTCCGCTCCTCGGGGCGCTTCGGGTCAACGCGAACGTCGGCGGTGCGCAGGTGTTCCTCGACGGCCGTGCGGTCGGACAGATCCGCAGCGGCAGCGGCGTGCTGGAGGTCGAATCGCTGGAACCCGGCGAGTACCAGCTCACCCTGGTGGCACCCGGCTACGAAACCGTCGTCGTCGGCGTCTCGGTCCGTGCGGGGGAGACCTCCGAGGTCCGACTCCGGCAGCAGCCCCTCTGAGCCGACCGTGCTGCCCCGCGGGAGCGTCCGAGCTCGGACGCTCCCGCGGTATGCTTGGCGTGACGTGAAGAACGAATCCATCCCCGACGACGCCCCCGTGGCCGGTTCCGGAGCGCCCGCTCCGGAGCCGGTGACCGCGTTGGTGCTGGCCGGCGGCGACGCCTCGGACGCCTTGGCTGCCGCGGTGGGAGCGCCCGCGAAGGCGCTCGTGCCGCTCAAGGGGCGGCCGCTGGGCGCGTACGTGCTGGACGCGCTTCACGAGGCCGTCTCCGTCCGGCGGATCGTCTGGGTCGGGGCGGCGGACGCCGAGATGCGCGCTCGTGTGGACCTCGTCGTTCCCGGAGGCCCCAGGCTGGCGGACTCGCTGGCGATCGGGCTGGGCGCCGTCGCGGCGGACGGGACGGGCGGCGAGCGGCTGTTGCTGGTCAGCGCGGACATTCCGTGGCTGGGGCCCGACAACGTCGACCGCTTCGTGGCGGAGGCGGGGACGCAGCACGATCTGGTCTACCCGGTCGTGTCGCGCGGGGCGTGCGAGGCGGCGTTCCCTTCGCTGAGCCGAACCTGGGTTCGGCTGGCAGGTGGCGAGGTGACCGGCGGGAACGTGCTCCTGGCGCGGCCCGAGACGTTGCGCGCGCTGCTTCCGTGGGTGGACCTGGCCACGCGCGACCGGAAGGCGCCGGTCCGCTTGGCCTGGCGGCTGGGTCCCGGCGTGCTGATCTCCCTGCTCACGGGGCGCGCTACGCTCCCGATGCTCGAGGCCCGCGTGGGACGGCTGCTCGGCGCCGAGGTGCGCGCGATCGCCAGTGACGACGCGACCTTGGGCAGCGACATCGACCGCATCGAGCAGCTTCCCGCCACGCTGCGTCTGTCCGAAGGATCGGACCCCGTTCGGCGCGACGAATCGAGGCCGGCATGAGACGCCCATCGCAGCTTCGCCTGGCCGCCCTTCTCGGGGCCAGCGCCTCCATCGCGGCCGCCTTGCTGGCCGCGTACCTCGTGCACCTCGTCACCGGCGCCGGCGGACGGCTGGGGTTCGGCACCTTCAACGCCGCCGGCCTGCTCGAGGGGCTGGTGTTCGTGCTGGCGTTCTCGACCAGCCTCCGCTACGTCCGAAGCGCGCTCCGCCTGCCCAGTCCGACGCTGCTGTCGTTCGGGCTCGTCGCGCCTCCGAACGCGGCCCGCGTGGCGCAGGCGGTGCCGCAAGTCGATGCGGCTCGCGGCTTGCACACGCTCATCGAGAACCGGATCGTGATCGTCGAGGAGGAGGGCGTTCCCGTCGGCGTGGCCGGCGTGCGGCGCGAGCGCATCACGTCGTGGGAGGAGCTCGTGAAGGTCGAGGGCAGCGTCGCCGTCACCGACCTGCGGCGGGTGCTCGCCCACGAGCCGCTCGTCATCGTCACCGAAGGTGACGACGTCAGGGGCATCGTGACCCAGGAGATGTACCTGGCCGGCTTGTGGGGCTCGGTGCGCTAGGCTCCCGGAGCCGCGATCAGAGCGGATTCGGGGTATGCGACGATCACCATCGCGCCCGGACCCAGATGCGTCGCGAGGGTCGGTCCCAGGCGCTGGATGCGTCCCTCGCGCACGTCGAGCTGCGACGTGCCCAGCGCCTCGACGAGCGCGTCCGCGACCGTCAGGTCGTCGCTGGCGACGCCGATCGCGACGCGCACGGGCGCCGGCTCCGTGCGGGCCGCCAGCTCCCGGACGATCGCAGCGACCTTGTTCGCCGCACGAACCGACGTCAGCGGCACGATCTCGCCGTCGCGCATGGTCAGCAGCGGCTCCAGCGAAAGCGCTCCCGAGACGAGGCCACGCATCCAGCCGATCCGCCCTCCGCCTCGTAGCCAGGCGAGGCCGCCGGGCGCCAGGACGACCCGGCTGGCGTCGCGGATCCGCTCGGCCGCCGCCACGACCTCTTGCGAGCCGCGCCCGGCCGCGGCCGCCCGTGCAGCGCTCAGAACCTGCTCGGCCAGCGCGGGCCCGGCCGAGCGCCCGTCGATCACGCGCACGCGGTCGCGCGCGCCCGCCCGCTTCGCGCCCTCGAGCGCGTGGGTCATCGTTTCCGAGAGCTTCGCGGAGAGGTGGATCGAGACGACCTCGTCCGCCTCGGCCAGCGCGGCGGCGTAGACGTCGGCGAAATCGTCGGCGTCCGGGGGACGGGTCCGCGGTCGAGGCCCGTCGCGACGCAGGCGGCGGTACAGCTCGGCCGGCAGCAGCTCGCGCCCGTCCCGATACGTCGCATCGCCGATCCGGACCCGCAGGGGGACGGCGACGACGTCGGCGGCCAGCAGCCTCGACGGCGGCAGATCGCAGCTCGAATCGGTCACGACACGGGTCGACACGCTCTCACGCTCCCGCCACCCCTATGACGAAACTCTTACACCGCGGAGCGGACTGCGATCGCGGGCGTCGCGGCATCCCGAGCCGGCTACGAGTCGGCTCGGGCGGCGACGTCGAGAGGCAGGTAGGGAGCGGCGTCCCGGCTCCAGTCGGGCCGCAGCGGGCCCCGGAGCAGGCGCACCCGTGCGGCCATCGCGATCATCGCTCCGTTGTCGGTCGCCAAGCCGGGCGGCGGGACGCGCACGTTCAGCCCGCTGGCCGCGAGCGCGGCCCTGAGCCGCCGGTTCGCCGCCACGCCGCCGACGACCACGACGTCCGTGCACCCCTCGACGCGCGCCGCGCGGAGGAGGGTGCCCACGAGCGCCTCGACGACGGTCCGCTCGAACGACGCTGCGACGTCGGCGGGGTCGGCGTCCGGCGTGCGCTCCAGAAGGACCGCCACGGCGGTCTTGAGCCCGCTGAACGAGAAGTCGAAGCCCTCCTGGCCACGGAGCGGCACGGGCAGGGGATAGGCGTCCGGATCGCCGGCCGCAGCGAGCTCGGCCAGGGCCGGACCCCCCGGAAACGGAAGTCCGAGCAGCCTGGCGACCTTGTCGAACGCCTCGCCGGCCGCGTCGTCACGGCTGCGTCCGAGCTCGGTGGGAACGCCGGCCGCGTCCACGCGGAACAGGCTCGTGTGGCCGCCGGACGCGACCAGGCAGAGACGGCGCTCGCCCTCCAGGTCGGCCGACGCCAGGTGACCTTCGAGATGATGGATCGGCACGAACGACAGCCCCCGCGCCCAGGCGAGGGTCTTGCCCCACGTGAGTCCGACCAGCAGCGCGCCGACGAGGCCCGGCCCGTACGTCGCGGCCACGAGGCCGACGTCGTGCAGCGTCGCGCCGGCGTCCGCCAGCGCCCGGGACGCGACGGCGTCGATGACCGCGAGGTGCTCGCGGCTGGCACGCTCGGGCACCACGCCGCCGAACGGCGCGTGGACCTCGGTCTGCGACGCGACGACGTTGGCACGCACGACGCCGCTCTCGGCGTCGACGAGGCCGATGCCGGTGTCGTCGCAGGAGGTGTCCACGCCCAGGATCAGCGGCACGGGAGGGACGCTACCACGGCGCTGTCGGGTATCGTCCCGCCGTGAGCGACCGTGGCTACGAGCGTGGGTACGAGCGTGGCGGGTACGACCGTGACGGATACGACCGGGCCAGCGTCGCCGGCGTGACGTTCTCGTGGCGGGCCGGCTGCCGCGGTCATCCCGAGCCGCCTGCCGGCTGGGCCGCCCTGAGCGAGGCGGCTCGGCCGTTGCGGGGCGAGGTGCTCGACGCCTCGGCCTGCCTGGGCGTACCGGGTCGCGCCGCGTCCGCCGCCAGCGTCGCGGTCCTGGAGCCGTCGGCGCTGGGCTTGGCGGCGCTCCGGCACGACCTCGCGGCCGCGGGCCCGGGCGGACCCACGCGCCTGTGGGCGTCGGCGGGTCTGCCGTGGGACGCGCCGCCGGCGGCGTTCGACCACGTGCTGCTGGCGCCGCCCGCCGAGCGGGGCTCGCAGCGGGTCCGTGCCGAGATCCGCGCGGCGGCCGCCGCGCTCCGGCCCGGCGGGACCGCGTGGATCGTGCTCGAGAAGGACCGCGGCGCGAAGCGGTACGAGCGCGACGCCGGCGAGGCGTTCGGGGAGGTGCGGGTCGTGGACCGTCGCAAGGGCTGGCGCCTGGCCCGCGCCACGGCTCCTCGCGCCGACGCGCGCCCAGAGCCGTGGATCACGTTCGAGACCGGCCACGGCGAGGCGGCAGCGCTGGCGGGCTGCTTCGCGGCGGGCAAGCTCGATCCGGGTAGCGAGCTGCTGCTGGAGCGTATGGCCGCGGGCGGCGCCGTGCCCGCCGGGGCCACGGTGCTGGACCTGGGGTGCGGCTGGGGACCGCTGGCGCGCTATGCGGCGCGCTGCGGCGCCCGCGTCACGGCGGTCGACGACGACCTGGCCGCCGTGCGGAGCTGCGCTCGGAACGTGCCCGGCGCGCGGGTCGTGCACGCCGACCTGGACGCGTCGCTGGAGCGTGACGAGCGCTTCGACCGCGTGATCCTCAACCCGCCGTTCCACGTCGGGAGCGGGGTGCGGGTCGGGCTGGGACGGGCGTTTCTGGAGGCGGCGCTGCGGCGCGTCGCGCCAGGCGGCGAGGTATGGCTGGTCGCCAACGCGGCGCTGCCGTACGAGGCGACGTTCGCCGCGGACGAGGCCGTCGACGAGCTCGTCCGCGAGCGCGGCTTCAAGGTGCTTCGGGTACGTCCTCCCAGCGGCCGGTGACGCGCGGGCCGCGGCCGATCGGCGGCTCCAGCACCCGGCCGTCCGGTCCGGAGTAACGCTCCAGGATCTCCAGGCAGACCGTCACGCGAGCCGCCGAGCAGACGACGCCCAGCGTGGGGCCGGCGCCGGAGAGGTAGGCGGCCCAGGCGCCCGCGTCGCGCAGCTCGCGCTGCGCCTCGGGAAAGCCGGGCAACAGGTGATGCCGGTACGGTTCGTGGGTCACGTCGGCGGAGGCGAACCGGAGCAGGTCCGGCTCGTCGCGGAGGACCGCGAGCGGCCAGAAGGAGACGCGGCTGGCCGTGGCGACCGCCTCGGCGCGCGGAATCCGGGGCGGGAGCACGGCGCGAGCGTCCTCGGTCCGGACCTCGAACGCCGGGACGCCGAACAACAGGCGCCACGACGGCGGCCACGGAAGGACGCGCGTCATCCAGCGGGCGTCGTCGCGGGCGCTGACCGTCAGGCCGCCGAAGAGCGCCGGGGCGACGTTGTCGGGGTGACCCTCGAGGTCGGCGGTCAGCTGGTAGACGCCGTCGAGGCCCAGCGCGCCGCCGCAGACGGCGTCGCCCAGCAGGGCGCCGGCGACCAGCGCCGCGGACGACGAGCCCAGACCGCGCGCGAGCGGGATCGGATTGCGGGCCTCCAGCAGGACGTGCGGCGCCGCCCGTCCGGTGGCTTCCACGGCGGCACGGAAGCCACGGTGGACGAGGTTGTCAGGTCCGGTGTCGACGTGACCGTCGCCGCGATACACGAAGCGGTCGCGGGTCGCGGGCGTGGCCCGCACCACGAGCTCCAATCCGATCGAAAGCCCCAGGCAGTCGAAGCCGGGGCCCAGGTTGGCGCTGCTGGCGGGAACGGTCACCTCGAGCGGCACGCGCGGAGGCTACCACGCTCCGCCGAGCGCTCTGCGGGCCCCCGGGATCGCGTTCGCGAGGTCGCTCGCGCTAAGCGCGACGCCGTAGCGGCGGGCCGCGCGCTCACCGGCCCGCGCGTGCAGATGCACGGCCGCGGCGACCCGGGCGGACGCGTCGTCGTGGGGCGCCGCCAAGGCGGCCCCGAGGAGGCCTGCGAGCACGTCCCCCGTGCCGCCGGAAGCCATCCCGGGATGGCCGGCCGCGACCACGCGGATGCGGCCGTCCGGACCGGCGATGACCGCGCCGGCGGACTTCAGGACCACGCCCGAGCTCCACCGCTCCGCGAGCCGCTGCGCGCTCCCGATCGGATCTGCGTGGACCGCGTCGGAGCCGGTCTCGAGGAGCCTGGCCGCCTCGCCGTGGTGCGGGGTCAGCCACCTGCCCGGTCGCCGCGCGGTCGACTCGCGCAGCGCGTCGTCCAGCGCGCTGGCGTCCAGAACGGTCGGGGCGTCGCCGTGCTCGAGCGCGTAGGCGAGCTCGGGGATCCGGCTCCCGTCCAGGCCGGGACCGAACACGCGGGCGGCGGCGTGGCGGGCGTCCGTGGCGGCGATGGCCCTGGACAGAGCTCCGGCGCCTTCGTCCAGGATCTCGGCGATCGTCTCGGGCCAGCGGCCCGGGTGGACGGCGTCGGTGAGGAGGGTCACCAGCCCCGCGCCGCCCCGGTGCGCACCGCGACAGGCCAGCTCGGCGGCGCCCGACCAGCGTGCCGATCCGGCCGCGATCAGGACGGTCCCGGCGTCGTACTTGTGGGCGTCCGGTCCGGGGCCCGGCCAGGCGCGGGCAGCGTCCGCGTCGTGGCTCAGCTCCGGTCGCTCGCGCTCGGGCAGAGCGCCTTCGGGCATGCCGATGTCTGCCACCGTCCACGCGCCGAACGCGAACCTCGCGGGGGAGAGCGCCGAGGCGGGGCAGGCGTACGCCAGCTGGACGGTCCGGTCGGCCCGCACGTGGCGTCCGGGAGGAACCGCGCGGTCGGCGTCCACGCCGCTGGGGACGTCGATCGCCAGGACCGGGCCGGTCCACTCGGCCAGCCGCGCGACCACCCGCTCGGGATCGCCCTCGAGCGGCCGGTCCAGACCGCTCCCGAAGAGCGCGTCGATCACCACGTCGGCTTCACGGAGCGCGCTCGCGAGCGCGTCCTCGTCCAAGGCGCCGATCTCGGCCATCTCGAGCCAGGCGCGCCTGGCGCCCTCGGCCGCGTCGCCTTTCGATGCGCCCGGCCGCAGCGCCAAGACGGTGGGGCGGAGGCCGTCGCGAGCGAGGTGGCGCGCCGCGACGTAGCCGTCGCCGCCGTTGTTGCCCGAGCCGCACAGGACCAGCGGCCGCTGGGCGTGGGGCCAGGCCCGGCGGAGGTCGGTCGCGACCGACCGTCCGGCAGCTTCCATCAGGAGCGAGGGTGGAGCGCCCAGACCGGCGGCTGCCTGGTCGGCGGCGCGGACGTCGTCTGCGGACACGAGGCGCATGGGTCGAGTCTACTCCCCGCCGTCTGCGAAGCCGTTCCCCGCGTTCCTGCAGCTGCGCCGCGGACCTTCGTCCCTTGCGCCGCCAGGGTCGGATTCGCCACGATGGGCCACGGCCCATCCGCCGGGTCGAGCCGAGGGAGGCCACGATGCGGACGAAGCTGACCCCACGACGACCCGCCGAGCGGGTCCGCGCCGGTCTGGACGCCTGCCGCGTCGAGGTGCTGCGCGATATGGCCCGCGGTCCGTCCGAGCTGCACGATCCGAGAGCCGCGCGCGCCCGCGCGCGGGTGTACGAGCGTGTGCGGACCGACCTGGACCGGTTCGGGCTCGAGATCGCGCTGGCGCGTGCCGCGGCGTCGTACCGGCACGTCCCGGTCGTCCCCCCGCGGCTGCTGGGACGCCATCCCGCGGCCCGGGGTCGCGGCGAGGCGTTCGAGAGGGTATTCGATGCCGCGGGCGTCGATCCGCGTCAGGTCGAGCGCATCCGTCGCGTCCGGCCCCGTTTCGTCGACGACCCGCAAGCCGCGTCGTGAGGCGCTGCCCGCGCCGTGTGCGCGGGTCGCCACGCTTCTCGCTCAGTCGGACAGGATCGACTCGATCCGCTCGGTCGCTTCGGGCGTGAGCTCCAGCTCGCCGGCACCGAGGTTCTCCTCGATCTGCCCGACCTTCGTCGCGCCCGTGATGACGGACGAGACGCCCGGCTGACGAAGCACCCACGCCAACGCCAGCTGCGCGCGGCTGACGCCGAGGTCGTTCGCGACGTCGCGCAGGGCGATGACCTTCTGGCGGTTCTCCTCGGTCAGGAAGCGCGACGCCGTGTTCTCGTTCTCGGCGAAGCGGCTCCCCTCCGGAACGCCCTCGTCGTACTTTCCGGTGAGCATGCCCTGCGCCAGCGGACTCCACACCACCAGGCCGATGCCCTTGGGCTCCGTCACCGGCAGGATGCGCTCCTCGACCCGCTGTCGGTGCAGCATCGAGTAGTGCGGCTGCTCGACCACCGGGGCGACCAGGCCGTGCGCCTCGGCGTAGGTGTGGGCCTCGGCGATCTGCGCAGCCGACCACTCGCTGGTGCCCCAGTAGTGCGCCCGTCCGCTTCGGACGATGTCGCTGAACGTCTCGACGATCTCGGGCATCGGCGTCTCGGGATCGTGCCGATGCGCGAAGTAGATGTCGAGGTAGTCCTCGTCCATCCTGTCGAGCGAGCGGTCGATCGACTCCATGACGTGCTTGCGCGACAGGCCGCGATCGTTCACGTCGTCCGACATCGGCCAGAACACCTTGCTGGACAGCACCAGCGTGTGCCGTGGAGCGCCGATGTCGTGGAGCACGCCGGTCATGAAGCGCTCCCCCTCGCCACGGGCGTAGGCGTCGGCGTTGTCGAAGAAGTTCACGCCCCCCTCGAGCGACTTCTCGACGATCGACGTGATCAGCTTCCGATCCTGGACGCTCTCTCCGTACGTGGTCCAGGCTCCCAGGCTGACCTGCGATACCTTGAGTCCGCTGCTTCCCAGTCTGCGATAGTTCATCGGTTTCCTCCGGTTCGAGCGTACCGCCTCGGCGTGCAGGCGTCGTGTCGCGCCTCGCCCGCTGCGGCTATCATCGCCGCATGGCTCATTCCAACGACGACGCGTCCGGCTGCGACGTGCCCGGCGGCGTCCCTCGGCCGCCGATCCGGTACGCCCCGCCCGACGATCTGGGCGTGCGGCTCGGGACGCCGGGCGAGCCGCCGTTCACCCGCGGCATCCACCCGGGGATGTACACCTCGCGGTTGTGGACGATGCGCCAGTACGCCGGGTTCGCCTCCGCGGCGGCGTCGAACGAGCGCTACCGCTACCTGCTCTCGCAGGGCGTCACCGGCCTGTCCGTCGCGTTCGACCTGCCGACGCAGCTGGGCCTCGATCCCGACGATCCCATGGCGGCGGGGGAGGTGGGGCGCGTGGGCGTGTCGGTGGCGACGCTCGACGACATGCGTCGCCTGTTCGACGGCATCCCGCTGGACCGGGTGACGACCTCGATGACGATCAACGCGCCGGCCGCGATGCTGCTGGCGTTGTACACCCTGGTGGCCGAGGAGCAGGGGGCGTCGCTGGACCGGCTGAAAGGCACCGTCCAGAACGACATCCTGAAGGAGTACGCCGCGCGCGGGACGCAGATCTTCCCGGTACGGCCGTCGATGCGGCTGGCGACGGACCTCGTCGCGCACGCCTCGCGCACGCTGCCCGCGTTCAATCCGATCAGCGTCAGCGGCTACCACATCCGGGAGGCGGGCGCGACCGCGGCGCAGGAGCTGGCGTTCACCCTCGCGAACGCCGAGGCGTACGTCGCGGCGGCGGTCGACGCCGGGCTGGACGTGGACGCCTTCGCGCCCCGCCTCAGCTTCTTCTTCGCCTGTCACGCAGACTTCTTCGAGGAGATCGCGAAGTTCCGGGTGGCGCGGCGGATCTGGGAGCGCCGCATGCGGGAGCGCTTCGGCGCCCGCGATCCGAAGAGCCGGGCGCTCCGGTTCCACACGCAGACCGGCGGCTCGACCCTGACGGCGCAGCAGCCGGAGGTGAACGTCGTGCGCACCGCCTACCAGGCGCTGGCCGCGGTGCTCGGGGGCACGCAGAGTCTGCACACGAACGCGCAGGACGAGGCGCTGGGGCTGCCGACGCCCGAGACGGCGCGGCTGGCGCTGCGGACGCAGCAGGTCCTGGCGTACGAGACCGGCGTGGCGGACGCGATCGATCCGCTGGCCGGAAGCTACTACCTCGAGCACCTCTGCGACGCGCTCGAGGCGGAGGTCGGTTCGCTCCTGGACCGGATCGACGGCCTCGGGGGCGCGGTCGCCGCGCTCCAGGCCGGGTTCGTGCACGAGGAGATCGAGGCGTCCGCCTACCGGCATCAGCGTGCGATCGAGTCGGGCGAGCGCGTGATCATCGGGGTGAACCGCTTCGCCGTCGGCGACGAGCCGGAGCCGGAGCTCGCGCGGATCGACCCGGCGTTGGAGCGACGGCGCGCGGACGAGCTGCGAGCGTTCCGAAGCGCACGGGACGGCGTCGCGGCGTCGCAGGCGCTGGACGCGCTGCGGCTGGCGGCCGGCGGCGAGGGGGCGCTGTTCCCCTTGCTGCGCGAGGCGCTGCGGGTCGGCGCGACGGTCGGCGAGACGTGCGGCGTGCTCCGCGAGGTCTGGGGCGTCTACGAGGGCTGACCGCCGCCGTCCGCCTCCACTGTCCGCAACGCGTCGCGCACGACGGCGACGATCGTGTCGACCGTGGCTCGCTGGTGCGTCCGGCCGTCGGGAAGGTGCATCTCGTCGTCGAGGTAGCCGGCGCGTCCGGTGTGGTCCATGGCGCCCAGATCGACGACCTCGATCCTGCCGTCGGCCTTCAGCCGGTTCCAGGTCGACCAGCGCACCCACGGCCAGCGGCCGGGGAAGAACGCCGCCCCGATGCGCGCCACGGCGTCGTTCCGCCCGCGCAGGTGCACCAGTCTCGCCAGCCCTTCGCCGCTGCGCGGGCTGGCCATGACCCCGCCCAGCGAGACGACCTGGGCTGGGCGGCCGGTCCGACCGGCGAGGGGCGCGGCCGCTCCCATCGCGATCTGCCCGCCGCCGCTGTACCCCACCAGCACCAGCGGCGCGTCCGACCCACGAAGGTAGCCGTCGCGCACGAGCGCTCGGAGGATCAGGTCGGCGGAGCCTTCGTCGTACATCGGTCCGTAGCGACGGTCGGCCGAGACGGCGACCTGCCAGGCGTTGCGGAAGTTGATTACCATGCCCGCGATGCCGGCGAGCTGCCGGCGGCTCATCTTGCGCGCCAGCGCCCAGCGCCAGAAGCGTGCGAA
>Ga0102943_1001784_pt1 | contig 13037 bp, 13 predicted proteins | sample SalPonC_black_MG_FD_78174 | JGI IMG/M metagenome (GOLD analysis project Ga0102943, IMG submission 78174) | Salt pond soil microbial communities from South San Francisco under conditions of wetland restoration - Salt Pond MetaG... | ecosystem: Environmental > Aquatic > Marine > Intertidal zone >...
AAATCGTCCAGGGCCCTGTCCACCTTGACATTAACATCAAGTGTGATGTGAATCGGCTTGATTTCAACGGGTTTGACTTCAACTTCATGGCTGCTGGAACAGCCAAAAAGGACATAGATGAGCGCAGCTGCTACACAAACGCTGAGTTGTCTGGCCATTTTTTTTCCTTTGATTTAACATTCACCCGTATGTCGGGTTTGTATTCAATCCGTAAGCCCTTTGATTTTTGTACCAAATTTTGCCATCTCATTAAAGGGCAAGGTGAGATTTAAATCCAGTTTTATGCCCTGGAAGTTGGCCCCCGGACTTTTTGCGTCCACCCGGACAAAGGCGTTGGTCTCCTTTTGAAATTCAAAGGGAAGAATACGGGAGGGTTTGCCGTCCAGTTCCATGTTCACGGTGAGGGTATCCCCCTGGCTGTTCATCTTCAGGGTGGCCCAGTTATACTGAAAATCCCTGAGTGCCTCTCCTGCCATCTCCAGGTAGGAGGATTCCGGGGTGCCCCTGGGAAACCCTGCCATGAGCCGGTCCAGGTCCCTGACCGCCACCGTTCCCCCCTGGCCTGGGGTGGAAAACAAAAATCCGTTGTCAAACGAGAGGTTTCCGTTGCTGTAGGTCACAGGGATCCTGCCGCTGAGGGTGCCGCCCCCCCGGGCGTCAAAAGCCCCCATCTGGTTCAGCAAAGCGGCCATCTCCAGCCGGTCACAAAAAAGAATCAGACGAAATGCCCCCCCGTCAGCCGGGGGCAGCTGGGTGGCCTCTGAAGAGACCAGACCGTTGCACCAGTTGAATTTTAGGTTTTCAATGCCCAGGGAGTGACGGTCCTGGATACGGAACCGCAGGGAGGCATTTTCAAAGATGAACTGCCCCATTGAAATGGAATCAATGGTCAGCAACTGTCCAGGATAAGATTCCATCCGAACAAGATCCCGGATGTTCAGCAGGCCGGTGACGCCCTGGACGGCCAGGTTGGATTCCGGAAAATTCACACTGCCCCCGTGGATTTTGATGGCCGCCCTGGAAGAGAATTGGCCTAAGCCGTACGCAGCCCATACATCTGCTGAGGTGTCCAGGTTCATTGCGCCGGGAACCTGGATTCCCGGCAAGAGTTTGCCAAAACTTTGATCTGTTATTAAACCATGGTGGATGGCCCCATGGCACTCAGCCCAGAAAGACGGATCCATTCCTGCCTTGACCGAGATCTTCATATTCTTATTTGTCACATCCGGGCTTTCCAGGGTCCCGGACAGACCATAGGTCAGGGTGGAAAGCTGGGTAAGGCGGGAGGTGAGCCGGGCGGTAAGTCGATTATCAAAAAAGATCTCACCCATGGACATTTGTCCTGAAGATCCCTGTACAAAGGGGTGGGTAATCCGGGTTTTAAAGGTGATATCCCCTGCGGCCAGCCCCTCGTCTGGCAGGCAAAAAGCCCCCTTGTCCACCCATGGGGTCAGGTCAAAAGCCATTGGCTGGTTCTGGGAAACAATTATCCTGCCTGACCAGCCGGCCCGGGCCGCAGTCCCCTGCTGCTTTCCCCGGTTGACAGAAACCGTCTCAGCCACCCCGGACATGGATATGGAAGCGGTTTTCCCATTGATCCTGAATTGGCCGGAGGCTGTTATTTTTCCCGATCCAAGGTCTGTGCCGGCCATACGGCCCACCGCCTTATCCGCCTCTATATTCCAGTAAATGTCAGGCAACTGGCTGCCGGATAAAAAATTTGCCCGGCTTTTGGCCGACAATCTTGGTTCTGAAACAGAGACCCGGACCTTGGGGGTGTCATGGACAGCAACTGCCTTTGTCCCGGAAACATTCAGTGTCAGCTGCTGTTCCTCGCGACTGCCTTTCATGGAGAGGCCCATGGATGGGTCCAGGAGGTGCACCCGGTCAATGCCAGGGCTTATGGATGCGGCAATCTTTGGACTAAGCGTTAGTGCTTTTACCTCGGAAGTTGTAATGGCAAGGGAAAAAGCCTCAGACGGATTCAGGCTGGCCGACATTGTCAGATCCAGGGGCAACGGGGTGGTAAACAGATCCAGAACCCGTAGATCGGAAACCAGGGACAGGCAAGAGGTTTTCGGATCAAATTGGCCGGACGCCGTCCCGATGGATACCCGGGCAGGGCCCGCCCCCTTCAACCCCAGGTTGGACAGCCAAAACTGCCATTGCCCGTTTTTGGCCAACTCACCGTGAAGATCCACAGGCCCGGCAAGGGATATTGGAAAGGGATCAGGAATGGTCTTTGCTGACAGGCAGGCCGGGGAAATGCCCCGGCTGTCCAGGGTGAACGCCGTCAATCCGTTTTCAATACCGGCTTTGACCGTCATTTCCACAGGCTGCCCCAAAACTGAGGCCTTGGCAAGGGCCTGTATCTCCCCGGTGTCGGGCGAGAGACTTGCCTGAACACCAAAGGGCAATGCCAAAGAATCGTCCTTGTGGGTCAGCACAAGCCTGGCATGATCCAGGACGATTTGCCCGGGAACAAAAGGAGTGATATCCTTGAGCAGGTCTTGGATTTGAGCCTGAATCTCAGCCGGGCTTTTGGATGGGTGACCGGCCGGCTGCCCAAGGGCCATGCCGTTGACCCGGGCCTGAAACCCCTTGTCAAGGCCGGCTGTGACAGATAACCCTGAAATCTGAACTTTTTTAACACTAAAGAGACGTTTTCTGCCCCAGTCAAAGAAAATCACCAAAGAATCGGCCCGGACATCTGTTCCCATGCGAATGGCTGTGATCCTGGCATGGCCGGGGCCGATGGATTCCACTTGAAATTCAGGATCAAATCCGGCAGGCAATTGCGGCATCCGTGATTTAACCCCCCAGTCAACCATCTTGGGAAGGCCAATGATGATCCCCTGGATAAAAATAACCAGCACCATGCACCCGATGACCAGGCCCATTACAATGCGAGGCTTAAATGGCATTTTTGATATCCACGATCAATAGAAGGTCTCCTTTGCCCTGCCCAGTCCGGCGTCTGCCCATGCCCTTGAGGCGAAGCCGCATGCCCTGCCGGACGCCTGCCGGGATCTTCACCCGGTACAAGGGCTTGTGAAAGCCCCAGGGAATGGTCACCAATTTGCTGGCCCCGGCCAGGGACTCCAGAGAGGATATTTCGATTCGACCATAAAGGTCCAGCCCCACGCCCCTGGATTCCGGAGTAATGACCTGAAGGCGGGGACTGTGCTTTTTTGCCGTCAACCAGGACAGTCTCTTGCTTGTCCCAAAAGCTGGTATTCCCCGGTTCAGGCGGATCAGAACAAGCCCTGTGATAAAGCCGCCCACATGGGCCCACCACGCGATATTGCTGCCGGCTTCCTGACCTGCGGCATTGATGAACTGAAGGAAAAACCAGAGCCCTAAAAAGACAAAGGCCGGAATATGGATGAAAATGGGAAAGATGAGAATGGGCACCAGGGTCAGGATCCGGGCCCGGGGATACAAAAGAAAATAGGCCCCCATGACCCCGGCAATGGCCCCGCTGGCCCCAATGGTGGGCACCGGGGAGTACAGGTTGAGAAAAAAGTGAAACACGGCGGAAAAAAAGCCGAACAACAGGTAAAAGCCCAGAAACCTCAGGGAGCCCAGATGGCATTCCACGTTGTCCCCGAATATGTAGAGAAACCACATATTGCCTAAAAAATGCCAGAAACTGCCGTGGAGAAACATATAGGACAATGGGGACAGCAGCAGATTCATTCCGGTAAAATGTCTGGAAAGCTGGGGCAGGGTATATTTACCCGGAACAAACCCGAAAATATAAAAGACCGTCTCATTGTGCAGCCCCACCATGAGCTGCCAGGCAAAGACTGCTGTGGTCAAGGCCATGATGCCGTAAACCGCCACCGGGCGGCAGGGGGTGATCTGGTCATCCCGGATGGGGATCACGACACCACCTTCAGATCGTGGGTCTGGTCCAGCCTGGCTTTCAATGCTTTAAGGCAGTCCATCACCCCGTCTTCAGGGGTGTACCCCTCCCAAAGGGCCTGGTGTTTGAGGCCGGCCATCAAGGCGCTGCTGGTGTCGTCCAGTCCCAGCCGCAGCCGGACCGCATCCAGCCAGGAAAAGTACAAAGCAGAGACCTGGCTCTGGCCCAGTCTGGCCACCCAGGCCTTTTCCTTGAGGCCAAGGTCCGATACCATAAGATCCACTGCCGCGGTAAGAGATTTTGGATGCTGTTCAGCAGCCGCGGATTTGGGATATTCCGGACTGAAATTGGCCTGGATATCCGACTCAAGGAAAAACAGGTAAAGGACCGCCTCAATAACCGACCTTACATCATGGTAGATGGCCGGATCACCACTGGCCCGGGGGCCGGCAACATTAAGTATCCGGATATGGTTCTCCAGGATAAAAGACTGAAGAATCATGGCAGATTCAAAGATATCATGGGTCAGCAGGTCAATATGGCAATTGGGTTTGCCCGTGACCCGGGCAAAGGTATGGGTCAGCTTGGAACCGCCTGACAACGCCCCCCTGGCAATGATCACGGTTCCCGAGGCGTCCAGGATATTCTGCCGGGTCCTTTCCGGATAATCCTGTGTGGGCATTTCACTGAGCTGGTACACGTCTGGCAGGGGTCCGGATTCTGTCTTTTTACCCTTGGGAATCCATCCGCCATGGGGGATGTTGAATTTAAGCGCCGTGTCCAGGGCCGCCCGGTCAGCACCGGTCTGGCCGCCGGAAATAATTTTATCAAGTATAGGCATGAAACGTCCTGTTAAAAAAATTCTTTTCTATATTATCAACAGGGGATATAACTTCAATAGTAATTTGACCCCAAGCATCGGTGCCCTATGAATCTTCCCTCCATAAATGACTGCTTTTCCATGATAGGGGAAATGAAAATGATGAACCACATCATTGACCATTCGGTCATGGTCTCCAATGTGGCGTTGTGTATTGCAAGGTCGGTTGAATTGAACCAGCCCGGCATCAATATCCCCCTGGTCCGGACAGCCTCCCTGCTCCACGATATTACCAAGACCAGAAGTTTTGATACCGGAGAGGTTCACTCGGAAACCGGAGGCATTCTGCTGGCGGCAAAGGGCTTTCCCGAGATTGCCGATATCATTCGCCAGCACGTCATCTTAGAAGACTTTCGGTCCAACGCCCCGGTAACCGAGCCTGAGATCGTTAACTATGCGGATAAGCGGGTGCTCCATGACAAGGTGGTCTCCCTGGACTGCCGCCTGGAGTACATCCAGGTCCGGTACGGCAACAACCCGGCACTGAAATTTCGGATCCAAAAGATGTGGCAGGATACCCTGGCCCTTGAAAAAAAATTATTTGCCTGTGTTGATTTCAGACCGGCGCAATTAGCCGGCCATGTCAAGCCAGAGGTGAACCGCCCAGCAGGTCAGGACACAATATAGGTCTGGACAATATTGAATAAATCGTTAATGGCAAAGGGCTTTGCCAGAAAGGCGTCTGCATTTGATGCCATGGCCCGTCCCTCATTTTCAGCATGCCCGGACATGAGGATAAATACCGTGTTTGCCTGGTTTTTCCTGACCTTTTCCAGCAGTTCGAATCCGTTCATTTTCGGCATATCCACATCGGAAATGATCATATCCGCCTGCCCGCCGTTTTCAATGTAGCGCCATGCTGACAGACCGTCCCCAAAGGAAATCACCTCTCTGTTCACGCAATAGGTCAGGGCATTAACCGTGAAATTTTTGATGGCGATATCATCGTCAACAACCAGTATTTTAACCTCTTTTATAATGGTCTGCCTCTCTTGATCAGGCTGCCATGAGAATATCATGGAAAAGCAAAAGTTCCTGTTCGGGAAATGCCGCAACCGCAATGCTGTCAATATTTTCCAGAATCGCATCCCGCCGGTAAACACCTAAAGGATACTCATCGGAAATCAGAGCGGTGGCCATGATACACAGCAGTTTGACCCGCTCCTTGAACAGGTGGACTCCGGCCTTGGCGTTTGGAAGGGTAATATCAATCCTGTTGCAGGCCTGGTGGAGATGGGCCGCATTTTCGAGAACAGCGGACTGTCTGTGATTCCCCACCGGATATCCCTTGAGCCTGGCCTTGACCATGATAACAAGCAGGTAAAGTCTCTGCCGGAACAGGACGTTGGGGTCTGCAGCCGGGGCCATCTGCCCCTTATCACTTCCGAATCGTTTCATGGGGTGTCCTGGAACATGGTTTTACGCCAATAAATACTTTGGATTGACACTGGTGATTCTTATCACATCCACCTGTAAATTCAACTATTTTTTTGTAGTGACAACGCTGGGGTCAACTCATCCAATTGATTGATTATTGTTGAAAAATGATCCCTGGCATGGTCCAGTTTTTTTAACTGGGTTTGCTTTTTATCCTGTTTCATTTTGAAGATGTCCTCTATATCCCGGCCCAGGGAATCGTACCGGCTGAACCGATTGATGATTTTATCGTTGAAATCCCGGGTAACCGCCTCAATGAGGGGGAAAAAATAATCCTGTTCCAGTGTCGTATGATAGGATTGAATCTGCTGGCGCATCATGATCAGGCTCTGCTTTTTGATTTTTTCCGCAGCCTTGTTCAGCCCGGGGGTGAAAGAAAAGCTGACGTGCCGATTCATAAGGGCAGAAAGAAAAAGAACCAGAGAGTAAACACCAAAATCCGTCAGGGCATTGGCCTGTATCCGGGTGCTGTAGCGGGCGGAAAAAACCGGCCGGGGCACTCGTATCCCCAGAATCTGCTTAACGGCTTTGATGTCGACGGCCTTGATTCCAGAACCGGCCAGCCACTGATCTTGGGAATCCATTTGCTTTTCCATCCCGGTGTTCAGGGCCGGCAAATCAATTTGATAGGAGTCCAGCAGGGCCTGGAAATACTCCTCTATCCGCTTTTCCTGGACAGCCACCAGGCCGGTCACCTCCGGTCCGATTTTTTCAACCACAAACCGATCGAGCTGGCGGTTGAAATCCTGAAACATGAGATAGAGGATCTGTTTAAACCCGGTTTCCTTTACCCCGGCCCGGTATGGGGCCACATCCATGCTGGCGGCCATGATGAAGTCGCCCAGCTTTTTATTGATATTGGCGCGGCCCTTGACAAAGGCCTGTCTCAGGTTGGCTCCGATTTCCCGGGTCAGGCCGCTGACCGCCCCCTGGATAGAGTTATCCACGATGACCTTCAGCCGTCTGGCATTTTCTTCTACCCCGGCCATCCGGGCTTTGGCATGGGCCTGGTCTTTGGATTCGGTTTCAAGCAGATCAGAGACCAGGTCACAGGTCTGTTTCAATTCATGGGCTGTCATGCGAATTCGTTCCAGGGGGTTGGCATAAAGCAATTGATACCGCTGCCCCTGGATCAGGCAATGATAGACTGACAAAAACCGGGTGGTATTTTCACGGCAATACCCTGCCATGGCAGAATCCGCCTTCCACAGCTCCAGGCGTGCGGCACTTTTTTTGTCCAGACGGGTTGTTCTTTCAAACAGGTTGAACAAGGCTGACAGGGTAAAAACACGGGGCTGGGAAATCAGATAGCCAAGCTCTTTTAAAATCCCCGTCTCAATGTGTCTGATATCATCAATGGTTTCATGTTCGGATAAATCGCAATTGTTGATGAACAAGACATTGCCCATGAGACCCAGGCGCTGGATGGTCTTTAAAAACCCCATGTCAGACTGGCGCAGGCCGGTTCGCGAAGAAATGCAGTACAAAATAAGATTGGCCCCCTGGATATAGGAAATCACCTGGGCCAGCTGCGCAGGATCCGTGGCATCTGCCCCCTGGCAGTCGGCCAGTTCCATTTCCGGATCCAAAGTGTTGCCGTAGAGTTCCAGGCAGACGTCCCTGACATAAAAGGCCCTGGCCGGATCTGCCGTGTATATTTTGTGCCGGTAAAAGTCGTTGCCCGTAAAGCTGATCCGGGTTTCATCGGCCATAACTTTTTCAAAGCAGGCGTCAAACCCTTCCAGGGCATTGCGGATGATCAGGGCCTCGGGCCGCAGGCCGTCACCGGTTTCAGCCCATGGGGTATCCAGGGTATTGTATACCTGGGCAAGATATTCCCTGTCCTTGCTGCGCCTCAGGTCAAACCGCTGCTGGGGCCGCTGCTGGGGAAACATGTCCAGGGTCTTTTCCAGGGCCTGGTTGATCTGGTCCCAGGATTTTAAATAGATCAGGGCCCGGTTTTTCTTTCCCTTACGGATCCGGGTGGTGATAGAGGTCATGGCCCCGGCACCCCGCTTGACCACTTCTTTGTTTACAAGAGAGTTGATCAAGGTGCTCTTTCCAGACTTTATCACCCCGATTACGGCCACTTTCAGTCGGCCAGACCGGAGGTGTCCGGAAATATTTGCACACACGGACCGGCAGTCCTCGAGAGTCGCGTCCCTGCAGTGGGGAATGTCGGCCATCAGGTCGATGCCCTTGATGGTGTCGGCTGCAAGTTGTTCGATGGTATCTGAAGAGAGGGTATTAGATGTCATGATCCCCGGGATTAAATCAGCATCATGGCCTTTTCGTATTTAAGATCGGGGCTGGTCCCGAACATGATATCTTCGGTCATGTCACAGGCCAGCCAGGCACTGTCTCCCAGTTCGCTGTCCAGCTGCATGGGTCCCCAGCCGGCACATCCCAGAAGAATCATAAAGGTTTTGGGCCCCTTTTCAAGGGCAATGGCCTCCAATATATCCCTGGAGTTGCTCAGGCAGAGCCAGTCTGTGACTTTGAGGCTTTCTGTCCAGTCATAGGGAGGGCCGTGGAGTACAAAAACCCCGGAGGGCTGCACAGGCCCCCCAAGAAAGATATCCAGTTTATCCACATAATCTTCAAATTCAATGCCCAGGTCCTCAAACAACTCCCGTCCGGTCAGCAGGGGATGGACCTTGTTGACGATAAATCCAAGGGCGCCGCTTTCGTTGTGCTCGCACATGCAGGTCAGGGTCTGGGCAAAGTTGGGATCGGGCAGTCCGGGCATGGCCAGCAGAAATTTGCCTTTCATATTCTGGATTGCGTCGTTGCTCATACCTTAGGGCTCCCTGTTTGATCTTGACATTGCGGTTTTCTTGCTCCAATATTTATCGAAAGAGTAGTGTTAAATATTTTTGTTTGATTTGCAATAGTTTTATCCCTGGCAGGATCAATTTATGACTGAGATCACCCCCGATCAAAACACCCTGAAAAAAATTGCCTCACTTTCAAAACAAAAGCAAGGCAAAGAGGCTGATAGCGGCCAGGCGTTAAATTTTTCCCGGATCCTGGCAGAGCGCCTTAACGAAAATCAGGAAGATACCAAGGGCAAGGTTGAAACAGATGGCGGCCTGCCCGAACTAGAGGCCAGTTTTGCCGCCCGGCTTTCCCAAACCGCCGGGGCTGATGTTTCCGATCTTGTCCAGAACATCACTGCAAGTCTTGACCAGCTGGACACTTATGCCCAGTGGCTGGCCGATCCTGACAAGACCCTGCGCCAAGCGGACACCTTGCTCGGGGAAATCACCACCAGCATCCAGAACCTGGTCCTGGATGCCGAATCTGAATCAGACACACAGATCCAGGGCATCCTCAACCATTTGTCCACCCTTGTGGCTGTTGAGAAAATCAAGATGGACCGGGGGGATTACACCTGATCCTCTTTTTTCCTGTTGTACACATCGTCGAAACGAACAATATCATCTTCCCCCAGATAGGGGCCGGACTGGACCTCAATAAGTTCAAGGGGAATCTTGCCAGGGTTTTCCAGCCGATGAACCTCTCCCAGGGGAATATAAACGGACTCATCCTCCCGAAGCATGATCTCCTGGGTGCCCTTGGTGACAATGGCCGTGCCGGAAACGACAGTCCAGTGCTCAGCCCTGTGAAAGTGCTTTTGCAATGAAAGCTTGGCCCCGGGTTTTACCGTGATCCGCTTGACCTGGTACCGGCCAGCCTCGTCAATGGTCTCATAATCTCCCCAGGGCCGGTACACCCGGCTGTGGGTCCGGGCCTCTTGCCTGCCCTTTTTCTTGAGATGGGTCACAATCTGCTTCACGTCCTGAACCTTTTGCCTGGGCGCCACCATCACGGCATCAGCAGTCTCCACAATGACGAACCCGTTGAGCCCGGTGGCCGTGACCAGCCTGTGGTCGGCATGGATAAAGGTGTCAGTGACATCGTGAACAATGACGTCGCCGGCCATGACATTGTTGCTGGCATCCTTGTCACCGGTCTGCCACAGGGCGTCAAAGGACCCCAGGTCATTCCATCCGGCATCCAGGGGGATGACCACCCCCCGGTCTGTCTGCTCCATGACAGCATAGTCAATTGAATCCCCTTCAATGGCTTCAAAGGCCCCACGATCCACCCTGAAAAAATCCAGGTCCGCTTCCCCCTTTTCCAGGGCCGTCCGGCACAGGCAGAGGCAGTCCGGGGCAAAGGCGTCAAGTTCTTTGAGGATGACCGAGGTTTTGAACATGAACATGCCCGAGTTCCAGCAAAAATTTTTCGAGTCCACATAGGACTGGGCCGTCTGTCTGTCCGGCTTTTCCACAAAGGCATCAATGGCAAAGCCGCCGCTGCCGTCGCCCAATGCCTTGCCCTTACGGATATACCCGTACCCCGTAGCCGGTTTTGTGGGCACAATGCCAAAGGTCACCAGGTTGCCGGCCTCAGCCAGGGTCCTGCCCTGCTCAATGATCCGGGTAAACTGGGCCTCGTCTGCAATCACATGGTCGGCGGGCAGAACCAGCAGCACCGGATCCTCTTTATGGGCAGCCGACCGCAGGGCGGCCAGTGCAATGGCAGGCGCCGTATTTTTTCCCACAGGCTCTAAAATGATCTGCCCCTGCCTGTCTATCTGGCGCAGCTGCTCTGCTGTCATAAAGCGATGGGACTCATTGCAAAGCACCAGAGGGTCTCCCAGCTTTTGGACCTGAGCCAGCCTCAGCAGGGTATTTTGAAGCATGGTGTGGTTGTTGTAGATATCTATGAGCTGCTTGGGATAAAGGGCCCTGGACATGGGCCACAGCCGCGTGCCGGAACCACCGGCCAAAATGACAGGGATAATCATTGCGTTTCAGTCCTTTTTTCAGCAGTATAAAGGGCAATCACCAGGTTCTTTTCCACCTTGAACTCCGTATAGTCCTCAAGAGACAGGCTGTTTTCGGCCAGCCACTCTTGAATCTGTTCTTTTTTAAACCCCATCCATGAGCCGCCAATCACCTCCTTGATCCCCTCCTGGTTGTGGTGGCGAAAATCAGCCAGGACAAACCGTCCCCTATGCTTGAGAACCCGGGCCACTTCACAGATGGATTTCTCCGGTTCCACAACATGGTAGAGCACCATGCTCATCACTGCGGCATCCACCTCCTGGTTGCGCATGGGAAGGTTTTCAAGTTCCCCTAAACGCAGTTCAAGATGGGCCCTTTGGGGCAGGCGAATTCGGGCCTGCTCCAGCATCTCCGGAGAGGCATCCACGCCGATGAGCTTGGTTTTGTCCAAATCCACAAGGCATGACAGAATCTCACCGGTACCACACCCCAGATCGGCCATGGTCTTGCATGGCCCCAGTTGCTCACAGATAATGCGGGTGAGATCCAGGGGCCCCAATACCTCTTTTTTGAGACGGTCCCACTGGGGGGCGACGGTCCTGAAAAACCGTTTGGTTCTATTTTTCCGCAGGGAAATACTCTGGCCGGCGCGCTCTAAATCATTGGAAAAAACAGAATCAGTTCCCAAATGGTTGACCACAAACTGGATCAAATCAGAGGCTTCTTCGGTGCGGCTGTCTGAATAATAAATGTAGCTGCCATCCTTTCTTGAAACAAGAAGCCCGGCCTCCAGAAGGATTTTAAGGTGGCGGGAGACACCGGACTGGATCATCTCCACAATAGAGACAATTTCATTAACGTTCAACTCATAGTGGGACAGCATGTTGAGCAGGCGCAGCCGGGTGGGATCAGACAGGGCCTTGAATTTTTTAATTATGTCCATAAATTGGTATTCACCTAAAGGTATCCCCCAGATGGTCCCCATGTCCGTGGGTCAGCAAAATAATATCGGCATGGACATCCTCAGCCGTTACCGGTGAGGTGGGGTTGTCGTTTAAAAACGGGTCAATCAGAATGAACGTTCCATCCCCGGTGGTCATCTGACACGCAGAATGGGAAAAATATTTTAATTTCATGGATCATCTCCCCGTATTGTGGATTGGTGCGTGGTTCTTTTATTATCACAATTCACCGATTTCTCAACCCCCGGACCGGGTGTATCAATGGGCGGGCACTGAAAAGAATCAGGTGGTCAACACCCTGCACATGGCTGACGCCCGCCAGTTAACGAAAAAAAGAGCCGTATGCCCACCCAGGAGACCTGTTCCTGCTATCTTAGCGTCACCACCGGACAGGGCGCGTTAAGGATGACACTCTGGGCTGTGGAGCCGAACAGCATCTTGCCCACCTTTGACCGACTTTTTACCCCAATGATAATCTCTTTGACCTTGTTTTTCCGGGCAAAGGCCACAAGATCTTCCCAGGGTTCCATTCCCCGAATAAGAAGATGGATCCTGCAGTCAATGCCTTTGTCCGCAAAAAAGGCCTGGACCTTTTCCAGGTTTGATTCAGCCGCATTAATCCGATCCTTATCATTTTCCCCACCCCCTTGCATGGAGGTGACTACAAGTACATCGTATTTAAAAGCGTTGGCATGTGCCTCTGCCAAGGTCAGCAGGTCCTGTCCCACATTGGTTCCTCTGTATCCGATCAGAATTGTCATGTCTTTGTCCTCTTATGATTGGCAAATTAATTCACATCCATCATTTCGATGAAAACATTAATGGATTTACCTGGGGTTCACAAGGAAAAAAGACCCATGTGCGGAAGCAGGGGGTTGCCCAGGTTCAATTGTTTGAGCGGACCAATATCCTTCAAAGGCATATAATGAAATTTATCCAATAAAAAAAGGGCCTTGAAAAACTTTCAAGACCCCTTGATTGTATTATGGAGGCGGCTCCCGGATTTGAACCGGGGAATAACGGCTTTGCAGGCCGTTGCCTTACCCCTTGGCCAAGCCGCCTTGTGTGGAGCGGGAAACGGGATTTGAACCCGC
>Ga0102943_1001788_pt1 | contig 13026 bp, 8 predicted proteins | sample SalPonC_black_MG_FD_78174 | JGI IMG/M metagenome (GOLD analysis project Ga0102943, IMG submission 78174) | Salt pond soil microbial communities from South San Francisco under conditions of wetland restoration - Salt Pond MetaG... | ecosystem: Environmental > Aquatic > Marine > Intertidal zone >...
CCAATGCCGTCCACTTCAATCAAGCGGTAAAACAGATCAGGTTTCACAAAAACGGCGCAACGGTTTTTGCGGCAGAGGTGTTTGAAGCAGATCGCATAGTAATGGCTCTTCCGCCAAAGCTCTGGGCGAATAAAATCTCCTTTTCACCCCCTCTCCCCAACGACTTAAGGGAGATCGCCCTACAAACCCAAACGTGGATGGAAGACTCCATTAAAGTGGCACTGACTTATGAGAAAGATTTTTGGCAGGAAGAAAATTTATCGGGAACCCTCTTTAGCAATACGGGTCCGATAACCGAACTATACGACCACAGCAACCGTCAAAGATCTAAATATGCGCTTTGCGGATTTATCCATTCGGGATTCAAGCAGCTCAGCCATTCCCAAAGGCAAGCGCTGGTGATCAGTCAGCTGAAAGGCGTTTTCGGAACAAAAGCCGAAGCTTTTACCGGCTATGAGGAATGCATCTGGAGCAACGAAGAATATACATGCGCCGCATCTGATGCAGAGCATTATCCCCACCAAAACAACGGTAACCCCGTTTTTACTCGGTCACTCTACGGTGGAAAGCTAATCCTCTCGGGCTCCGAAACGGCTCCAACCTATCCCGGATACATGGACGGTGCGGTATTTTCGGCCAATGAAGCGGCGGGGAAGATTGTTGCTTTATCTCCTCACTGACTTGTAAATTAATCTTATTCCCGCCGAGAATAAGATATCGATCATCACCCTACTTTCCTTTGTTAAACAGCCATCTGTTCAGGCGGTAAGTAGCGGAGGTGAAATTCAAAAATAAGTCATCTCTTCTCATCTTTGCTTTGTGAAATTTCAGCAAAGATGAGCCCACACAACCAGCTTTCATTCGTCATTTATTATTGTTGAGAAGTTTCAGCAGGCAGGTTCCCGTTTCATTTAGGATCAGGCCTGTTTATTTTGATATATTGATGTGATCAACCTGAATAAACCAAACTGTTTTGTCCAAACCCGGAACTAGCAAAAAAGGCTTGTCGCGAACACTTTCTCTTATGTCTGCTCTCAGCATAGGAGTCGGAACGATGGTTGGAGCAGGGATTTTTGTGTTCCCGGGAATCGCATCGGGTGAGGCAGGGGCGGCAGCCATGCTTTCTTTTTTGTTGGCGGGAGTGGTAGCCCTGATCATCGCTTTGTGCACGGCCGAGCTTTCTACCGCGATGCCATCCAGTGGCGGCGGGTACTTCTTCGTATCGCGTACTTTCGGACCATTCTGGGGCATGCTGACCGGCGTGAGCCTATGGATGGGGCTGATCTTTGCCAGCTCTTTCTACCTCACCGGTTTCGGACGTTACACCATTGAGCTTTTGAATGAGGCAGGCGCAAGTCTCGGCGATTTTTCAGTTCTCCTGGCGGTAGGAACGGCTCTGCTGCTTATGCTCATGAATTTCTTCGGGACCAGAGGCGTTGGTAAATTTCAGAATACGGTGGTTCTGAGCCTTACGGGAATATTGGTCTTGCTGTTTTTGTATGGGATACTGGAAGCTACCGGTATAGTGGGCTCCGTTCGATTGCCGGAATCATTTGCTCCCAAGGGACTGAAACCGGTTTGGGGCGTTTCGGCTCTCATCTTTACCTCCTTTCTCGGATTTGTTCAGATAGCCACCGTTGCCGGAGAGATCAAAAGACCGCAAGTCAATCTGCCGCGGGCATTGATTGGAAGTGTCCTTATCGTTACTTTCCTCTACGTCATTGCCATCTTTGTGAGCAATAGTGTCCTCACCGCCGATCGATTGGGTGAATTGGGTGAAACGGCACTGGTGGAAGTAGTGCGTTCGCTTGTCGGACCATGGGGGGCGCTGATTGCCATGTTTGCCGGATTACTGGCCACTCTATCAAGCGCCAATGCTTCAATCCTTAGTTCGTCACGAGCAGTCTACGCCCTTAGCCGTGACGGATTAATTCCTTCACGGCTGTCAGCCATCCATGAGCGGTTTGGAACTCCGCATTATGCTCTTTTGTCGGTGGGTGTCCCCATAGCAGGCCTCTCCCTTTTGGGGAGAATAGAGGTTCTGGCAGAGGTCGCCTCCTTTTTGCATTTACTCATCTATGGAATGCTTTGCATCTGTGTGGTCGTATTAAGGCGAAGGAAACCTTTGTGGTATCTACCCGGCTTTAAAACACCCGGATACCCCCTCCTGCCCATTTTAGGCGTGATCGCCTGTTTTGGTCTTATTGTCTTTATGCAGCAATTGTCGATCCTCTTGGGTTTTGGAGTTATTGCCTTTGCTGTTTTGCTTTTTTATCTGACCGGTCGGGACACCAAACTTGTCCCACCGGAGCCGCCGCATATAGAACCGAAGCTTCGAAAGCCTCGGGTTTTACTGCCGGTATCTCTACCACAAGAAAAACCACTTCCCTTGGCCATTTTAAAAGGTTTTACAGATCTCGAGGTGCTGCTACTGGGCTACAAAGAAATTCCTGAACAAACAGGCCCCGAACAATTTCAAGAAGAAAACGGAGAGGAGGCCAAAAGAGAATTGAAGAATGTTCGGGAAGAACTGGAAGCTGAAAACTTTAAGGTAAAGGCTGAATTGGTGTTCACTCGCGACATCTCGGAAACCACCGAGAACGTTATCGTGAAATACAATTGCCACGCGCTGCTGGAAATAAAGCCGATTGGTGAACTCAATCGGCTTCTCGTTCCCGTTTACGATATTAATCAAATAAGCAGACGATTTGCTACGGTAATCTTTGAGCTTGCTACTGCGGGTAACCTTCCGGTAACACTGCTATTTTTGGAAATCCCCGATGATTCCAAAGACATGGATGCCATGAAAAGAAAGGCACTCAGCCAACTTAAGCAAGTCGGTCTAAAAGCGAATCAGATAAAAACGACATTCAGGGAAGTTGAGGATATCACCCAAGCCGTGAAGGATATAAGTGAAGCAGATGACTTGGTGATTCTCGTAGAAGCAGATTCAAAAGAACGGGAATCATTGATCAATAAAATTAAAAATGAGATCAGTGAAGCAATAGATTGTCCGGTGTTGGTAGTGCTCGAGGAAAAAGAGGAGGAAAAGGAAAAGGAGCGGGAGGAGCAGAAGGAGAATAAAGAAAGACAGGATGAAAAAGCATCAACGGAATGAGGATCGATCACAATACACTCTCACAATGCTGATCACTAATTTGGGGTTGGGACGAAGCCTCTTTCCTTTTGCCTAAATTTGAGGACACCTTTAACCCATTTCATATGAACCGATTTCTTTTTCTTCTGACGGCTGTTTTGCTTTTTGCTTGTAATGAAACCCCAAAAAGCACCGCCGATTTAGGTGTCGTAAAACTGGAAGTACAAGGTTCTCCCGAAGCGGTGGAGGCCTTCAATACCGGCCTTCTCTTGCTACACAGTTTTGAGTATGAAGACGCCCGAGAAGCCTTTCGAAAAGCCATTGCAGCAGACTCGACCATGGCCATGGCCTATTGGGGCGAAGCGATGACTTTTAACCATCCCATCTGGCATCGTCAGGAGCGCGATAGTGCCCTCATGAGTATGGTCAATCGCGACAGGGCAGGAGCAGAGGCTGACTCAGAATTGGAAGCTGATTTTTTGGAATCGCTGGAGATTCTCTACGCAGAAGACATCGAGAAAGAAGAACGCGATGACAATTACTCAGCATATTACGCCGAATTGGCCGAGCGTTATCCGAACAACCACGAAGTACAGTCTTTTTATGCGCTCTCTTTGATGGGATCTGTAGAGGATGCTCGCGATTTGGAAATCTATGGCAAGGCAGGAGAAATTGCAGCGTCTATCGTAAAAGAGAATCCCCGGCATCCGGGTGCCTTGCATTACATGATCCATGCATACGATGATCCGGATCATGCTTCTTTGGCTATGGAAGCCGCTCGAACCTATGCTCAGGTGGCCCCTTCAGCGAGTCACGCCCTGCATATGCCCTCTCACATTTTTGTGGCTGAAGGCATGTGGGATGAGGTGATTTCTTCGAATGTAGACTCTTATCAAGCCAGTATAGACCGAATGGAGGAGAAAGGCCTCGATAACAGTGCTCGCGGGTACCATGCTTATCATTGGCTGCAATACGGATACCTTCAAAAAGGCAATTTTGAAAAGGCCGGGGCGATGGTGGATAGCATGAAAATTTATGCCAAGGAGACACCCACCAAAAGAGGGCGATCCTACTTGGTGCGCCTGCAGGGGACCTATTTGGCGGAAACGGATGAGTGGGACGGCCGCCATTCCGATATTTCCGTGGATGTTTCCGACCTTAATATCACCGTCAAAGCGGGGAGGTATTTCATCGAAGCTATGCAGGCGTATGCAAATCAAGAGCCCGATTCTCTTTATGCAACGACAGATCTGATGGACGCGTTGATTCGGAGGGAGTCCCTCTTTGCCGATACCTCCGACTTCAAACTTTGCATCCCAAGCGATTTAAGTACGGCCAGACCTAGTGAAATCGTAGAGGCAAAAGCGATTTTTTATCAAATAAAAGCGCTTGGAGCGATGCTAGCCGAAGATGATGAAATGGCGGAAGACTTTCTGATCAAATCCACAGAGTTGGAAGATTCCGGTGATTACAGTTATGGCCCTCCCAATATACCGAAGCCCACCCATGAGTTGTATGCGGATTGGTTGCTTTCCCAAAACAGATCTGAAGAGGCCGTGGTAGAATACGAAAAGGCGCTGGAGCGGTGTCCCGGAAGAAGGCTTTCTGAACTTGGTAAAGAGGCTGCACTTGCTGCGATGGGTGGAGAGCAAACTGCAGGGCTCTGAGGATTTGGTTCGCTTCGCCTGCCTGGCGGTAGGCTCACTTGATTGATCCACGGCGGCGCGGCGATACGGCGTTTGGGCTTCAGTTTTTCTTGCAGTTCTGCCACAGATGAACACGAATGAGAAGTAGTTTGCTTCGCCTGCCTGGCGGCAGGCAGGCTCACATGATTTAGGTACAAAGATGCTGCAAATCAGTGGTTTGTGTTCCCTGTGCTTACATATCTTCCACAGATAACTTCAGAACCCCGATCATGGGTATGGATGAAGCGACTTGTTCTACCTTCAGGTTGCTAAAGATTCGTCTTTATAAAAATGCCATTTAATCGTTGGTAGAAACGTCCTTGTCTAAATTTTAAAACTTTCTCTATTCGATCATGTACTAGCTAATGCTTGCACAAGAGACTTTTCATTTATGGGATGTCTCTGAGGAGTTGAAATGGAGGTGCGGGACTAAGAAGCTATTTTTTTTAATGCTATGAGATGGCTCAATCATTCGAATACTGAGTAGACCGCTTTTGGATAAATGATAAGTGGTTAAGTGAAAGGTTCATTCATAGGCCTTTTCGGGGTGAGTTTAAACAATGTATTAACAATTAATAATCATATGAATTATAAAAAGAAAACAGCAATTATTTTCTTCTTGCTCCTTGGCTTGCTGAGAGCAGAAGCACAAGTGGCCGAGGCTGCTTCGGGTGGTGAAGCAACAGGGTCTAATGGGTCAGTGAGCTACTCTGTTGGACAGATTTTTTACACGGCCGCGACTGGGGCTGATGGCAGTATTTCTAGCGGGGTCCAGCAGGCTTACGAGATCTCATCAACCCTTGGGATTGGGTATGAAACAATCTCTTTGGACCTTTCTGTGTATCCTAATCCAACTGCAGATATCCTCACCTTAAAAGTGGAGGAAACCTCTCAGTTGACTTATCGGCTCTACAACGTTCAGGGGATTTTGATTGACGAGAATAAAGTGAATGGTTACACCACGGCTATCGACTTGGAAGCTCAGCCATCGGCAACTTATTTCTTGACCGTCTTAAAGAATAATGAGAAAGTTAAAACATTTAAAATTATAAAAAACAATTAAAATGAAAAAACTCTACACTATCATCGCGGCGCTCGTCCTTTCTGCAAGCGTTTACGCTCAATCTCCTGAAAAGATGTCTTATCAAGCCATAGTCAGAGATGCCAACAACAATTTGCTCAATTCACAAGCCGTAGGTATGCAAATGAGTATCATACAGGGCTCGGCTGACGGAGTGTCTGTATATGTTGAAACACAGAATAAATTAAGTAATGCCAATGGATTGATCAGTTTGGAGATAGGTACCGGAGACGTTGTTGCCGGTGATTTCTCTTCTATTGATTGGGCCAATGGTCCATTCTTTATTAAAACTGAAACGGACCCGACAGGAGGTTCAAATTACACCATTACCGGTGTTAGTCAATTGCTAAGCGTACCCTATGCACTCTACGCAGAATCGTCGGGCAGTTCCATTCCGGGGCCGCAAGGACCTGCAGGTTTGGACGGAGTAGACGGAGCTGAAGGGCCAATGGGACCTCAAGGACCTGCAGGGGCTGATGGGATAGATGGTGAAGTAGGACCACAAGGACCGATTGGAGAGACGGGTGCCGTAGGACCAATGGGACCCCAAGGACCTGCAGGATTAGATGGAGTTGACGGAGTGGATGGTGCCGTAGGACCCATGGGACCACAAGGCCCTGCAGGTTTGGACGGCGCTGACGGATTAGACGGAGCCGTTGGACCAATGGGACCGCAAGGACCGATTGGAGAGACGGGTGCTGTAGGACCCATGGGACCGCAAGGCCCTGCAGGATTAGATGGAGCTGACGGAGTGGATGGTGCCGTAGGACCAATGGGACCGCAAGGCCCTGCAGGTTTGGACGGTGCTGACGGAGAAGTTGGACCCATGGGACCACAAGGCCCTGCAGGTTTAGATGGCGCTGACGGAATAGACGGGGCAACAGGACCAATGGGACCACAAGGCCCTGCAGGTTTAGATGGCGCTGACGGATTAGACGGAGCAACAGGACCAATGGGACCTCAAGGACCCGCGGGAGAAACAGGTGCGACAGGACCTCAAGGACCCGCAGGAACCTATACGGCAGGATCAGGAATCGAGATATCTGACGGGGTGATTAGTGCCACTGCCACAGGTTCTTCCGAAATGCCGGAATATGCTTATGTATACATTGGAAACTCCAGCGCAGGGGGCGCACAGTCGTTGACTTCCATGTTCCCTGCCGCAACTTATGTAAACGGAGTGGTCATGAACGGATCTTCAATTACCCTACACGCCAATAAGCTTTACGAGGTATCGGTTTCCTTTTACATTTACAATGCTTCGGGGGGACACGTATACAAACTGAAAGATAACACCAACAATCAATACCTTGGAACGGAGATTTATTTCGGACAAGGTGGTGCTGATATCTCCTACAACTTGGCATCTACCAGTTGTTTGATCAAACCATCGACAGATATTGAGTTGATTTTGGAGAAAACACAAGGAACGGATGTGAACCTGATTGGAAAAATGGTGGTGAAAGAGATTAAATAGAACTTTGATTAAACCCGAATAAAAAAGAGACAGGCCATGCTTGTCTCTTTTTTTTATACAATTCGCTCACGATTTTTCCACGGATGAGCACGAATGGACACGGATGAATGGTTTGGTTCGCTTCGCTTGCCTGGCGGTAGGCAGGCTCAGCGGGGATAACCACAAAGGCATCAGAATGCCGACTAGTATTGCCGACGGAGAAGCGGATGCAATGTCATAGCAGGACTGACATCACAAAACCAAGTACTCCGCTAAATCTTACTACTTTCGACGGCGAAGAAAAAGAGCCGGAAAACGACAAGTAATTAAAAGAAAAATTCCATTCAAATAGATGCAACAATCCGATCTAAAAGCAATCATTCAAGGCATTCCCAAAGCAGAACTCCATCTGCATCTCGAAGGGACTTTCGAACCCGAACTCATGTTCGAGATTGCCAAGAGAAACGATATATCATTGGCTTATGACTCCGTGGAGTCGTTAAAGGAAGCTTACGAATTCAATAACCTTCAAGAGTTTTTGGATATCTATTACGCAGGTGCCGCTGTACTTCTTCACGAGCGCGATTTTTACGATCTCACATGGGCGTACCTTACCAAAGTCCACAGTCAGAACGTGGTTCATGTGGAGGTGTTTTTTGATCCACAAACGCATACGGAGCGAGGGGTTCCTTTTGCAGTGGTGATCAACGGCATCCTTAAGGCGCTCGAGAGAGGACAGCGTGAATTGAACATTTCCTACAAGCTCATCATGTGCTATTTGCGGCATTTGAGCGAAGAAGCAGCATTTGAAACACTCGAAGCCTCTCTGCCATTCAAGGATCGAATAGCCGGGGTAGGATTGGACTCCTCCGAGCGAGGAAATCCACCTAGCAAGTTTGTCAAGGTTTTTGAAGCATCTGCCAAGCACGGATACAAATTGGTGGCGCATGCGGGTGAGGAAGGACCGGCCGAATACATTTGGGAAGCGCTCGACCTGCTGAAAGTGGTTCGAGTGGATCACGGAAACCGCTGCTTGGACGATCCCGAATTGGTCGAGCGGTTGGCTGAATTGAAAATGCCATTGACCCTTTGCCCGCTTTGCAATGTAAAACTCAAGGTGATCCAAAAATTGGAGGATCATCCCGTAGCCATTCTTTTGGAAAAGGGAATCTTGGCCACCATTCACTCCGACGATCCTGCTTATTTCGGTGGTTATATGAATGAGAATTATTTTGAAACGGCTCAAGCCTTAAACTTGAATAAAGATCAATTGCAGCAATTGGCCATCAATGCCTTTGAGGCGAGTTGGTTGAGCCCCGAATTAAAGGCAAACCACATTTCCAAAGTCAAAGACTATTTCAGTTCCTTAAATTAACAACTGCCGCAGCTAGATGAATTTGTAGAACAACCCTACCATGACCAATAACGACGTATTAAGACGCTTGCGCTACTTGTTTGACTACAATGATCAACAGATGATTGATCTATTCAAATTGGCCGATCACAATGTAAACCGTGAACAAGTGAGCAACTGGATGAAAAAAGAAGACGATCCGTTGTTCCATCCGATGAGGGATAAAGAGTTGGCCATTTTCCTGAATGGGATAATCATTGACAAACGCGGAAAAAGAGACGGCCCCACACCGCCGCCCGAAGATCCTTTGAGCAACAACATGATCCTTCGGAAACTCAAAATTGCTTTGGAACTAAAAACAGAGGATATCATCGACATCTTTGCGGGAATCGACAAACAAATCACCAAAAATGAATTGGGCTCTTTTTTTCGAAAACCGGGGCACAAATCCTATCGACCCTGCCTGGATCAATACCTGAGAAACTTCCTCGACGGATTGCAGAATAAATACAAGAAGTAGTATGGTCGGTTAATGGGATCTCAAAGCTGGATGGACGATTAGCGAGACTTACTCGCATTTCATAAGAATTGATGGGCCTACAAAAGATCACAATACCCCGATTTAGTCGATCCCTTTTTCTGGCGATCATGCGTCTGTACAGGCCGTAAACCGTCGAAATTTCCCCTTTCCAATCGATCTATTCAAGGGAGGCAATTTATTTTCTGAAAGTGACTATTGTCATCAATTAAGGATTACATACGCGGTAACTTAGTTCTCGCAAAACTACTAATACACAAGATCATGGAAACTTTACAAGATCGTGCTTTGAGCGTTTACAAGTTTGGACATAAACAAACCGACGGAAGTAAGGAACTGAAAAACTTACTCGGCGGAAAAGGGGCCAATTTGGCCGAAATGAGCCGCATTGGTATTCCGGTTCCTCCCGGGTTTACCATCACCACTGAGGTTTGCACTCAGTACAATGAGGAAGGCAAAGAAGCCACCATTGGAAAAATTGAACCCGATGTGCGGAAAGCGATTTCGGAAATTGAAGAAATGATGGATTCGGTTTTCGGTGATCCCGAAAATCCACTACTCATCTCGGTGCGCTCCGGTGCCCGCGTTTCTATGCCCGGTATGATGGATACCGTCCTTAACTTGGGATTAAATGATGAATCAGTTCCGGGTTTAATTGCCAAAACGGGCAATGAGCGCTTTGTTTGGGACTCATACAGGCGCTTCATTCAAATGTACAGCGGGGTAGTTCTCGGCTTAAAGCCCGAAAACAAAGACGACCTCGATCCATTTGAAGAAGCAATCGATCAACTAAAAGAACAAAGAGATATAGAACTGGATACCGATTTTACCGTCTCCCACCTGAAGGAATTGGTCGGCACATTTAAGGAGATTGTAAAAAACCGATCGGGTCAACCATTTCCAAAAGATCCTTGGGATCAATTATGGGGCGCTATCATGGCTGTTTTTGATAGCTGGAACGGAGCGCGCGCCATCTACTATCGAAAAATGCACGGGTACCCTGAAGATTGGGGCACCGCCGTGAATGTGCAAGCCATGGTGTTCGGAAATATGGGCAATGAATCTGCTACTGGCGTTTGCTTTACCCGTGACGCGGGAACAGGCGAAAACGCTTTTAATGGTGAGTATCTGCTCAATGCCCAAGGAGAGGATGTAGTGGCGGGGGTAAGAACGCCACAGCAGATCACAAAGCTAGGTTCGCAGCGCTGGGCTAAATTGGCTCAAGTTGGGGAGGAAGATCGCCGTGAAAAATTCCCTTCCTTGGAAGAGGTGATGCCCGAACTCTATCACGAGTTATTCGACTATCAGCACAAGCTTGAAGATCACTATCGAGACATGCAGGATATGGAGTTCACCATTCAGGAAGGAAAACTATGGATATTGCAAACGCGAAACGGAAAGCGAACCGGCGCCGCGATGGTCAAAATAGCCATGGATCTCTTCGAAGAAGGTTTGATTGATGAAAAGACCGCTCTGAAAAGAATAGACCCGCTCAAACTCGATGAACTTTTGCACCCCGTATTCGATCCTCAAGCGCTTAAAGAGGGAACCATCATTGCCCAAGGTCTGCCCGCATCACCCGGAGCGGCTACGGGAAAGATCGTCTTCTTTGCCGATGAAGCAGACAAGTTCAAATCTTCCATCCTCGTAAGGACCGAAACTTCTCCCGAAGACTTGGAAGGAATGCACATAGCCAAAGGTATAGTGACGGCACGCGGAGGGATGACCTCACATGCTGCCGTGGTGGCCAGAGGTATGGGTAAATGCTGCGTTTCAGGAGCAGGAGCCCTCAAGATCGACTACAAGTCTCGCACGCTTAGAGTAGGGGACCACGAATACCACGAAGGAGATTGGATATCTATCAATGGAACTACCGGAAATATTTTTGAAGGAAAGATAAGAACCAAGATACCTGAGTTGAGTGGCGAATTTGCCAAGCTGATGTCATTGAGCGACAAGTTCTCCGGGATGGAAGTTCGCACCAATGCCGACACCCCCAAGGATGCCCAAATTGCCCGCAACTTCGGAGCGGTAGGAATAGGATTGGCAAGAACGGAGCACATGTTTTTTGAAGTGGACCGCATAAAAATCATGCGCGAAATGATTTTGGCAGACACCGTTAAAGGCCGCAAGCAGGCGCTCAAAGAATTGCTACCCATGCAGCGCAGCGACTTCGAGGGAATCTTTGAAGCGATGCAGGGCTATCCGGTTACGATTCGCTTGCTCGATCCGCCACTCCACGAATTTGTTCCCCACCAATTGGCTACTCAAAAAGAGCTGGCTGAGGACCTTCACATTTCACTCGGAACCATCAAGCAGAAAGTCGCTGATTTGCATGAGTTCAACCCCATGATGGGCCACCGAGGCTGTCGTTTGGGAAACACCTATCCCGAAATCACCGAAATGCAAACCCAGGCCATCCTTGAAGCTGCATTGAACCTTAAAAAGCAAAAAGGAATAGAATCGAAGCCCGAAATAATGATTCCCCTTATCGGTACGGTAGAGGAATTTCTGATGCAAAAACAGATCATTCAAAAAACGGCCGAGGCTGTTTTCGAAAAGCACGGAGAAAAGGTTTCGTACAAAACCGGTACGATGATGGAAATACCCCGAGCTATGCTGATAGCTGATCAGATCGCTCAACACGCGGACTTCTTCTCTTTTGGAACCAATGACCTGACCCAAATGACCTTCGGCTATTCCAGAGATGATGCGGGCAAGTTTCTTCCCATATACTTGGAGAAAGGAATTCTGAAGCACGATCCGTTTGAAGTGCTCGATCAGGAGGGAGTCGGCCAACTGATTCAGATGGGAATTGAGCAAGGGCGGAAGACTTTTGCAGAACTGAAAATCGGTATATGCGGAGAACACGGAGGAGAGCCAACGTCCATTGACTTTTTTCACCGCTCCGGAATGAACTACGTGAGCTGTTCTCCTTATAGAGTGCCTATAGCCCGAATCGCTTCAGCGCAGGCTGCCATTGCGGCGGGCGAGTAAAGTAAGTAGTTTTAGAAAAGGATAGCCCTCGGGAGGAGAGATTTTTTCGGGGGTTATCTTTCTAAACTGTAGGGGCAAAGTGACCGAATATCGGAGTAGTATTTCCGCATTTCGGAAGCGCTATTTTATCGGGTCAAATTTTCTGAAAAACGGACAGACTTACTCTGAATTTGAGTAATAGTAACATTATAAACCCTTCTAAACCAAATACTCATGATCGAACAATTAAATAAAAGCGAGAAAAACATTTTGGCCATCGAAGTCATTGATGGTTTTACTGAAACAGATGCAAAGCTTTGCCGGAAATATTTCAACGAAAAGTTGAAACAGGGTTTTGATCAAGTGAATATTCTGGTCAAACTTGACGAATTGAAGATGAGCAATTCCAGCATTAAGGCCTTTATGGAAGATTCTATCTTCGGATTGAGAAATTACAGAAAGTTAGGGCACATGGCCATAGTAGCACACTCCCATATTATAAAAGCATTGGTGCCCATTGACAACTTGTTCTTTCAAAGAGCTAAAAGAGGAAGGCAGGAACGCTATTTTGATGCTTCGCAAATGGATGAAGCAATGGCTTTCGTTTCTGAGACAGCTGAGGAGTAATGGTCTTTTTTCAAAAGGAAAATAACGCTTGCCCACCATGTAAACTTCTTTTTCGACACGTGAGTCTTGCAGCAAACCTCTCGAAAGGATAACTGATTTTTTCCTATTTTCGGCAAAATCAATTGCTGAAAATCAGAAGTGACAATCCACTCTGAAAAATCCACCAGTAGAAGAAGAAAGTTTTGTAAACCGAAGTCAGGAGAGAAGTAAGG
>Ga0102943_1001792_pt1 | contig 13015 bp, 9 predicted proteins | sample SalPonC_black_MG_FD_78174 | JGI IMG/M metagenome (GOLD analysis project Ga0102943, IMG submission 78174) | Salt pond soil microbial communities from South San Francisco under conditions of wetland restoration - Salt Pond MetaG... | ecosystem: Environmental > Aquatic > Marine > Intertidal zone >...
CTGGTACTCAACCCCGCCGGCGGCAAGCACATCAGGTTTGAACTCGAGTTCCCGCAGCCGATAAACCTACTGGACCTTCAGGGTGGCGAATTTGAAAACCTTATAATCGATGAAGAAGTGCAGGCCGGCCGATACAACTGGATGCGACTTGAGCTTGGCAGTAATAACACGGTCGTTATCGATGAGGTCGCCGACGGCAGTGCTGCCAGAAATTCTTATCCACTCACGACGCCATCGGCAAGGGGCGTTCAGACTTCGAAGTTTACAGTCCCGGCCGGAGGGGAAGTCAGTCTCACCATTGATTTCGATGTGCGCAAGTCACTGGTCAACCCAGGTGGCAAAGGCAGCTACAAGCTCAAGCCCGTGCTCAGACTGGTCGACAACTCGGAAGTCGGCAGGATCAAGGGACAAGTGTTCGGTAATCTGATCGATCAGGAGTGCGGTGATGCGTTTATCGCTGATCAATTCGCAGGCAACGTCTACGTTCATGCAGACACCAGCCTTGAACCAGATGACATCGGCAGCGCAAACGAGCCGCTGACTGTCGCTCCAGTCAAAGCGAATGGGGAAGGGACTTTCGTAGCAGCGTTTATACCGGCTGGTGATTACAAAGTGAGCTACTCCTGCGGCAATGACCTTGTCGAGAATGACGACGACATCAGCTTTGTTGATGTGCAAACAGTCACCGTTATGGCCGATGCGATAACAGCCGTAGACCTTGACATCCAGAGTTCACAATAAAACCCCGAAAACCCGGTCGGCTGACCTTACCGCAGCCGACCGCCATTTCCGAGGCTTCACAGGTTGGCGGCACGAGCCTCTGCCTGATCAGCGCCTGCCACATTGCCACGAGCCCGGCGAATATCCGCCAGCAACAGCCAGCCATTGCGCTGCAGCGACGCATCGTTTCCGGCCAGCGACAAACCTTTCAGCGCAAACTGTTCAGCGGACCCGAGCTGATCAAGCGCCACATAAGCCTCCGACAGCCTGAAATAGACAGTCGACGACCGCGGCGCAATTCGCTGTGCACGCTCAAGTTGACTGACCGCTGCCTGGGCATCACCGGAAGCCAGCAGGCTGTCTGCCCTCTGAATCAGGCCCCGTGCTGCCGGTGGCAGGGCATCACCCTCTTGCTGGTAAGCCGGCGCCATGCGCTCGTCTTCCGGCTGTTCACTTTTACGCTCCACTCTCGGTTCGCCAGCGCCGGTTCCGATCCGCGGCGGTTTTGGTGCCTCGGGTTCTTCCGAACTGGCCGGGACATAGATCGAACCGCCGCCCGGCCCCGCAGCACAGGCCGACAGGAGACCTGCCATTGCCAATACGGCGGAGTGTCTGATCAGTTTTGACGTCATCTGAATAATCCTTCAAACCAGCCCTGCACACGGCGCTGAATACTGCCGCCACAGGAGATTTCAATCTCGGGCTCGCTGCCCACGATAAATGGCATAAGGCGCGCATTCCGGCAGCCTTCATCCGTTAATGCAGCCTGCTCCGAATTGACCCAGTGATAGCCAACGCCGTCCGGAACCACCGGTGAAAATCCGTGCTGCGGCACCCGGGCCATGAACCTGGCCCACACCGGCAAGGCACCCGTTGCGCCGCTGAGCGACGTGGGCCCGTTATCATCCCGGCCCACCCAGGTCACCGCCAGCAGATCGCCGCTGAAGCCGGCAAACCAGGAGTCCCGGCCGCCGTCTGTGGTGCCGGTTTTCCCCGCCAGGGTCAGTGCTTCCGGTACGGTCCGGTAAGCCGAGCTCCCCGTACCCTCCTGCATGGTTTCCTGCAGGGCATACTGGATCAGGTGGACAGACCCCGCATCCGCCACCTGCTTTACCTTCAGACTATAGCGACTCAACGCTTCACCGCCAGCGTCGGTGACCTGGCGAATGGTTCGCAGCGGTGTGTTGAAGCCGGAAGTCGCCAGCCCCTGATAAATCTGTGCCACGGTCACTGGCGCCATCGAAACCGAGCCCAGTAACAGCGAGGGGTATCCGGAAATTTCGCCGTCAACACCAAAATCCTGCAGCGTGGTTCGCACTGTATCTACCCCGACATCCAGACCCACCCTGACGGTCGGCAGGTTATAGGAATTCGACAATGCCCGGTGCAGCGGCACCTCGCCCCGCTCCTCCCCATCGTAATTTTTTGGCTCCCAGCGGCGGCCATCGTCAAACACCAGAGAGAAGGACCTGTCCTCGACCGGGGTAACCAGGGTGTACTTGTCCGGATGCTGCAATGCCGTCAGATAAACGAAAGGTTTGACCAGTGAGCCGATGGGCCGCATCGCATCCACCGCACGATTGAAACCGGCGAACTGCGGGTCACGCCCACCCACCAGGGCCAGCACTTCACCGCTGTCTCTTGCGGTAACGACCATTGCCGATTCCAGCGCGCGTTCGGAATCCGGGTCCATGGATGTCAGCGTGTCACTGACAGCAGATTCCGCAGCGTACTGGATGTCCGGGTTGAGGGTGGTAAAAATCCGCAGGCCCTCGCTCTCCAGGTCTTCCCGGCGGTAATCACGGGCAAGGTGGCGCCGCACCAGATCGATATAGGCGGGATACCGGTTCTCGGAATAAGAGGCCCTGGCGGATACCCCCAGCGGTTGCCCCCGGGCACGGGAGGCTTCCTGCTCGCTAATCAGACCGGTGTCGGCCATCACCCGCAGCACCAGGTCACGGCGGGACCTGGCCCGGTCCGGATGCCGTCGCGGATTGTAATAGGACGGCCCCTTTACAAGTCCCACCAGCAAGGCGATCTGATGACTTTTCAGGTCGGTAATCGACTCGCCGAAATAGAACTGGCTTGCCAGCCCGAACCCGTGAATCGCCCGGGTGCCGGCCTGGCCGACGTAGACCTCATTTATGTAGGTTTCGAGAATATCGTCCTTGTCATAGTGCAGTTCCAGCAACAGTGCCATCAGCGCTTCGTTAGCCTTCCTCAGCAGAGTCTGATCCCGGGTCAGGAAGAAATTCTTGACCAGTTGCTGGGTAAGGGTGCTGCCGCCCTGAACAATACTGCCGGCACGGATATTGGCCAGCATTGCCCGCCCGATCGACAGCGGCGCAATGCCGAAGTGATCATAGAAATCACGATCCTCAACCGCCAACAGGGCACCGCGGAACAGTTCCGGTACGTTCTGAAGCTGCACCAGCACCCGGTCTTCCTTGTGCGCCGGGTAAATACCGCCAATCTGCGCCGGCTCCAGGCGAACGATGGCCGATGGCGGCCCGGCCGTTACGGTGAATTCCCGGACCTTGTCATTGAAGATGACCAGAGACAGGCGCCGCCGGGGTTCCTGGCCATCGCTGAAGCGGAAACCGCGGGTGTAAATCTCGAATTGCCCGCCGTTGCGACGGTAGGTTCCGCCCGAGTCCGACCGGCCGAGGCGATAGCCTGCCAGCTCCAGCTCACGTTGCAGCCCGCTTGCGGTAACGCTGGCGCCGTCATACAGCTCCAGCGGTCGGGCGTATACCCGCGAGGGCACTTCGAACCGCCGACCCTCAAAGCGGGAGGTCACCACCGCGTCGAGATAGGCCGTCCAGGCAGCAAGCAGTACCAGGACAACAAGGGAGACACGAACAACAAGCCGCCAGAACCAGGGCTGTTTATTGCGGCTGCCGGAGCGCTTGCGCGGCGTTCTCTTTGCGGGGGCGTTTTTTCTCATGGCGGGATTATACCGAATCGGATGTCCGCTGCGGCAACGCATCCTTGTGTCATTTATGTAACCTGACCGTTATGATGGTCACCATGCTAATGCCGCCAAACATGACATTACTGACCATTCCAGGGAGAAGAAAGTGACTGACGTACCATCCAATGACCTGATCAGGGCCCTGCAGAATCCTGAACTGTACGACCACCCGGTTCAGCGGTTTCAGGTTCTGGAAACCCACATTTCATGGGTTATTCTCACGGGTGACTACGCGTACAAGATCAAGAAACCGATGGATTTCGGATTCCTGAATTTCTCCACGCTGGACCGTCGCAAGCATTTCTGCGAAGAAGAGCTGCGCCTGAACAAACGTCTGGCGGATTCACTCTACCTTGAAGTTCTGCCAATTACCGGTTCTGCCGGTGCTCCTTTACTGGGCGGCAGCGGCGAGGCGTTCGAATACGCCATCCGGATGCGCCAGTTTGATCAGCATGAACTGTTTGACAAGCAGCAGGAACGGGGCGAACTTGACGCCGGGCAGCTTGCCAGTCTGGCCCGGCAGGTCGCCGAATTTCACGAAACACTACCACCTGTGCCCGACGACAAGCCCCTGGGAACACCCGCTGCGGTTTTCGCCGGCATGCAGGAAAACTTTGATCAGATCCGCCCGATGATTGATGACGAGGCTCTGCTGAACCAGATTGATCATCTGGAGGCCTGGACCCGGGCCACTTTTGAGCGCCTCCAGCCGTTGATCGAACAGCGCCGCGCCGAAGGCTTTGTGCGCGAGTGCCATGGTGATCTGCACCTGGCAAACATTACGGTTTACGAGGGCGAAGTCACTGTTTTTGACTGCATTGAATTCAGCGAGCCGTTTCGCTGGATCGACGTGATCAATGATCTGGCGTTTCTGCTGATGGACCTGGAATCCCGCGGTGAAAATCGTCTGGCCAGTGTGGTGCTGAACCATTACCTGGAATATCGGGGCGACTTCCAGGCACTACCCTTGCTTAACCTGTACAAGGCCTACCGGGCCATGGTTCGCGGCAAAATTGCGCTGTTTACCATGGCCAATCCGTCACTGAGTGACTCCGAAAAGGCTGATCTGATGCAGCGCTTCCGGGAATATGCCCGGCTTGCTGAAGCATACAGCAGCATCCCCAACCCCTATCTGCTGGCAACAACGGGCTTATCTGCCAGCGGAAAGTCCGCCATCAGCAAAGATATGGCAGCGGAACTCGGGCTGGTGCGGCTGCGTTCAGACGTCGAACGCAAGCGCCTTTATGGCCTTGGACCGCTGGATGACAGCAAATCAGGCATCGGCCAGAACCTTTACACTGAAGAAGCCAATCAGCGCACTTACCAGCGGCTGGCAGAACTGGCCCGGGAGCTGCTGCTCGCAGGCATGCCGGTGATTGTCGATGCCGCCTGCCTGAAACAGCAGGAGCGGGAATTGCTGACGGAAGTGGCGGAAAGCCTCGGCCTGCCGTTCGCTCTGATTCACTGCGAGGCGCCGGAGCAAACCCGCAGGCAATGGATCCGGGAACGGGCCGGGGATGCCTCGGAAGCCTCCGAAGAGCTTCTGGAAGCTCAGGCAGGCTGGTTCGAGCCGCTGACGGACCAGGAGAAAACCCACACAGTGCATCTCTACACTGATCAGGGCCACCTCGCTGAAGCCGTCGCCGATCGCATCCGCCAGCATTTCGGAATGCCCGGCAGCTGATCAGGGCTGAAGGCTGACCGGAACCGGTCCGACCAGGGAGAGATCGAGCTCCGGTTCTCCCTCATCTGAAAGCGCAGCCCGATAAGCAAGCAATTCCACCCCGGCGGCCTGAGCCTGTCGCAACAATTTGCCATAGGCGGGATCAATCTGATCCGCCGGTTTTACGACCTCAATGCCACTGTGGTTGACCACAAACAACAACACAGCCCGGGCACCGGCTGCGGCCTGGGCGATCAGTTCCCTGAGGTGTTTCTGGCCCCGGCTTGTCACAGCGTCGGGAAAGTAGCCGGTACCGTCCTTACACAGCGTCACATTTTTTACCTCGACCCAGGCATCAGCCCTGCATTGATGACCCGAAAGGTGAAGGTCAATCCGGCTTTTCTCGCTGCCGTAACGCACTTCAGAACGACACATCGCATAGCCAGCCAGTTCTTCAACAGCTCCCCTCTCAATCGCTTCCCGGGCCTGGGCATTGGGACGTGCAGTATTGATGCAGGCCCAAACGCCCGGAGCGGTTTCCACCAGTTCCCAGGTATATTTCAGCTTGCGCTTCGGATTATCACTGACGCTCAGAATCACCCGGGCATTGGCGGGCTGGCACCCGAGCATGGACCCGGTGTTCGGGCAATGGGCGATTACTTCACTGCCGTCTGAAAGGGTCACATCCGCGAGAAAACGCTTGTAACGGCGGTTCAGTCGCGCTTCGATTATCGGGCCGGGTATCTTCATCTGTGTCTCCGTTCCAAACTCGTTACGACAAGACTGGTACCGCCGTAACTAATCTGCTATTTTCCGCCAATTCCCATTCCAGAGCGAGTGCTTGATCCGGATTCAAACCGCTTGACCACGAGGCTTATGCGGTGGCAAGCAGGCCGTTCCAATAGAGTATTAACAAGAGGCCGGTGCTATGGCTAAGACTGCAGAAAAACCACGCGAACGGATTACCAGCTTTACCCCTTATGAAATGAAGAAGGGGGAAGAATACATGAGTGCCGAAATGCTCGAGCATTTCAAAGGCCTGCTGATGCAATGGAAGCAGGAACTGATGGAAGAAGTTGACCGCACCATGCATCACATGCAGGAAGATGCGGCAAATTACGCAGATCCCAGCGACCGCGCAACCCAGGAAGAGGAATTCAGCCTGGAACTGCGCACCCGGGACCGCGAGCGTAAGCTGATCAAGAAGATCGACCAGACCATCGACCATATCGACAAGGATGACTACGGCTTCTGTGACCAGTGCGGCGTTGAAATCGGTATTCGCCGGCTCGAGGCCCGTCCAACAGCAACGCTGTGCATTGATTGCAAAACCCTCGCCGAGATCCGCGAGCGCCAGACCGGCATTTGACCGGGCGGCAGTTGACCGGCCCTGCCGTGACTGAAGTGTACCGGGGGCGTTTTGCGCCTTCACCCACCGGCCCGCTGCACTTCGGCTCCCTGGTCACGGCCCTGGCGAGCTATCTTGATGCCCGCGCCCATAATGGGGTCTGGCTGGTGCGGATTGAAGATCTGGACCCGCTAAGGGAGTCTCCCGCAGCCACTGAGCAGATTCTCGCCAGCCTTACAGCCCACGGCCTGGAATCGGACGAGCCCGTGCGACTCCAGTCCCGGCACCACCAGCGTTACCAGCAAATCATTGATAACCTCCTGCAACACGGTCGCGCCTACCGCTGCATCTGTTCCCGCCGGCAGCTTCAGGAAAGTCAGGGCAGGCACCCCAACCGGTGTCGGAAAGGCTCCATTACTGCTGACCGGGTTAACCACCAACCCTGCGCCGTCCGGTTTGCGCTTGAGGACGAGGATGCCCACTGGCAGGATCAGTTGCTGGGACCGCAATGTCAGCAGATTCGTGGCGAAATCGACGATCCTGTCATTCGTCGCAAGGAAGGTTTTTATGCCTACCAGCTTGCGGTGGTGGCCGATGATATTGATCAGCAGATCACCCGGGTGGTTCGCGGTTCAGACCTGCTGGACATGACTGCCCAGCAGTGCCAGATCTACCGGACCCTGGGTTCGAGAGCACCTGCCTGGCTGCATATACCGGTGATCCTTAACGGACAGGGCCAGAAACTGAGCAAACAGAACCTGGCGCCGGCGCTGGACAATCTCAGGCCTGGCGAAAACCTGCTATCTGCCCTTGTCGCGCTGGCACAGGACGTGTCCGACTTTGCCACAACCGACCCGGTGGCCCATATTCTGCAGACAGCCGCGGCCCGCTGGCAGCCATCACGGATTCACCTGACAGCCCGGTAAACCGCGTGTTATAACCTTTCACTCATGCGGCAGTGGGGATATCTCTTCTGATGTATATCTACCGTCTGGTCTTTCTTCTGGTATTGGCCATCTATTTTTTCTCGCCCAACATTGTGGATTGGTGGGCTCCCCCGGGGAGCGCCTGGTACAAACCCTATATTATCTGGGGCGGGTTGATTGCCATGGGCTTCTGGCTCGAATGGCGGCGGGACCCCAATGAGTTTTAGTGCTTCCAGCCTGCTCACTGCCAGCTTTTTTTATCTGCTGTTGCTGTTCGGCATTGCCTGGATAACAGAACGGGGACTACTGCCACGAAGCTGGGCCCGACACCCTCTGGTTTATACCCTCAGCCTCGGTGTCTTCGCCGGGATCTGGGCGGTATACGCTGCCGTGGCCGCGGCGGCGGAATACGGCTACGGTTTTCTGGCCTATTACCTGGGCATCAGCGGTGCGTTTCTGCTGGCACCGGTGCTGCTCAATCCCATCCTGCGCATCGGCCGCGCCTATCAGCTCAGTTCGCTGGCGGATCTGTTTGCCTACCGCTACCGCAGCCAGTGGTCGGGCACACTGGTTACCCTCTGTTCCGGTGCCGCCGTGCTGGCTCTGCTCAGCATGCAGATCAAGGCCGTGTCGACTTCCGCCAGTCTGCTGGCGCCCGATACTCCACCGTTGCTGATCAGCGTCGCGTTCAGCCTGATCGTGGTGCTGTTTGCCATGCTTTTCGGTGCCAACAGGGACCAGGGCTCGGACAGTCATCAAGGGCTGGTGGTCGCCATCGCGTTTGATTCTCTGGTCAAACTGGTGTCGTTGCTATTGCTGGGCGGAGTCATACTGTTCAGTGTTTTCGGAGGCATGTCCGGACTGGAAAACTGGCTGGCGAATCATGCCCATCCCGATAATGCGATGGCGCTGCGGGGTGACGAGGGAAGCTGGCGCGCCCTGATGCTGATGTCTTTCGCCGGGGCTCTGGTACTGCCGCACATGTACCATATGATTTTCAGTGAAAACCCCTCTCCCAGGGCACTGGCCAAAGCGAGCTGGGGCCTGCCGCTTTACCTGCTGCTGCTCGGGCTGCCGGTACCACTGGTGCTGTGGGGCGGCCAGGCGGTGGCAGCCGGCAGCGATCCGGGGTTTTTTGCCATTGCCGTGGCCCAGGCGGTGCAGAGCCCGGCGCTGACGCTGCTGGTGTACATTGCCGGCCTGTCCGCCGCAAGTGGCCTGATGATCGTCAGTACCCTGGCGCTGGCAGGGATGGTGCTCAACCATGTGGTTCTGCCATTGCGCACCCCGAAAGACCAGGGCGACATCTACCACTGGCTGCGAAGGGTCAAACGCGTTCTCATTGCCGCAACGATTCTCACGGCGCTTCTGTTTCATGAAACTCTTGGCAAGCATCTTCAACTTTCGGTCCTCGGCATCATATCGCTGTCCGGAGTGCTTCAGCTGCTGCCCGGCGCGCTCGGCGTCATCTACTGGCGGGAAGGTAACCGCCGCGGCCTGAACGCGGGTCTTTGCGCCGGCCTGGCTATCTGGCTGCTGACGCTGGTATTGCCCCTGTCGGACACCGCCGATGTTCTGGCCGTGCTGGGTTCACCGCTGACCCCCGACCCCGGTAACGCTCATATCTTTATCTTCCTGAGCCTGGCGTCGAACATCCTGGTGTTTGCTCTGGTGTCGGTAATCAGTGCCAGCACACCAGAAGAGTCCAGCGCCGCAGAAGCCTGTTCGGTAGGCGCACTGTCACGCCCACGGCGGCGGGAACTGCTGGCCACCTCCTCTGAGGATTTCATCATCCAGCTTGCCACGCCCCTGGGCATGGATGTCGCCAGGCGGGAGGTTGAACGTGCGCTGCAGCAGCTCAGGCTGCCCCGCATCGAATACCGTCCATACCAGCTTCGCCGCCTCAGAGACAGGATAGAAGCGAATCTCTCCGGACTCTTCGGGCCAGCCGTCGCCCGGGATCTGGTGAAGCGGAACCTGGATTTCAAACCCATGGCCGGGGGCGGAACCGGTCAGGACATCCGCTATGTGGAACGCGCCCTGGGCGATTACGCGAACCGTCTCACCGGCCTTGCCGGGGAACTCGACAACCTGCGTCGACACTATCGCCAGACTCTTCACAACCTGCCGATTCCTGCCTGCTCAATGGGCGATGACGGCGAGATTCTGATGTGGAACAACGCCATGGAGACACTAACGGGCATCACCGCTGAGGACGTCGTGGGGGCAAAACTGCTGGCGCTGCCAGAACACTGGCACCTGTTGCTGGACGATTTCATTGGCGGGGATGATCTGCACCGCTATAAGCACCGTCTTGATCTGGGCGGCCGTCCGCACTGGCTGAACCTGCATAAAGCGGCTCTTGGCGGCCCGGATCATCCCGAGGGCGGCAATATCATCATGGTGGAAGACCAGACCGAAATCCGGTTGCTGGAAGGCGAGCTTATGCATAGCGAGCGCCTGGCATCCGTCGGACGGCTGGCAGCGGGCGTTGCCCATGAAATCGGCAATCCCGTCACCGGTATCTCCTCCCTCGCCCAGAATCTGAAACTGGAAACCGACGATCCCGACATTCTGTCGGCCGCCGATCAGATCCAGCAGCAGACCCGCCGGATTTCAACCATTCTGCAGTCATTGATGAATTTTGCCCGCACCGGTAATCACGCCCACGCCAATCGCTACGAGCCTGTGCAGATCCGCCGCTGTGTCGACGAATCCATTAACCTGCTGTCCCTGAGCGACAAAGGCCTCGGCATCCGATACCGCAACGACTGCCAGGACGACCTCATGGTTCTGGGGGATGAGCAGCGGCTGGTTCAGGTATTCATCAACCTGCTGGCAAACGCCCGGGATGCATCATCCGAGGGCGGGGACGTTTTAATCAGTGGAAAGCGGGACGGCTACTCCGCTATTATCGAAGTCTCCGATAACGGCTCCGGCATTCCGCCGCAACAACTGGACCATATTTTCGAGCCCTTCTACACCACCAAAGCGCCCAACCAGGGAACCGGCCTGGGATTATCACTGGTCTACAGCATTGTAGAAGAGCACTACGGCAACATTCAGGTTAACAGCCCACTGAGTCCCGGCTCCGGCGGAACGTCTTTACGGATAAGGCTGCCCGCCTACGAACCGGATACAGGTCGCATCATCAGCCAGAACCAAAGGTCATAAACGGTTATGCCTCGCATTCTGATAGTGGAAGACGAAGAGATTATACGTTCAGCGATACGTAAGCTTCTGACTCACGCCGGTTACGACATTGCTGATGCAGACTCGGTGGAAGAAGCCACAGAGCACCAGGAGCCAAGCCAGTTTGACCTGATTATCTCGGACCTCAGGTTGCCCGGCGCACCCGGCACAGAACTGATCAGACGTGCACCGGATACGCCGGTTCTGATCATGACCAGCTACGCCAGCCTGCGATCGGCAGTGGATTCCATGAAAATGGGCGCGGTTGAATACCTTGCCAAACCCTTTGACCACGACGAAATGCTGGAAGTCGTCAGCAAGATACTGGCACGCCAGAAGCCGAAGCGGGCGCTGCCGCCAGCCCCGGACAAAGCGATTAACGAGCCGGGACCAGTCGACAGTGATCCTGCCAGCCTGATGTATGGTAATTGCGATGCCATGGAGAAAGTCTTCACATTGATTCGCAAAGTGGCGCCCACCGAAACCACCGTTCTGATCCGCGGGGAGTCCGGCACCGGCAAGGAGCTGGCGGCCCGCGCACTTCACCTGATGAGCCCGAGAGCGTCCAACCCGATGATTTCAGTCAATTGTGCCGCTATTCCGGAGAGCCTGATCGAATCCGAGTTGTTCGGTCATGAAAAAGGCGCCTTTACCGGTGCGGTATCGGAGAGAACCGGCCTGATCGAAGCTGCGGATGGCGGCAGCCTGTTCCTCGACGAAATCGGCGAGCTGCCGGCAGAAGCCCAGGCCCGTTTGTTGCGGGTGTTACAGGAGGGTGAAATCCGCAAGGTTGGTTCAACCCAGAGCCGCCGGGTGGACGTGCGGATGATTGCGGCAACCCACCGCAACCTGAAAGCCATGACCAGAACAGGGGGGTTTCGGGAAGATCTTTATTACCGCCTGAACGTCATGCAGATTCGCATACCACCGCTGCGTGAACGCCTGCCGGACATCCTTGGCCTGGCGCAGAATTTTCTGCGCAGCCAGGGTGAAAAGATGGGCAAGCCTTCGCTGAATCTGACCCCTGAAGCCATGAGGGTCCTGGAGCGTCACCGCTGGCCGGGGAATGTACGGGAACTCGAGAACGCCATTGAGCGCGCCACCATTCTCTGCGACGAGGGTCTGATTACACCTGCACTGCTGGACCTTGAGGACGCCGCTGACGACGTCGAGATTCCGCAAACCCTGGTGGACGGCAATCATCAACAGGCTCGCTGCCGGGATACTGACGCCTCAAACGACCTCTCGCTGGAGGACTATTTCCAGCATTTCGTGCTTGAAAACCAGGACCGCATGAGCGAGACCGAGCTGGCCCAGAAACTGGGTATCAGCCGGAAGTCGTTGTGGGAGCGTCGGCAGCGTCTGGGCATTCCCCGTAAAAAGAATGCAGCGAACTGAGCCGGCCTGTGTCGGTAACCCATTACCGCAAAATATGAACGGTCGCTCATTTGTTACCAGGTGTTCCTCACGGTAACACTTGCTTTCAGTTTTATCTTAAGACCAGTAACACCTTTGCCATCCCGGCAGTGCTTTATAAAGGTTGCGGAATACTAACCTGTTGTTAGTAAAGCACGTTTAAAAGCTGGCACATACCCTGCTGCAGTTTTTCGGAACTAAAAACAAAAACAGCAATGATCTGGCAGCGCCAAAACAAAAACAAAAAGCTGCGGAGCAACGTTCATCAACAAAAACAGTAAGAGAACGTGTGCGAACTGAGTGTTTTGGGTACTTGCTTTTTAGTGGTCCTACGGCACGAGCGAGTTGTAGATGCAGACAAGAATCGTTGACCAGACGGCACTGCACCTATTCTGATAACACGCTCTATGCTCCTGACTACTCTATGTATTCAAAGCCTTCCGTTTGCTTGAGATCGTTCCCGATAGTGGGAGCACGATTGGGGTAAAAAACACCAAAAAAATCCCGACAAAAACAACAATAATTGCGATCGTAAACGATTTGAAGGCGGGCTCGTCAACACGGGTCCGCCTTCTTATTATCAGATGCCCGAAATTTTTCTGGCGACCCGCGCCCAAGCGGCATTCACCCTTATTACCCGCCTCAACCTGCCGGACGTGTTCAAAAGCTGTTCAAAGCGGTAAACTCTCGCTTTTGCTCCAGCGCAATTGACGGAATTCAATGTTTAATAACCTTATCGACAAAGTCACCACTTATTTTTCCGGGACGGACGAAAA
>Ga0102943_1001793_pt1 | contig 13014 bp, 13 predicted proteins | sample SalPonC_black_MG_FD_78174 | JGI IMG/M metagenome (GOLD analysis project Ga0102943, IMG submission 78174) | Salt pond soil microbial communities from South San Francisco under conditions of wetland restoration - Salt Pond MetaG... | ecosystem: Environmental > Aquatic > Marine > Intertidal zone >...
AGTCCGCCATGGTTAAGCAGGTAAGCTATTTTTTTTAGCGTAACCGGTTTCGTAAGGCGTTTATAAATAGAAAAAGTAAGCACCGTTAAGAGGAAAAGTGCGACAAGTAAATAGGGCCATGACCGGGTGACGTGTGTCAACCCGATTTTTGTAGAAAACTGACCCGCCACATCATCCTGTGGAACAAAGCCCATAATTAAAACCAAAAAGGTCATTGCCGAAACCGCAGCAATGGCCGAAGGTATGCTCACCAGCCACTTAACTGCCTTTCCTCTTACAACGTAATAAAACACGGCTGTGAGAATCACATAACCGATGATGATAAATACATTGACCGGCCATTCAGGTATAATGGTTTTTCCGGAAGTAAAAGCTTCAATAAGAAACCCTGCTATTATAAGTCCGAAGACAAACGAAAAACTCTCGCTGTAGCTCCAGAGTTTTTGATTGTTTTTGCCTCCATTTTGCTTTTCTGTCATATCCCTCTCTTTAAAATCTAAATCAGTACAAAAGTATTTAATTTCCGAATTAAAACCCCGCCCTTTTCATTATTTTCTCAACCTCGCAAAATTAGTGAATTTTCATCTTGCCCTTCTAAACCCTTTCAAATCAAATATCAATAGCGGTATTGATCTATATCAATAGCATTTATTTAACAGATTGTAACAGATGATTCCGATTTAATAAGCTGGTAAATTACAAATCGTTATCATTTTTACCCTTTCATAAAAATCTATTTATCTGATGTTTTATCCAGGTCTGACTCCGTATTTAAATTCGCTAAAATCTCACTCTTTTCAACTAACAGATATTTCGTATTAATCGCTTGCAAAAGATTTTGCATTTTGTAATCCTGGTTTGCGATTTGCCGTTCAATCACTGGTAAAATATCTTTTGAGTAAAATGCGATGAGTGGCTCTGTTTTCCCATTTTCTGAAAAAGGCACCACCGCATCATAGTTAGCGGAATAACGTAAGAGTTTATCATATAACCCTGCATTTACAAACGGGGTGTCGCACGGAACGACAATGTTATTTCGTGTTTCCGAATACCTCAGCGCAGATTCTATGCCTGATAAAGGGCCCAACCCTGGATTATTATCGGCCACTACCGGGAATCCGTAACAGGAGTATTTACCTCCATTTGCACTGATTATGATATTGTTGGTAAACGCTCTAAATAAATCAATGGCATATTCAATTAATTTTTTACCCTCATAATTGATTAAGGCTTTATCGCGTCCCATCCGGGTACTTTTACCACCGGCAATGATTATTCCTGTGACTCTATTTTTAGATAACCTCATCCGTTCTATGACTATCAATTACCCATAGTAAAATAAAACAAAGAAAAACAATTTTGTTGACCTTGTAAAGTTATTCCATCCCGGATTACAGCCTACCGGGATCGGCAATGAAATCCCGGATTTTTTATCAATCCAGGAATCAGAAAATGATTAAATTAATGTTTTTCATGATATCCATCAATCATACTTTTAAAATGACTGCTGACCTTGGCTCCAAAGGTACTGAAGTAGATGTGGATAAGAATAAATACCGAGAGAAAAAATCCCATGGCCATATGCAACAATGCTGTAAGTAAAGTACCACTTACCCCAAAGACTTTATTAATAATCATTTCAGGAAAAAGTAAGGCAATTCCCGAGAGTATAACTAAGGGCGTTGCAACATACATTACCGTTATATACGCTATTTTCTGTAAAGGATTAAATTTCCGGTTTTCGTTTTCAGGATATGGGGGCTTCTGACCCTTAAATACTCCAAAAAGGTAGTATTGTGCTTGTTGCATCAGTCGACTCCCCAGCCCTTTAGGTTTGAGTTTGTAGTATTTCCCGTTACTTGTACGAATGTTGCCGGCTACAAAAAAGATATAATTAACTATAAGAATAATGCCGGCAATATTATGCCAGGATACCGATGGTTCAAAAGGAATAAGTGGAGAATCAGGGTCAGAATACTGAAGGCTGATTCCTGTTGCAATGAGAATAACGAAAAGTACGGCATTGATCCAGTGCCATATTCTTGTCCACAGCGGATATAAATATATTTTTTCTGCCATTGTTTATTGTTTTTTAATCAGGATTATTCTTAAAACTGCATGAATTAATATGCCTCCTAATGTTAAAATAAACAGTGCAATACTAATTTTATTGAGTGTATTATTTCTTGAGGCACCAATCACATAACTGTCATTCAGTATAACTCCGTTGTAAAAACCATTCTGTTTTCTGTTTTCTTTCACCTGATGCTTGTATAGTGTGCTCAACAGTAAGGAATTTTGCGAGTGACACTCGACGCAGTTTCTTACTGCACTGTCAGCAGGCATTACCTGGTGAGCAATCAGCAGCTCTTCATCAACAGCCGTATGACACTCAATACAGCGCACACTGTTAAAATGTGCCTGTTGGTTTGGTAACCACTCATGTTGCTCCAGCACGTTCATTTTCTCGCCTGTCAGCAACTTGAATTTATCCTCATTCGCATGACACTCGAGGCACTGCGCGTTGTTGTATGAAATAATTTCTTTGATATCGCTTGTTCTCCTGGCTTTGACCACATAAGAGTGTGGGTCATGGCAGTCCCAACAAGAGAAGTTATCGCCTTCAAGCTTATAATGAACACTTTCATAATAAGCATCTTCAATTTTCGAAAACTGGTATTTTTGATCTGTTTCTGTAAAACCATGGCAATCTGTACAGGTATAAAGTTGTTCCTGTCTGGCTGCAGGCGGATGCGGATAACTATCGTATTCACCTGAATGGCAGTCGACGCAGGCAAATGAAAAGTGGTTAGATTGGTAATAAAGGGAATCGTTAAGAAGGTAGCTCTCACACATTTCTTTTTTCACCTCCCGGCCTGTGTTTTCATTAGTGTAAGTATAGTATTGTTGCCCATGGCAGTCAAAGCAAGCCTTGTTAAGAGGTTTAATATCGTTTATGATTTCTTGCCGGTCGTCTTGCGCATTTACCCACAATGTTAGTGTAAATGCCACAATTAAAAAGGAAAGTGATTTATTCATGGTTAAGATTGTTGTGATTCAACATATTCTGCAAGCCAAAAGAGAATAACTCTTGGCTTGCAGAATGATTTCATTACTCTTCACATTCGCTCATAGAGCGCATATAGGTAATCAAAGCCCAACGGTCTTCCTCGTTAGGAATCTTTTTTTCGTAATTAGGCATTTCATCTCGGCCAATGATTGACTGATAATAAATTGCACCGTCAGATTCGCTTTGGAAGTCACACGTGGTAAAATCATCCATAGGTGCTTTCAGACGACGGGCCATCGGTCCATCACCTTCGCCATTTCTGCCATGACAAGACTTGCAGTTACGATTATAAAGCGATTTGCCTACCATAATCATTTCGTTATCGTCAAGGCTGATAGGGTTTTCCATTGATTGATACTCTTCCGGAATTTCCCAGGCCTTTTCACCTTCTCCCTGTGGGATGAAAGATGAAAGCATGAATGCGAATCCTAGTGTAAGAAATATTGCTGTTAACTTTTTCATAATACTATTTATTTAATTGATTATTAAAAACTCCACAAACGTGTAATATTAAATCCGAGCAACCATCCACCATCGGTGAAGTCGTTTTGATTGTACATAACGTTATCCTGATTTAAAATTCCATATCCGTTTCCTGCAAAAATCTGGAATACGTGTGTTGCTGTTGAAATTTCCCAGCCAATACCAATATTAGGTTCCGGCTTGTTATTCAAAGGAATATATTCCTGCATTCCTTCAATATGCAATGGTAAATCTGCTGTAGCAATGATACTCGACTGCGGACTTACACGGTAACGTGCGCCTACACCAACTCCGGCTTTGTCGTGCTCAATTCCATGCTGCACTTTATTGAAGTGCGAAAAGTGTGCCGAAGCTTGCATGCTGAAATAATAACTGAATTTTCGTGTTAAAATCAGTTCACTGAAAAAAGATGCTCTGTTTGAAAGAGAAAACTCTTCGCCGAGCACATCTTCTGAGCGTCCGTCAATGGCTGCATTACCAAAGTAGGTAACTGTAAGAGGAATAGTGCCTCCCCGAGTCTGTTCAATAATGTTCCATTTCCATTGAAGATCGGTATACTTTTTATTTTTTGTGGCTCCGATTCCTATCATTAAATCGCTTCTGACACTGTAATTCAGTCCCATTCTGATGTTTGACGGGGCATAGAGACCAAAGAAGTCGCTGATGCCATTATCTAGCGTACCAAAACGGTGATGAATCACAAATTCCAGTGTTTTTTCATATGGAATATTCATCGTTTGTTTATCGATAAGGTAGCCACTGTTAAAAGGTGCTCTGACCGGCGACATGTCTGGCTCTTCTTCCTGAGCCATCAATGTTGGTACTGATATAAGAAGCAGTGCCGGAAGTAGAATATATGTGATAATATTTTTCTTCATAGACTTAGTTTTCTAGTTGTTTTTAGCTCCTTGTTCTATCCATTGCAAAATTGTTGCAGTAGCTTCTGGGGTGCTGTAGATTTTCATGCTACCTGAATTCATCGATTCATACAGCACGCTGTTTTCGGGTGTTACCGTATCAATCATATCATTGGCAAAAATGCTGCTGTAAGCATTCTCCTCAGTCAAATCAGGAGCAAAATCGCCAACCCCATGGCATCCGCTCGAATTACAACTTTGATTGAAGATAGGAATGATATCAGCTTTAAAGGATAATTCCGTATCCGGGTCAATTTCCACCGGCTTAACGCTTTCATATTCACATGATGCCACTATTGCAGTGATAAACATCAACGGAATAATATATCTGAATAATCTTTTCATAGACTAAATAAACTTTATTGGTTTCTTTTACGAAGAAAGGTTTTAGCGACCTTTTAAAGCACACTAAAACCCTTCATAATATCAGTTTTTTGCTAATTATTCCTGAAGATCAGCAAGAGTGTTTGCCAGCAATGCTTTAGCATAACGATGGTTGTGTACACCAAGGCTCCAGTCTTCTTTAACAAACAGGAAGTTATATACTGCTCCTGCTTCGTTTGTTGGGTAAGTACCCGGTACGGCATGATGATCTTCATCCATCAAACCTCGTGCAAGAAGTTCAGCTTCCAGCTCGTCGAGCATTTCCTGTACATCTGTTTGAGTTCCAGCAAAGTCGAAACTTTCGATTCCTTCGTGACACTCCTCGCAACCAGCCGTGTTAGGAACAGTGCTTCCGTGATAGGCATAACCCATAGCCATTTGGTGTCCGCCCGACTGTACGCCGTAAGGTTCAGCCATATGGCAAGTAACACATCCACCTTCCATAGAAGAGTGAGGTCCCGTAGTGTAAGACATGTCGCCGGGGATTTCAAATCCGCCATCAGCAGCAATCATATTGGCTTGAGTGCCATGGTGTGGTCCCCAATAAGGAGAGGTGATGGTAACTTCACCTTCACCTGGTGTTGATCCAATAATACCCGCATCACGAGCCTGGTGACAGTTAGCACAAGTGTTTCCGGTACCCTGATCAGTTTCTCCACCTACGATGAGCGTAACAGGATCAGCACCTTTAAGCTGCCAATCGGATGGAGTATAGGTTTCGTGAATTTTATGACAGGTACGACATCCAACAGGTGTAGGATTAGACATAGTAGCTGATGCTATCATGTTTTCACCATTATTCTCCAACACATCGTTGAATCCTTCGTTGGTGTGACATCCTGCACATGAGGCGCCATTTCTTTCGAAATTACCATTGAGTGCGTGTCCGGAATTTTCCCACTGAAGTATACGTGCTTTAACGTCAGTAGACATGTCGTGACATGTTCCGCATTGTTCTTCGCCGTCAAGACCATCAGCTCCGTCAGCTCCGTCTTCACCAGCAGGTCCCTGTGGACCTTCTTTCGTACAGCCAGACATTATCAGTCCTGCTGTGATTAATAAGCCCATTGCCAATGAACTTAAAAATGGTTTTAACTTATTCATAATCGCTCTGTTTTAGTGTTGTTAATTAACTCACATTTGATATGGCAATATTACGCCGATGCCAGAAACCCTGCAATGAATAGCCGGTGAGGTTTATACGGATTACCATTGATATTTTATTATGGACCTGATGACTTGTGTCAATAAAAAACTGATCTATATCAATGTATTTAATTTTATTCATATATTTGTACTTATGAGTACGATTGAAAACTACTTTACAAAAACCGAATATTGCAGAAATTGCTTTGACTGTGACAGGAGGTCGCCATTGTTTAAGCACTTGACTAATGAGGAGTTAGAGGAGCTGAGAAGTGAAAGGTATGAAGTGATTTTTGATGCCGGAGAGACTATTTTCAAGCAAGGCTCATCCTCTACCCATACGGTTACATTAACTTCGGGATTGGCCAAAATGTACCTTGAAGGCAAACACCGAAACATTATTATGAAGCTGATTAAGCCAAGTGATTTTTTTGGCGGTCCCGGAATTTATGTAGATCACAGACATCATTACACGGTTAAAGCCATCACAAAATGCACGTGCTGTTTTATGAGTGCTGAGTTGTTTAAAAAATTGATCCGTCAAAATCGTAACTTTGCCGAGGCCTACATTGAAATGGTCAACCGTAAAGCAATTATCAGTTTCGGGAAAATCCTTGAGCTCACACAAAAACAAATGCCTGGTCGTGTGGCAGGCTCTCTTCTTTATCTAAGTGATGAAGTATATCAGTCAACCGACTTCAACCTGGATATTTCGCGTCAGGAACTGGCAGAACTGAGCGGTATGACTAAAGAATCGTCAATCAGAATTTTAAAAGAGTTTAAAGATGCCGATTATCTCACTTTAGAGGGGCAGCACCTGACCATTCACGATAAGGATAACCTTCAGAAAATATATGATAACGGATAACCTGTAAGCGATTAGCTAGAGTCTGTTCATTCTCTTGTCAAAAAAAAGCATCAAATATCAAAATTCAAATCCCAAATAAAAAACAAATTTCAATTAATCAAATTCGAACCGTTTTTATCTATGTCTGATGTTTATGTTTTTTTTGATTGAGGAGTTCGGTCTAAAAAGCTTTCAAACTAATCTTCATCCTGAGGAGCAGAATTCAGTTCAGATTTGCATTTATTGCAGAAGCTTTGCCCTTTTTGATCAATATCTTCCACATAAGTACTTGACCGCATCACACAGGTTGGATTGTAGCAATGAATCAGACCAAAAGTATGCCCCAGCTCGTGTATAATTTCTTTGATTAACCTTTCTTTTTCAAGTTCTTTGTTTGGCTTCAGGCCATAATATTTATTTTCGAGCCGGTAATTAGAGGCAATAGCCGTTTTCCCGTTAAGGTAGGCTTGTCCGAAAATGAAAGTGAGAATAGGGATAAAAAGATCAACATTGAAAAGAGCAACAATTTTCCCCGGAATATTTCCATATTCTTCATTAATAAATTGAAGAAGCTGGTTGGCATCGTATTGTCTTCGGTCGATATTGTAAAACAGGCTCAAGTCCAAACGCCTCTCTATCAGGTCAACCGGCAAACTCAGCTCTTTTTCAACTGATGAAACAAGGAGTTGGAGGAGCTGTCTGTCAAACGAACCAAAAGAAATAAGTGTGATTCTATTTACCTCTTCAGCGTTCATTTGACTGCTTCAAATCATACTTCTTAATTTTATTGTAGAGCGTGGCCCGGTCAACCCTTAATGCTTTTGCTGCTCGCGAAATATTCCAATTATACTTCTCCAGGATGTTGCGGATGTGGTTTTTTTCAATGTCGTTCAGGCTCTCCACCGTTTTTTCTTCACTGTTTTCATCGAGGGGAAGATCTTTGGCCCTTATTTCTTTTCCGTTTCCAATAACAACAGCTCTCTCAATCATGTTTTCCAGTTCCCTAACATTTCCGGGGAAATCATAATTTTCGAGCCGTGTGATAGCTGATTTATCGACATTCATAACTTCTTTATTCATTGACTGGCAATATTTTTTAACAAAATGTTCTGCCAGTAATTTGATATCCCCCTCACGATCGCGTAGTGGCGGAACATGGATGTTGACTACATTGAGGCGATAGTAAAGGTCTTCGCGAAAAGTACCTTCATCCACCATTTTTTTCAGATCTTTATTGGTAGCACAAATCACCCTGAAATCAGACTTAATTTCCTTGTTCCCACCCACACGGGTAAAGCGCCCTGTTTCGAGGACTCTTAGCAGCTCTACCTGCATCTTGGTGGAGATAGTCGCTATTTCATCCAAAAAGATCGTTCCGCCATCCGCCATTTCGAAGCGCCCTTTCCTGTTGAACATGGCTCCCGTAAAAGCCCCTTTTTCATGGCCAAAAAGCTCGCTTTCGAGAAGGCTCTCGGGCAAGGCACCGCAATGAACACTTACCAGCGGGAAGTACTTCCGGGGAGAATTGGCATGCAGGGCGCGGGCGATAAGCTCTTTTCCGGTGCCGCTTTCTCCGGTGATGATGACAGAAGAACTGGATGCTGCCACACTCTCTACTTCCCTCAAGACGTTCATCATAGGTTCGCTTTCCCCGATAAGATCTTCCACATTTTCAAGAGAAACGACTTTATTCCTCAAAGCTTCGTTCTCTTCTTTCAAATTAATGTGGCTGGTGGCATTCCTGATTAAGTGCGAAAGGTCATCGGGGTCAAAAGGTTTGGTAACATAATCGTAAGCTCCGTCTTTCAATGCCTGCACAGCAGTGTCTACAGAAGCAAAGGCGGTCATCATAATCACGATAGCGTCTTTATTCAGTGCTTTGATGCGGCGGTGCATTTCCATTCCGTCCATGCCCGGCATTTTGATATCTGCCAACACAATGTGAAAAGGCTCCGACTCAAGCAGCGACAAAGCCTCTTTAGCATCGGCGGCGCATTGCACATGATAGCCATCTTCAATAAACCAATTGTACAATGAATCTCTTACCGACTCTTCATCATCTACGATAAGTATGGATATTTTTTTACTCATGATTTTGTCCTTTTGCTTTAGTCATTTAGTACTATGGTTAAATATTATCGCTGTCGCTCTTCAGTGGTAGCAGGATGGAAACCTTCGTTCCCTTACCGGGTTCGGAGTCCACATTGATTTTGCCTTGGTGACTTTGTACAATGCCGTGAACGATAGCCAGCCCCAAACCAATGCCACTGGTTTTTTGCTTTGCTGAAAAGAACGGCTCAAACAAATGCGGTAAATCTTCGGGGGCAATACCAATGCCGTTATCGATAAAATCAATTTGGAGATGTTGATCATCCGGGTTGTGAGTCAGAAACCGTATTTCTCCGTTTTCGGTAATCGCCTCGGATGCATTCTGAATGATGGCCACACAAGCTTGTTTCATTTGGTTTTCAGTACAATGTACTATGTCTTTCTTTGCTTCGAAATGCTTGGTAAAAACAATATGTGCCATTTCCATCTGATGGGCCATCAAATCGTAAGTTTCTTGTAATATTCTATGCATATGCTGAGGATGCGCATTTTGCTGGTCTTTTCTTGAAAAATCTAAAAGGCCTTTTACTATATCTCCGCAACGCTTGGTTTCCTTTTCGATGATGTCGAGATACTTCAGCATGTTTTGCTGGGCTTTATCATCCATTTGCTGATTGCGAAGTTGCTTGTTGACCAACTTTGTGTATGTGAGCACACCCGACAGTGGGTTGTTGATTTCGTGCGCCACCGAAGATGAGAGTTTGCCCAGTGAGGCAATCCGCTCTACATGAATCAGCTCTTTTTGTGCGGCTCCAAGCTCTTCGGTTTTTTTCCTGACTTTGTATTCGAGTTGTTGCGACCAGTTTTCGAGTTCCTTGTTAACTGACTGCAAATTATCCAGCATTTTATTGAAAGCAAAAGAAACCAACTTAATATCTTCTAACTGGTTTTGTTTTACAGGAAGGCGTGTGTCATGATCGCCTTTCGCCACCCGTTCGCTTGCATTAACAATGTTGCTAAGAGGCCTTCTGATATTGCGGTTGGTGAATAACACAAACAGACTCATCAAAAGCAGGGTGCTGAGCCCTGCCATCACGTAGAACTTCGTGGATGATTCCTGCATGGCGTTGTCAAATTTTTTTAGCGGCACTTTAATGATTAGCGAACCCAGAACATCCTCCTCTTTGCTGTGAGCATGGCAGGCAGCGGTATAGCATGTGCGCTCATTCAGGATAGGCGAGCGGATTAACAGGTAGCGGTAATCCGGAGCATTTGCATTCATAATACATTCATGACCAACATCCACAATCTGGTAAGCCTTTTCTTTTCTTGGGAAAAACCGGTTGTTACTGGCATGGCAGTTAATACAGTTTGGATCGCTGTGCCCCTCAGCACCGGGAGGGAAGGATGAATAAGCCAGGCTGTCGTTTTTGTCATACATATTCACCTCATCTATTCCTTCCATCGTGTTAATAATATCAAGGGTGTTTTGAAGCTCTGCCTTGTCGTTTTCAAGCATCGAATGATAAAGCGACCCCTCTACCATTGAACCAATATTATTTCCGTTTTGAAGGATAATCGTTTTCAGGTGATCGGCATAAACCGATTTAAAAATAATTCCAAAAGATGTAAACAGAAACACAGAAGCCAGGATGATGATATAAACCACCCTGACGTAAATAGAGGAACTAAAACGGATGTATTTTCTAAAAAACGGATGGTTGAAAAAATCCCTTAACATTTTTATCAATATTACTTTAAGTCATTAAATGCCACGGGCTCAACAGCCCATGGCATTCTCAATTTGTGTGCAAGTTAATTAATCTCAGAATGAAAGCAAAATCTTTTACTTAATCTGGATGTTCTTCCAGGAAGGTTTTCTGAAAATCCTTCCATGCTTCCCCGGGTAGTTCCTGTAAGACCTGCTCCCTGATTTCGCCACCATCCTGCAACACTGTCATTGACGGGGCAGGAGCGTATTTCTGCAGACTTTGTGCTACAAAATCCTTAAATCGTGTTAACTCGTTTTGCATCCATTCGCTGGTTTCTTTTCCCATAAAGAATGAGTTTGTCTCCGAAATCCAGTTTGTAGGTTCAATTTCGAGCAGCCAGCCATTCTGATACAGCTCCTTCGCGCTGTAATCATTTTCATGAGCTTTGCTGTTGAGCACTTTCCCCGATACCGGGGCAAAGATATCAAGTGCTTTTCCGTTTTTCACTGCACGGGCCATTAAATCCCCTTTACGGATGTTGGCTCCGGGGGCAACAGCAGGTTCAAGGCTGCAATCACCTAACGTTCGCGCCAGAAAATCATCCACACCGGCTTTTGCCACGCCATTGCTGTTAAGAAAGGCCCAGGTGTGGTTGGTGTTGAAAAAGATTCCCTGCGGAATAGTTAGTTTGTTTAGCGAAAGTGTTCCAATCGCACTTTTTACGGTGCTCATAGCCGGAACTTTTCCGTTGAGCAGTTTCCATACAGGAATGAGTAAGAGGAAGAAAACGATGGTGAAGAGATATTCGTACCCTTTGGTAGCGAATAAATCATAATAATGAAATCCGTCCATAATATTTATATTTTAATGATTTTTATTAGCCCAGTTGGGTGATTTCCTCAATACCGGCATTCTTCTTACAATCCATCGGAACACCCATATTTCGAGAAAAATAATGGTTAAAGTAACCACAAATTCCTGCCAGGATGGAACATATTGTTCGGCGGCATCCCAGCGGAAAGCAATGATAGACACATTCATGCGGTTGAGCATGATGCCCAGTAGAGTTAGCAAGGCAGCTATTTTAATGACCACATTTTTCTGTTTCACACAACTGTAGCAGAAAAGGATCAACGGAAGCAGCACAAACCCAAATATTTCGAGCAGGTACCAGCTTCCCATTCCGGTTGATAAATATTGCCAGTTTTGCTGATGAACAAAAATCAGGATGGTCATCATAAAATAAAGAAACATGCCACCGGCCGAAATTTTAGCCAGCGAATGCAGTATCTGGTTGTGATTGTCGGGTCCTGAATGCTGATCAGAAAACACCTTGCGACTGATGGAACCTTCGAGTATGACCAGGGCTATTCCGCCAAATACACTGGAAACCACAAACATCAATGGCATGTATGAATTATACCACAACGGATGTATCTTGTCTTTTGCCATCAGGAACAGTGCTCCGATGCCGGACTGGTGCAATACGGAAAGCGTAATGCCAAAAATAACGGCTGCCAGAGTCATTCCCGACAGTACTTTATGCAACTTGCGTGCATTCAGCCATTCGGCTATAGCCGGAGAAAACTCAAGTAAGAGCGCCAGCATGTATAAAAGGAAATGCCATCCAACCAGGAACATTACCGAGCTTACGCCATAGTTGTTCCCGATTATGACATTTATCACATTCAGTGGCCTTCCCAAATCCAGCAGCAATGCCCCTGAATAAAAGAGGTACGCCAGAAATCCGTTAAGGATAGTAACCCTCAGGATTGGTCTGAAGCGTTCAAGGTTAAGAACATAAACCAGGAAAGCCAGCACATAGGCCCCTCCGGCAAAAGCTACACCGGTTACCACATCAAAGCCAATCCATAAGCCCCACGGATTGACCTGGCTGAGGTTGGTAACAGCTCCTATGCCCTGAGCAAACCTCACATAGATGAGATAAAAACCCAGCAGCATAATGGGCAAGCTAATAATGTTGAAAGGTGTAAATATCTTGCCCTTAGGTTTTAACTCCTGCAAAATAAACTTCCAGGTATTTCCTTCTTTGTTATCGAGATAAATAGTTTCTGCTTTGGTACTCATGATAAATCCTCCCCTTTTCTAATGGATTTTGTTGCTGCATGAACACCCAACAATACGCCCGGCAGCAAAATATCAACAGGCGCTATCGATCCGATAAACCCTTTTGTAAGGGCCGGGAAAGATTTCTTTTGGATTTTTGTGTTAAATCCCAGCTCATCCATCGGAACAGCAGCAAGGTAAAGCCACCCGGTTCCGCCGGCTTCGTGTTCCCCGTAAATATAATCGTGGTAGTATTCCGGATCTTTATGTATCCTTTTTCGCGCCTCGGCAATCAACTCGCGCCGGGTGCCAAAAGTTATTGCTCCCATTGGGCAGACT
>Ga0102943_1001794_pt1 | contig 13013 bp, 16 predicted proteins | sample SalPonC_black_MG_FD_78174 | JGI IMG/M metagenome (GOLD analysis project Ga0102943, IMG submission 78174) | Salt pond soil microbial communities from South San Francisco under conditions of wetland restoration - Salt Pond MetaG... | ecosystem: Environmental > Aquatic > Marine > Intertidal zone >...
GGTGTTCCATTGCAGAAGCCTGACTTTAAAGGAGTGAAACGTGAGGATGTTCCATTAGGCGACCGCATTTTCCGCATGCCGTATTTCGATCCACAGGGAAGAATGACCCTGATGCAGTGGAATACCAAATCGCTGGGCGTGGATTACCGTATCGGGCCAAGAGAAACCAAATTGGAGACGTTTACCTTCAACCTTCCCTTTGAAGTAGCACCCGGGAAACTTAAAGTAACAGCCGTATTAAACTACAGGCTGCTTGTAAAACCAGTAGGAGAGCTCCTGAATGTTCCTGAAGAGGAATATGCCATTCATGAAATCAACCGTCATTCTACAGAAATAAAAGTGTTACCTTAAAAGTAAAAGCATTATGAAACGGAAACTATTCTTTACTTTATTGATGTGTATTGCATTTGGTTTTATCACTGAAAAAAGTTATGCAATACCAGCCTTTGCCCGTAAATACAGACTTAGCTGTAAAACCTGCCATACTCCTTCTATGCCAAAACTGAAGCCATATGGCGATACGTTTGCCGGAAATGGTTTCAAGCTTTCAGATGAAGAGGCACCCCGTTATTTTGTGCCTGCCGGTGATGATAAGCTGTCGTTGATACGAAATTTTCCCCTGGCCATAAGAATGGACGGCTTTATTAGCTATAATTTCAATAACAGCCAACGAAGTGACTTTCAATCGCCCTACCTCATCAAGTTACTGTCGGGTGGACAGGTTAGTGAACACCTGGCTTATTATTTCTATTTCTACTTGGATGAAAGAGGTGAAGTAGCAGGGGTAGAGGATGCTTTCCTTATGTACAATGACTTGTTTAACATTGACTTGGATATATACCTGGGACAATTCCAGGTGTCAGACCCCTTGTTTAAAAGAGAACTCCGGCTTACATTGGAAGATTATCACCTCTATACGTCACAGATCGGGATTTCGGATATTAACCTGAAATATGATAAAGGGGTTATGATTACCCTGGGTTTGAAGAAAGGTACAACCATTGTAGTGGAAGTCCTTAACGGCAATGGGCTCCCTGAGTCGCGCAATCAATTATTTGACAAGGACAAGTACAAGAGCTATGCAGCTCGAGTATCACAGGACATCGGCGATTATGTTCGATTAGGTGCGTTTGCCTATACAGGCCGTGAAGAGCAACAGAATAATTTTGATACTTATATAACCAATGATGTTTTTATCTGGGGCCCTGACCTTACCTTGTCCGCGACCAATATGTTTGAACTCAACGCACAATACCTAATTCGTACAGATTCCAAGGTATTTCTAAGTGAAGGCGACCTGACTACCGACAGCGACATTCAAACCAGCGGCATAATGGCTGAACTGCTCTTTATGCCCAAAGGTGATGACAGCGAATGGTATCTGATGGCTCTATTTAATGATGTTCACAGTGACTACAATTATGCAGTATATCGCTCCTACACTTTGCATGCAGGCTATATGCTAAAAAGGAACGTGCGCCTGGCCGCGGAATATTCGTTGGTGGATGATAATTGGGAAGAATACAACAAATTTAACGTAGGGTTCGTGGCCGGGTTTTAGGATAAATCATCATTTATCTTGATAATTACCGGCATATCTAATCCTACGCAAATAGCAAATAGAAGAATACACCCTATCATGCTATTACAAGTTCCTTAGCGGGGTTTCTATAAAATGTATTATATTACAGTACATACCAAAATTTCTTTTGTACTTGGTTGTGTAATTTTTATCATTAAAAAAAACAATCGAGGCCCGACATTAAAATCGGGCCTCGATTCATTTTCTGAAACTTATTTAGCTTTAGTTACATACTTCTTACATCCAGGAACTCACCACTTTCCTTCTTGACAGCTTTATTAATTGCATCAGCTATTATTTTCGCTGCTTCGTCAGCACTTGGCATATCCGGGGTCCCTTTTGCCTGTCGTAATTTTTTAACGACAGGAAATTTTTCTTCATCAGGATAGTTATAAATATAATCCTGCATATTGGTATCGATTAATCCGGGTGCTAAAGCTATAATATGGGTGTTAGCAAGCTCTTTTGAATATAAGTCAACCAGCATGTTTAACGTAGCTTTAGACAATGAATAAGCACTCCATCCTCTGGATCCATGGACCGCAGCCCCGGACGATATGGCTACAATTTGAACAACCTGAGGTACCGTTTCTATAATCGTATCAATTAAAATTTTGTTTGCCCATACATTAATATCCATTACCTCTTTAATCTCATCAATGCTTGTATCTTTCAGATCTTTGATCTCATTTAATTTTCCGGCATTCAGGATAACAATATCCAGCGTTAGTAAACCTTTCAAAAACTCAGCAACGTTTTTTTCTGTTTCTTTAAATTGGCTTAAGTCCTGAGATAAAAACTTGAATTTATCATTTTTGTTTAGATCATCATTAGGTTTCCTGCTAATTCCATAAACCGTATGTCCCTGGTTTAGATAAAAATTGGCTAAGCCATTTCCTACGCCTGTACTTGTTCCGGTAATCAGAATATTCATAGTATTTGGTTTTTATTGTTTTTAAATGAGTCCTTATTATTCGGTTAAAAAATTGATGATTTCCTGTACAAAAGATTCCGTATCGGATGCTCCCTGTGCAGAAATGAAATTACCTTCATGGTAAACCCGGTCTGTCATATATTCTGCACCCGCATTTATTATATCTGTTTTAATGGCATGATGGGACGTGATTTTTTTACCCTTAACCAGGTTGGACTCTATAAGCAGCTGAGGGCCATGGCAAATAGATGCAATGGGTTTATCCAGGTTATAGAATGCTTTAACCCATTCAATAACTTTAGTGCTTCTTCTTAATTTATCTGTATTAATTACCCCGCCGGGTAGTATCAATAAATCATAATCTTCGGGGTTGGCATCTTTTAATTCTTTATCAACCCTAAAATCCTTGTTCCAGTTTTTCTGATGCCACGATTTTATAATTGGTTCTTCAGATATTAAATGAACGGTGGCACCCAATTCAGTTAATTTATCCTGAGGCAATTCTAGTTCTACCTGTTCAAATCCGTTTGTAGCCAAAATGGCTATCTTTTTATCACTTATATTCTTTTTCATACCAAATAATTATTTTTTGAGTTATTAATGATTGAAAATATACCATAGCTAATTGCATATAAGCCGATTAATATTATAACGACCCTGGTTCCTTCGAATGGATTTAAAATAATTAACAGGCCAAATAGAAATGAAATTAAACCTGCAAAAAGGTATATATATCTTATTCCTTTTGAAATGTTTTTTACAAAATAAGTGCTTATAAAAATTAAGCCCATAAAAAGCGACCAAATCCCAATTAATGCAATAATTACAACCGCAGCTAATTCTGGCCATAAAAGTATTATTAATCCGAATAAAATCCCGATAATACCTTCAAGTAGTGTAAGAGCCCAATTAGGTTTCTCTTTTTTTAATTTCATAGATATAAAAATTAATATAGCTCCACCAATGATGACAGAAATGGCATAATATATTACCAAAGCAAATATCGTGATTGATGGAAATGCTAAAGCGATTATACCAAATAATATAGCTAATATTCCAGGTAAACTTCTTAATAACCAACTTTTTATATTTTTCATATTTTTTGTATCTTTTTTATCATCAATCTAATACCCATTGTCTTGCTTTTTGAGATTTTTTAAAAATCTTAACTTCTGAATGTATTAAAGGAGCAATAGGCTTATTCATAAGATCTTCAATGTTATTTGAGCTGATAATTGCAATTCTTTCGAAATCGGAAGGATGATTTACCGACATTTTTAGATCTTCCCAAAATGCTGATAGAAGAACTCCCTTCAGGTCTCCAACATCAATAAGCATTCGAATTTTATTATATTTTCTTGCTTTTCGTTCTATAATTGGACCCAGTTTTTGGTAATCTTCTTTTGTAACCACTTGCTTTGCTTCTAAGCCAATTACTTTCAAGTTTTTCATTTCATCAATCGTAAGCATTATACACTTGTATTTTTAGTTTTTAATGCAACTAACTAAGGATAAGCAGGCTGGTGTTTTCGATCCAAAACCTGCTTACATTTTTTTTATTGAGGTCTCCGGGAAAATCTGGTTGTGCTTTTCAATAATACAGTCCATCGAAACTTTTTCAATTCCATTCTTTTATTTTGTTTTAAATAATGAACCTGCTCGCTCAAAGGCAGAATCGAATGACTTAATACTGTTGTAAATATTTTTTTCCATTTCGCTAATATTCTTTTCATTCTGATTTTCGGGTAAGCCAAGTTTTGTGTATTCTTTTTGTATACTTTCACTTATTTCGTTCAATTCTTTAAGTATCTTTTCACTTTGTTCCTGAATAGCTTCGTTGCTATTCTTTTCAACTTTTTCTTTAACTTCTTCTACCTTTTCATTAACCTCATCAATCTTTTGTTTGGTTTTTAGTATTAATTCTTCTTTTTTCATAACCTGTTTTTTTAAATTTCTATTATAATACTCCTATTAGTATGCCAATAGTAGCTTATGAATGATAATATATTAAACTAAAACTTCTATTAACCGGAACATCAATTATATAAATCAGTTTTTCTTATTGGAATTATTAATTTACTAATATATAAGTGTGATAAAATTTCACGCTATGTGGAAAAATCCCACATATTTAATTATGGTATTGATTAATTCAGTTGTTATAATTAATTGGCACGCTATTTTCAATATACTTTTAAAATTAAAAGAGAAATGTTATGCAAGAATTAAAAGAAAAAAAATGTGAACCATGCGAATCGGATACAAAGCCAATGACTGAAAAACAGGTTGAAAAACATATGGAAATGTTAACACCCGAATGGGAGGTTGTTGATAATAAAAAAATAAAAAAGTCATTTTCTTTCGGGAACTTTAAGCGCGGTATGTCTTTTGCACAGGAAGTAGCTTTGATTGCGGAAAAAGAGCAACATCATCCTGATATTTGTATCCATTACACAAATGTTGAAATTGAATTAACTACGCATAATATTGGAGGATTATCGGAGAATGATTTTATCATGGCTGCAAAGATAGAAGACCTTTAAAGATCCGAAAATGAGAACTAATGATGTATTACTTATAGATAGCAATTGTCCTGTATGTACAAGGAGTGTTACTTTCATCATTAAACATGGTGCAGAAAACAGATATCATTTTATATCGTTATATTCTCAGGAAGGTGAAAGTTATCTGGAGAAATATGGTTTCCCAAAAAACTATAATAAATCTGTTCTGCTAATTCACGGTAATAAGGCGCTGGTTAAATCAGAGGCATTTATAAAAATCGCTGAAAACTTCTATGGAATTTATTCCTATTTAACATGGTTAAAGGTTATTCCGCAAAAGATACGAAACTGGTTGTATGATTTAATAGCTAAGCATAGGCACCACATAAAATTATTTAATAATTAGAATGTTTGTTCCGGATAAAGATATAGGGTTTTATAGCTATCTCAATGGATTAATCATAACTCAAGAGGTTTTTTATCTTTTAATCAATCAGAAGTAAGGCAAATAAAAAAAGAGTAAATGTTTTAGAATTGAAGTCGAGAAAAAATATATGAATTACAAAAAAATTGGAGGAAGAATTATGAAAGCTTTATTAATAATTGATGTTCAGAATGATTTTTGTTCTGGAGGAGAACTGGCAGCTCCAAAAGGAGATCAGGTTGTGCCTGTAATAAATAACCTGATTAATAAATTTGATATTGTATTGGCTTCCCGCGATAATCATCCGCCAGAAAGTGACCATTTTAAAAAATGGCCGGTTCATTGCGTTACAGGAACTGAAGGTGTTCAATTTCATCCTGACCTGGATACTTCTAACATTGAAAAAGAATTAGTGAAAGGAACAGATGGTATAGATGATGGGTATTCAGCCTTTGAGGCTAAAAATATGAATTTGACACAATATTTACAAAATAAGAATGTAGATGAGGTTTATGTAGCAGGACTCACTGCAGAATATTGTGTTAAAGAATCAGCTATAGATAGCAGCCGGAATGGTTTTAAAACATATGTTATAACCGATGCTGTAGCAGCTGTTAAACCCGAAAGTGATGATGAGTTGGATGCCTATATAAGTATGAAAAGCGAAGGGGTTATTATGATTAAGTCATCCGAAATTAACTAGCTGCTAATGATCCTTATTTTGAGAGTTTAAAAAAGTGGAGGTAGAAAATGTTTGTAGAAATACTGATTAGTGCAGCAGTGCTGATCTTATTATCGGGAATAGTTTTAGCAATAAAATATTATAAGCAAAAAAGCTGGCCGTTATGCAGGGCTTTTGGAAAAAAATCAAAAGATTATAAAAATAAGGTAGCATGCGGTGCCAAAACCTTTGATGATTCAGCTAAGAACAATCATAATACACAAAATAATTAATTTTTCAAAAGAGATAATCGATATCCTATCAGGGTTAGTATTTTAATTGGTAAGTTATCATCTAAAAAGGAAGCCTTTAGCGTTGTGCTAAAGGCTTTTTGTTATGCAAATATACTGACTTGTAAATACTTAAAATCTTAATAGTGCATTAACAACAGAATCAGGTTCTGGTAATTCTTGCTTGTTTTCTAAAAATACTTTTCCTCCATTTAAAAATGTTTTTCTTGCGGCAAAATCTAATAAACAATAATCCAGAGGCTCCTTTGTTTTGTGGATTTCAAAATTATTTTCTTCTTTATTAAATTTTCCCCACAACAGCTCATCTTTTTTAATAAATAGTGTATCAACTGCACCTTCATACGAAGCTTGAAGAACTTCTTTGATAGTAGCTGATTTATTTTTGCTTTCAACGTACTTTCTCTTATTTTCCTCTCTCAGTTGGTTAAAATAAGGCGTGAGAATATCGCAGGCTTTTTCATGTATAAGTAAAATATCTTCCTCATCAGGGTTTCCCGGAATAAATTCAGGATAGATATTTTTATAGGTCGAGATTTCTTTAAATAGTGAAAAAACATTGTCTACAGCAGCAACAATTAAAGGTATCTCGTAATCTTCAATGATATCATTAATCCCATTGTTTAAATGGGTAAGATATTTTATGGTCTCTTCCTTTTTGTCATCTTTGCCTTCGCCCTTGCCATGATAAATTGCTTTTCCCTGGCCTGTTTGTCCCGATCTAAACTGTAACGATTTTTGTTCTACGTCTTTGCCTATAGATTCATCTATATTTTCGGGCATAATATCTTTAGTTATAACCTCTGTAATCTCGTTCTGTGTTGCCTCGTATAAAGCATTATGATGTTGGCTTAAGGTGAGGATAAAGAAATTTTGTGTATTGTTAAAGGTTGAAAGTAAAGGTAGTAAATAAAATTTCTTTGATATTAATGAGATTTCATGAGTATCTATAGCAAGCGTTGTATGATAAAAAGTATTATTACTTTTAAAAATAATAAGTGTATCAGATAAATGGCGCCATAAATTGGTATCTTCCTGTAAATCTTTTAAAGGCTTAAGATACTCTTGGATCTCTTTGGGCTTTAATCCCAAATCTTCCGCCATTTCAGTTTCAATTTCCTGAATGTGGTTTTTTAATTTAATACGACCTTCCTTATTCTCCCCACTTCTTTGTGTGTGAATATATATTGAAATACAATACTTTCCGCATTCGTTCGCCAGTTCATTAAATTCTTCTTTTTTAAATATAGCCATAGTTTATTCTTTTTCATGAAAAATTAATACAGGTAATTTAGCTTCTTTAATTAATTTCTTGGTGGAGCTTGGGTTGAATAACCTATCAAGAAAGTTCCTGTTTTCTTTTAATAAAACTACCAGGTTTGCGTCAATATCCGATGAATAATCATTGATAAGTTGAGCAACATTGTCATTTTCTCTTTCTTTTAATGCTTTTACATCAATTTTATCATATCCGGTATTTTCTTGCAACGTGTCTAAAAATCCTTTTTGCTTCACTTTTTCCTCAAAATCGGTTGTGTCTGTAATATGAAGAGCAACAATTTCAGGATTTAATGTTCCTAATAATTTTAAAAGTTTTTGCATGTTACTGACATCTTCATTCTTGTAATTAGTTGCATAAACAACTTTTGAGTAAGATACATATTCAGTTTTTTCAGGTATAACCCAAACCGGGCAATTTATATCAAAAATAATATCCTTATTGGCAGTACTTTGTTCCCAGAAACTAACATCTGGTTCACTGTTTAAAATTACCATGTCTGCCTTATTATCGGATACCAATTCTTCTACAATCATTTTTGTTATACCTATTTCAGATAATACATCAATAGTTATATCAAATGGTAGTTCAGCAGTAGCTTCTTTGGATAATTGTTGAAGATCTTCCTTCGCTTTTTCTGCCGCTTCCTCCAATATCATTTGATTATTTGCGGCTATAGCACCTGATGCATGGTGGGTTCCCACTGAGTATGCCTGAGGATTTTGAACAGCTAACAACGTTAAATTACTATTTAAATCGTTTGAAAATTGGGCTGCATACTTTATAAATTCTTTTAAATTTCCTGATTCATTGATTATTGCAAGTAGAGTTTTCATAATGTATATTTTTTTAGATTTTAATCTTTTGCTAATAAATTGCAATAGCTATGCCTTTAGTACTTAATTTGATTGTAAAGATTCTTTTAATGGAGTAAGATTTTGAATGTTAGCATAATAGTTAATAAAGGTTGTAATGCTAATGAAAAGAAAGGAAAAAATGAGTGTGGAAATTTTCCACATACGTTTTTATAGAATAGGGTAAAAAACTTAATGTGCTGATAAATTTACTTCGTGTTTTTTATTCATTCCAACTAAATGAAATATAAATTATAACAGTTAGAGAGAAAGGCAGTGATAGTGCCAACAGAATCACTATAATACCTGGTTAAATATTATTTTTACATGGTAAGTAATATTTGCTTTTTTTAATTAGTATGAGTACATTTATTTTGAAATATAAAATTGATTATAAAAGGTTTAAAACATTTTAAGGGAGGTATAAAAATGTCTGTAAAACATAAAAGACTTGGAAAACATGGCGTTCTTGTTAGTAATATTTGTTTGGGGACGATGAACTTTGGATGGCATACGAGCGAAGAAGACAGCTTCAAAATTATGGATCGTGCGTTAGAATTAGGGATTAATTTTTTTGATACTGCCGATGTTTATGGCTGGTCTGAACAGCATGGATATACAGAAGAGATTATCGGACGGTGGCTTGCACAAGGGGGAGGGCGACGAGATGCTGTGGTATTAGCGACTAAAGTGTATAATCCGGTTGACCGAAAAGAAAATTTACCTGAAGTCAATAGTGATGGTTCAAGCCTGAGTGCCTATAAAATTATGAAACATTGTGAGGGTAGCTTAAAACGCCTGCAGACCGATAGGATTGATTTATATCAGATGCATCATATTGACAATGATTGTCCATGGGATGAGACCTGGCAAAGTTTTGATACCTTGATAAAGCAAGGGAAAGTAGTATATGTGGGATCCAGTAATTTTGCAGGGTGGAACATTGCCACCGCATGCCAGGAAGCGTCTAAACGGGGTATCGTGGGACTTGTAAGCGAGCAAAGTACTTACAACCTCGATAACCGGATGATTGAACTGGAAGTTATTCCGGCCTGCAAACATTATGGATTAGGATTAATTCCCTGGAGTCCATTAGGAGGAGGACTTTTAGGCGGTATACTACAGAAAATTAAGGAAGGAAGACGCTCTGAAGAGCAATATCAGAAGCAGCTGGAGGCTAAACGCGAACAGCTTGAGCAATACGAAGCGCTGTGTAAAAAAATCGGGCACCCGCCTGCTGAGGTCGCACTGGCCTGGTTACTCCATAATCCGGTTGTTACAGCGCCTATTGTTGGACCAAGGACCATAGAACAGCTGGAAAGTGCCGTGCGGGCTGCAAGTATTCAACTGGATGAAGAAATTCTCAAAAAATTGGATGAGATATTTCCCGGTCCCGGTGGCGAAGCACCCATGGCTTATGCCTGGTAAGCAGTATCCCAATTTACACTAAGCTGTTTATTTAAATAATTTATGATCATGGATAAACGATGGTTTTTTTACATTGCTTTTTCTTTTTTATTATTCGCTTCCTGTAATACGAAAGATAAAGCCGACTCTTATGAGAATATTCCTAATGATTCTTTAACAGCGAAGTTAACCATTGAGGTATTTGATTCAATGGCACTTAATATCGTTGATCCTAATGCCCCTATTGAAATATTGGCCAAAGGATTCTACTGGAGCGAGGGTCCTCTCTGGGTTGATGAATTACAGGCGGTACTATTTTCTGATGTACCTGCCAATAAAATATACCAATGGAATGAAAAGGACAGCCTGACTGTTTATCTCGAATCTGCCGGACATACCGGTGAAGAAAACAAAGATTCGGACAAAGGCCCCAATGGACTAATTCTTACCCGGGAGAATAAATTGTTGCTGTGCCAGCATGGCGACCGCCGTATTGCCCGGTTAGATGATGATTTAAAAAAACCTCAACCGCAATTTATCACGATTGCTGATACGTATAAAGGGAAAAAATTTAACAGTCCCAATGACCTGACAATGGATCGTGCAGGCACTATTTATTTTACCGATCCACCGTATGGCCTGCCGGAAAATAAAACAGGAGCAATAGGAATAAACGGCGTGTTTAAAGTGAGCCCGAATAAAGAGGTTTCTTTACTTGTTGACAGCCTGACCATGCCCAATGGAATTGGATTATCCCCGGATGAGCAAACCTTGTATATCAATCAATCGGACCCCAATAATCCGGTTTTATACCGTTATGAGATTGCCGAAAGCGGAGTCCTTGAAAACGGGAAGGTAATCTTTGATTTCCGGGCGTTTGCCAAAGATGCCCGTGGGTTACCCGATGGATTAAAAGTCCATCCAAGCGGTCATATTTTTGCCACCGGGCCCGGCGGAGTGCATGTGATAAGTCCGGAAGGAAAACACCTTGCGGTAATAAAAACCGGCAAAGCAACCGCAAATTGTGCTTTTGATACCGGTCAGCAATATTTGTATATGACAACAACCGATTGGTTGATGAGGGTAAGATTGAAATAATAAAGCGATAAAAAAAACTTTATTTCAGGCCTGCGAGCGCTAATAGGTTGTGGGGGATCGGGACTGGCGGTCTGGAATTCCCGGGTTTTGGCTTTTCATTAAGGTTTTGAAATAGTTTTCTATATTGTACCATCACCGGCTGGAAGCCGGCGATCCAATTTTAAAGTGATTCCAGCGAACAAATAAATCTTCAAAACATTTCCGCAGCAGCCTAATTTAGTAATTCGGATTTGCCAATTCGTTCAGCAAGTTGGAATTTTTATGTTATTAAAAAGCTCTACTTTTTTATTTCAGCAATTATTTTTTATTGGAATCTTATATTCTATAAGAATAATTAACCAGGTTAAAATTTTTATAAAACATTAAAAAATTGAATAGGCTGCTAAACTTTTATTAACTTAGTTATTTAATAAAGAATTTTTTTCTTTATAATAAATATTTCATTTAGTTGGAATAGGAGTACTAATTATGACTATAAAACACGTTCCCAACATAAAAAAGAAATAACTATACAAAAGAAATTATAAACATCAAAAAAATTTCAAAAGATGAAACTAAAACGCAGACTTTTAACAATTTTAATGATTACTTTGACAAGTACACTTTTAATTTTTACAGCATGTGAAGATGACGAACCTGCGAATAGAGTTCCAATATGCACTATAACCAGCCCGGACGATGGTGATGAATTTAGACAAGGCCAAACCGTTACGATTGCTGTGGAGGCTGAAGATGAAGACAATAATCTTGAAGAAGTGCGTTTTTATGTAAATGGTAATGTAGTAGGTTCTGCAAATAGTTTTCCTTATAACTTTGACTGGGATACAAGTGAAGAAGAAGCTGGAACATTTATTATTAGAGCAGAAGCTATTGATGATGAACAAGAAAAAGTATCCGATGAGATTAGTATAACATTAGTCAGAGGAGGTTCTGGCGAAACAGTAACTGACATCGATGGAAACGTTTATTCAACTGTACAAATCGGCGACCAGGTGTGGATGGGCGAAAACCTGAAAACTATCACCTACAACGATGGTATATCCATAGACCTTATTGAAAATAATACAGACTGGGACAATAATACCACCGGTGCTTACTGCTGGTACGATAATGATGAAGATACCTATGCCGGCACTTACGGAGCACTTTACAACTGGTATGCTGTGAACACCGATAAACTATGTCCCGATGGTTGGCATGTGTCTACAGACGAAGAATGGAAAACCCTGGAAATGGAACTGGGAATGAGCCAGACAGAAGCCAATGAACAAGGTTGGCGTGGCACCAACGAAGGGAGCAAGCTGGCAGGTAATGCAGGGTTATGGGACGATGGCTCTCTGGAGGATGACAGTGAATTTGGCAACACTGGTTTTACAGCCCTTCCAGGAGGCGGACGTCGCAAAGATGGAACGTTCTACTACGTTGGAGGGCATGGTAACTGGTGGACTGCCACTGAACACAGTTCCCTTGATGGTTTTTACCGGGAATTGGAACACAGCCGCAGCTATGTAAACCGATCCAACTACCGTAAAGCTCGTGGTTTTTCGGTCCGTTGTGTAAAGGATTAATTTATTTGACTATTTATTATATTTGACTTGTTCAACGAAACGGTCGGTTTTTTTTCTGACAGTGATCACCACAGATTAGCGGAATATATATTAAACAGGAATGTAAGCGGCAAACCTGACTGCCGCAGGCAAGTTTTTTGCCGCTTTCTTTACTGTCCGAATTTGCTATCCGGCATCATGGCTTCCGAAAAAAACGATTTATTCAAGTACGAAATATTATGCCGCAGAAAAAAGTTTTCTGGATTGAATAACAGTTGATTTTTGATAGAAGTCCGCCAGCGCCGACATGTTGTCGGGGCTCCGCTTGTTTACTCACACCCACACTGCCGGCAATAGATGTCACGTATCAATTCGTTATTTAACAGCTGGAAATTGATTCTTGTTTTTCCGGTAA
>Ga0102943_1001795_pt1 | contig 13007 bp, 9 predicted proteins | sample SalPonC_black_MG_FD_78174 | JGI IMG/M metagenome (GOLD analysis project Ga0102943, IMG submission 78174) | Salt pond soil microbial communities from South San Francisco under conditions of wetland restoration - Salt Pond MetaG... | ecosystem: Environmental > Aquatic > Marine > Intertidal zone >...
AAAAACATCTAATTAAGCATCAGCCATATTCTAAGATAAGGATATGCATACTTTAATGATGTTACAATTGAATTATCGAGAGAGCAGAAAAGGATTATAATACACGGGCAAGGCAGAACCGGTAGCACACTTCTTGAAAGTCTCTTGGCATCCACCAGTTACTTTGCAGAACAAGGTGAATTATCAGCTCCAAAGTTTAGAGAAATTAAGTACCCGTTGAAGTATATCCGTGGATTAGCCAAATTAAAAAGTCCCAAGGCTTTTATTTTTCACCTTAAATCCTATCACCTTAACAAAAAACGAAAAAAAATCCGTCGAACCCTCGCATTTTTTGGAGGAACTGCAAAAAGACGGGTGGTTCATAATTTACTTGAGACGAGAAAACAAAGTGAAACATGCACTCTCTTCTATAATCGCACATCAAAGAGGCAGCTACCATAAGGTTGATGACCAAATAGAAGAACTAAATGTTCATGTTGACTGTGAAAACCTCATGAGAAGAACCAACAAAAGAATAAAGATTGACAGAATTGATGCGGAAAGTTTAAAGAATATCAATTTCCACGAAGTAGTTTACGAATTGGATCTCGAACATGAAAAAAATCATCAACCTACAGTAGATAACATATTAAAAAAACTGCATTTAGATCCTAGAATAGCGACCAGTAAACAGCGAAAAATATATTGAGCACCTCTCAAAAAAATGATCAAAAATATGGTGAATTCATAGAATTCGTTCAAAAAAATGGGTGGAAAATATACCTCTCATAATTGAAGTAATCTCAGTGTTCTCCCTAATGAAATACATCTGGGCAGAGCCCGCGATGTATCCACATTCGATCCATAATTTTTTTGATAAAGTATGAGGATATTGGTGACTGTCCCACTTTCGAAGTGTGCGATCGGGGATGATAAACCTCCCCTCGAGGGGAGTACGACTTTAACCGGGAGGGGTCTAATGTATCAAACCCAAGAATTGAGCATAAATCGTCGAAAGTCATTTTCCAGCTCTCTCCGCCTGTCTTCCGTAGCTTCAGCGCAGGTAGGTTCGCTTCCTTCAAAATGGGACTATATTCTTTCTCCGAACTGAGGGTCGGAGAATTTAAGCCCCTTTAGATTAAAAAACCCTCCCGTAATATCAGAAGGGGCAAATTTTTGAAACACTGATAAGTTATGTTCCAAGATACAGGTTGTTGAATGTCGTGAATTCATTGTTACTGAGATAGCCATTTCCATCAATATCCCAGGTTGTAAATATTGCTTTCGCCAACTCATTTTCATTCAGATGACCGTCCTTGTCACTGTCAAAATCTCTATAGTAACCAGACTCATAAATAGATCTGTAAAATGTACGATAGTCAATATCGCTATCTGACTCTTTTTTAACGGCGACTTCATAATCTACATAATCACCATAAAGATAATCATAACCCCATTTGGACTCAGAGAAGTCGAGTCGATCGTTGTTGTTCGAATCCAGGACTTCAAATGTCATCCTGTAAAAATCCTCATCATCCAGATGCTTATCACTGTTCATATCCCAGTCGGAGTAGTAATGTTCGACAAAATGGGATTGAAACTCATCCATGCTAATCTTGCTGTTATTGTTTCTGTCCCACTCATTAAATGAAGTATCCGGGACTACATTTACAACGGTTAAAAGCAAGAACAGAATTGTGGATGTTTTTAGTGCTTTACCTACATGCTCTTTGATGCTCCACATAACTATTCATCTCTTAGATTAAAACTCTGATGCAGAATTTTATCTAATTCGCTAGAAAAAGCTTAAATGGTTTACTCGCCCTTAAATTTATAAAGTGACCATGCCGCTGCTCCTAAAACAACAGCTGCTCCTCCAAAAATAAGTGCGAGGTTAACGTCGCGTTGCACTCTTTGAGCTCTTGAAAGATAATTTGAACCAACTCCCTTCTCGGAAATTAATTTTTCGAGTTTTCTAACTCTGTCTTCTAATTCCGCTCTTGTTTTATTTTTCAAATCCATTTTGATTTAGATTATTTTATTTATTCACCTTTATTCATTTATAAAACAGATTTAAAGATTAATCAGTTTCAAGTTACTTGATGAGCTAATTCTCAATATCATTCCAAATAGTGGGTAATCCCGCATTCGCACCCTGTAATGGATCCGTTGATGGAACAGGTACCTCGGAAATGTCTCTGTCAGCTTCAGGACGCTCTCCTTGTTTCCCTGTCTTCAAATCATAGCTGCTCCCGTTTGGGTAGGCTCCAACAACCCCGAATTCTCTGCTTGAACCGAGATTTTTATGGCCCACACCTGCCGGAATAATAATGACATCTCCGATCGAAACATCAACCTTAATTCCGCTGTCACCGCCCATATGCAGTTTGGCACTACCGGAGTAAACACCTAACACCTCATGCGTATTGCTGTGGTAGTGATGGTAGCTGAATACCCCATTTCTCCATGAATTATACCAGTTGTTTTGCTTAAACCTGTTTTCAAACCAACCTGCTCCTCCTCTATCATGATCTGTAAACACATCTCTGTAGATCAACAGCGGCAATCTGCTGTTTGGGATACTACCATCATCCTCAAGAAAGAATGATTCCGGTTGCATATTCAGTTTCTGTTTTGATGTTTAAAACCACGGAATTAGTTGTTAAATCAATAACAATTCCGTGGCTGTATTTCAGTTAAGACTACGACATAGCCCGAACAGCAATTGGAACAATTTCCGGATTCACGAGGTCTTCGAAATCTTTGTAGTTCAATTTTACAACCTCTTTATGCGTTCCGGCATTAAAGGCGATCTCCTCATCTTCTGTCAATACTTCTGCAACATAAGTGTCCATATCGAACAAGTTTCCAAATGGAGGCATTGCTCCAAGTTCGCAATCAGGGAACATATCCTCAAATTCAGCTTCTGTTGCCAACTCGACATTTTCAGCATCAAAAGTATCTTTGATTGCTTTGAAATCTACGTCATGTGTTGATGGTAAAACGATCATCTTAATATCATCGTCAACCTTTACCATCACCGTTTTGACCATATCTTTTCCTGGGATGTGAGCCGAAGCTGCTACTTCCTGGGCAGTAAATGCCTTTGAATGTCTAACAACCACATACTTAATTCCCTTTTTATCCAGATAATTAGTGAGTTTTTCTAGTGCCATAATTCCTCCCTTTTTTGTGAACTCTAAGTACTATTAATAAAATACGTGATCTGTCGGAATCATTCCGTCAAAATTGATACTCAGTAGGCTGCCAAAACAGATTTACTAAGTCAAAGATTTGAACAATTTCATGCACAGAAATCAGATATTTTTCAGATCAAAAATGGGAAAATCTGCTAAAAAACTTATCACTTTTCGATTTTTCTTTGAATTTGTTTGAGAACTAAAAATGCTGTATATGATAAAGCAGAGTGCTTGTAACCGCTTCCATCTGTAAATTGTCTAATTACCAACAGAAAAATGATCTTTAATTGCGTTTAAATTGAAAAATCGCCCAAAAATCTTATTACATTAAAGGTTCAAATTCTTCGGTTTCTAATTCCTGCTCCGAGTTAGATGAACCGTTGTACGATTGGTAAACAGACCGATAAACCTTTTTACATGAGGATGATAAATAACGTCAATATTTGCCCGGCTCTACAACACTGTTTCAGGATATAACCCCCCTCCCGGAAAATGCAAATGGCGTTATATCTAGATTTAGGATATTAACCAGGTATTGGAAAACCGAACGAACAAGTTTCTATAAGTAAGCTCATTGAATATTATGGACATTGCAGCAACAAATAAGCGGCCCGGAAAACAAGGCTTATACAACCCCGAGTACGAGCACGATGCTTGTGGTATTGGATTTGTAGTTAACATAAAGGGTAAGCAGACTAACAAAATTGTTAAGCAGGCTTTAACAGTATTGCGAAATTTAGATCACCGGGGTGCTACGGGTGCAGAAGCAAATTCCGGGGATGGTGCGGGTATTCTCATGCAGATTCCGCATAAATTTTTAAAACACTCTTGCGAAGGTCTGAATATAGATCTTCCCGAACCGGGTCAATACGGAGTGGGCATGATGTTCCTTCCCGGTGATCGCGAAGACAGGCGACCTTGTGAAAAAGTAGTTGAACGAATTGTAGAGGAAGAAGGCCTCGAAGTATTAGGATGGAGAAAAGTACCAACGGATAACTTCCACCTTGGCAAAACTGCTAAAGCTTCCGAACCTTCATTTCGTCAATTGTTCATAAGAAGAAGTGATGATCTCGAAACCGATCTCGATTTTGAGCGAAAGCTCTATGTGATCCGCCGGCGTGCGACTCGAGCGATTGAAGAGACGGACATGAATATTAAGGAGAAAGATCTGTTCTATATCGCAAGTCTTTCAAGCCGCACCATTATTTATAAAGGGATGCTTACACCTAAACAGGTGGAAACTTTTTTCCCGGATCTGCAAGATCCAAATGTTGAATCTGCCCTGGCTTTGGTTCACTCGCGTTTTAGTACCAACACATTTCCGAGCTGGAAATTGGCTCACCCCTACCGGTACCTGATCCATAACGGAGAAATCAACACACTCCGTGGAAACCAAAACTGGATGCGGGCACGACAGGGGCAGTTGGCATCTGAACTATTTGGCGATGACCTGAAAAAAATATTCCCGATTATCCAGGACGATGGAAGTGACTCAGGCAAATTCGATAACTGTCTTGAATTTCTTGCCCTCAGCGGACGTTCTCTCCCCCACGTTATGATGATGATGATTCCTGAACCGTGGGAGAAACATAAAAGTATGGACTCCGAAAAGCGGGCATTTTACGAATATCACAGCTGCCTGATGGAACCCTGGGATGGCCCGGCATCGATCGCTTTCACGGACGGAAAAGTTGTTGGAGCTACTCTCGATCGAAATGGCCTTCGACCTTCACGTTATTATGTCACGCGTGACGATACCGTAGTATTAGCATCTGAGGTAGGCGTGCTTGACATTCCGGAAGAGGACGTTGTTCAGAAAGAACGTCTTCAGCCCGGGCGTATGCTTTTGATCGATACGGAAAAAGGGCGAATTATCAGTGATGAAGAGATTAAGAAGAAGATTGCAACGGAACATCCATATGGAGAATGGCTCGAAAAGAACTTAATCAACTTTGATAAAGCCACCGAAAAGCTTACCTACGCTAAACCTCAATTATCTCACAAGGATATTGTACATCGGCAAAAGGTATTTGGATACACGTATGAAGATCTCCAGGTAAATGTAGGCCCGATGGCTGAAAATATGCTTCAGCCGGTTGGAGCGATGGGCAATGATGCTCCTATTGCAGTACTATCTAATCAACCCCAGCTGCTCTATAACTATTTCAAACAATTGTTTGCGCAGGTTACAAATCCGCCAATCGATCCTATTCGGGAGGAATTGATTACCTCAACTGAAACTATTTTGGGATCTCAGGGAAACATCTTAAAGCCTACTCCCGAAAGCTGTCGCCAAATTGAATTGTCATCTCCAATTATGACAAATGAGGAGATGGAACAACTCAGGGATTTGAAACTTCCCGGCTTCAAAACTGAAACATTACCAATTTTATTTGAAGCAGGTTCCGGTGGTGAGGGACTCGAAAAAGCGCTCGATAAGCTGTTCGAGAGAGCTGACATTGCAATCATGAAAGGAGTGAATATAATTGTTCTTTCTGACAAAGATTTTGGTCAAAACCGTGTACCGATTCCTGCTCTGCTGGCTGTTGCCGGTCTACACCATCATCTGATTCGCGAAGGAAAGCGAACGAAGGTGGGTATTGTTCTTGAATCCGGCGAACCTCGTGAAACGCATCACTTCTGTACACTTCTTGGTTACGGAGTGGATGCGGTTAATCCATATATGGCCTATGAAAGTCTTCACGACCTGATCCAGGAAGGATTTATTGAGAATATTGATTACAAACGAGCTGTAAAAGGATACAATAAAGCTGTGGTAAAAGGCATCGTAAAAGTGATGTCGAAGATGGGGATTTCCACCATCAAATCGTACAGAGGCGCCCAAATTTTTGAAGCACTCGGTCTTGGAAAAGAGGTTATCGACAAATATTTCTCCTGGACAGATTCCAGAATTGGTGGAATTGGACTTGAGGAGATCGCCAAAGAAGCTGAAATGCGGCATAAAGAAGCCTATCCAAATGTTCAAACCAACGGACAGGTTCTGGATGAAGGCGGACAGTACAAGTGGCGGAGAAATGGGGAGTACCACATGTACAATCCAAAAACCGTTCATACACTTCAGTTTGCAAGCAAAACCGGTGATTATCAACTTTATAAAGAGTATGCAAAGCTAATTGATGATCAACTGGATCCCCCTCCCACACTTCGTCACTTATTGGATTTTAACTTTGAGGAGAATCCAATTCCAATCGAAGAGGTGGAATCAGTAGAATCGATCTGTAAACGATTTAAAACCGGTGCGATGTCGTACGGATCCATTAGCCAGGAAACGCACGAAGCGCTGGCTATTGCAATGAATCGAATTGGAGGGAAAAGCAATACCGGCGAAGGAGGCGAGGATCCCAAACGTTATACACTCGACCCGAATGGAGATTCACGAAACAGTGCCATCAAACAGGTTGCTTCCGGACGCTTTGGTGTTACGAGTGAATACCTTACACAAGGAAATGAAATTCAAATTAAAATGGCTCAGGGTGCCAAGCCCGGGGAAGGCGGCGAACTGCCCGGACGAAAAGTGTATCCTTGGATTGCCAAGGTGCGATTATCGACTCCCGGTGTTGGATTGATTTCACCTCCGCCCCACCACGATATCTACTCCATTGAGGATCTGGCACAATTGATCCACGATCTGAAAAATGCCAACAATAAAGCACGAATTAACGTGAAGTTGGTCTCTCTGAAAGGAGTAGGAACAATTGCAGCCGGGGTATCCAAAGGACATGCCGATGTTATTCTGGTCAGCGGCCATGACGGAGGTACGGGTGCATCCCCCCAAACTAGTATTAAACATGCCGGACTGCCGTGGGAGCTTGGACTTTCAGAAACTCATCAAACACTTGTGATGAACAATCTGCGAAGTCGTGTTACTCTCGAAACAGATGGTCAGATCAAAACAGGCCGCGATATTGCAATCGCAGCTCTTCTTGGAGCTGAAGAGTATGGGTTCGGAACAAGTGCACTCATCACACTGGGTTGTATCATGATGCGAGTATGTCACCTCGATACCTGTCCTGTTGGAATTGCCACACAGAATCCGGAATTGAGACACCAGTATAAAGGTGATCCGCAGTATGTGGTGAATTTTATGAAGTTTGTAGCACAGGATGTGCGCGAGTACATGGCGAAGCTTGGGTTCCGGTCGGTGGATGAGATGATCGGCCGAACCGATAAACTCAAACAACGAAAGATCGATCACTGGAAAGGGAAAAACCTGGATCTTTCACCGATTCTGTTTAAGCCCGAAGTAGGTGACGAAATAGGAATTCGAAAGCTGATTGAGCAAAACCATGGTCTTGAGAACTCCCTTGATGTTCAGACATTGATGGATATCTGTGAGCCGGCTCTTACAAATAAAGAACCCGTTAGAGCAACATTGCCAATTCGCAATATTAACCGTGTGGTTGGTACTATTCTCGGAAGTGAAGTTACCCGAAGACATGGGCGCGATGGACTGCCGAAAGATACAATTCACTTGAAATTTAAAGGCTCTGCGGGACAAAGCTTTGGAGCGTTTGTGCCAAAAGGAGTAACTCTTGAACTGCAAGGGGACGCCAACGACTACTTTGGAAAAGGACTATCCGGTGGTAAACTGATACTCTATCCTGGAGAAGGAGCAAAATTCAAACCGGAAGAAAATATTATCGTTGGTAATGTGTCATTTTATGGTGCAACCAGTGGAGAAGCATATATTCGTGGAATGGCAGGTGAACGATTCTGCGTACGTAACAGTGGCGTTAGAGCTGTTGTAGAATCCGTGGGTGATCACGCCTGTGAATATATGACCGGCGGGCGTGTAGTTGTACTTGGCTCAACGGGCCGAAACTTTGCAGCGGGTATGTCTGGTGGAATTGCCTACGTGCTTGACCAACAAGGAACATTTGAACATTACTGCAATACCGAGATGGTTTATCTTGAACGCCTCAAAGATGAAAATGAGATTGAGGAAGTTGAACAGATGATTCGAAACCATTCCGATTATACAGATAGTACAATGGGATGGAAGGTACTTGCAAAATGGGACGAAATGGTTCCGAAATTTGTCAAAGTAATGCCAAAAGACTTTAAACGAATGCAAGAATCGATCGAGGAGTCCGAGAAGAATGGACTTTCCGGCGAAGATGCAGTTATGGAAGCATTCCTTCAAAATAAAGAAGATAAAGCCCGCCAGGAAGGTAACTGAGGCAGGCTTAAGTTCTCCCTTGACCGTCTACCAAATAATTAATGATGATCAGGGACTGTTATACTGACTGAAAACATTAATGAATAGAAGCAGATTAGATTATGGGTAAACCAACCGGATTCATGGAGTTTGAGCGAAAGTCAACTCCATACCGAGATCCCAAAGACAGACTTGAAAGCTGGAATGAATTTTACGAACCGTTAACTGAAGAAGAGCTGCAGCAACAGGGTGCTCGTTGTATGGACTGCGGTATCCCCTTTTGCCAAACCGGTTCAGAAATTGATAACAAATCTCTGGGTTGCCCGGTCTACAACCTGATTCCTGAGTGGAACGACCTTGTTTACCGCGGTAAATGGAAAGAAGCTCTCCAGCGCCTTCATAAAACAAATAATTTCCCTGAGTTTACCGGCAGAGTCTGTCCGGCTCCATGTGAAGGATCTTGTGTTCTTGGTATCATCGAACCTCCAGTAGCCATCAAAAGTATTGAACAGGCCATTGTTGATAAAGGGTTTGAAGAAGGATGGGTTGTTGCAGAACCTCCTGAAAAACGAACCGGAAAAACAGTGGGTATTGTTGGATCCGGCCCGGCAGGACTTGCCGCCGCTGCTCAATTGAATAAAGCCGGTCACAAAGTAACGGTATATGAACGAGCCGACAGAATTGGCGGATTACTGACTTATGGTATCCCAAATATGAAATTGGATAAATCGATTGTGAAGCGCCGGGTAGATCTGCTTGCCGAAGAAGGAGTTGAGTTTGTTACAAATACTGAAATAGGTACCGATATTCCTGCACAGGACCTGAAAGAAAAGCATGATGCTCTTGTACTTTGTGGCGGCGCTACCCGGCCCCGGGATCTCCCGATTGACGGACGCGATCTGGACGGAATCCACTTTGCAATGGATTTTCTGCATGCCGATACAAAAAGTCTTTTGGATTCAGATCACGAGGACGAAAAATTTATCTCTGCCAAAGACAAAAATGTAATTGTCATTGGTGGTGGAGATACCGGAACAGACTGTGTAAGTACATCGATGCGACATGGCTGTGAAAATCTCACTCAGTTTGAGATTCTTCCCAAACCACCTGATGAAAGAGCAGATGAAAACCCTTGGCCGCAGTGGCCCAACGTGTATAAAGTGGACTATGGCCAGGAAGAGGCCGCCTCCATTTTTGGTGACGACCCGCGTCAATATCAGGTAATGACAAAGAAATTTGTCGGTGATGGCAACGGTAATGTTAAGGAGCTTCACACAGTACAAATTGAGTGGGTAACTGACGATAATGGACGCAAGTCTCCTAAAGAGATCGAAGGAACGGAAAAAGTTTGGAAAGCAGATCTCGTCCTTTTAGCGATGGGATTCCTTGGACCTGAAAATCCGGTTTTAGAGCAACTGAATGTTGAACGTGATGGACGATCGAATGCCAAAGCCGAACACGAAGAGTACGATACAAGTGTTGAAGGTGTTTTTGCTGCCGGTGATATGCGCCGGGGACAAAGCCTGGTCGTTTGGGCCATCAACGAAGGCCGTGGCGCTGCACGTGAATGTGACCGCTGGCTGATGGGAAGTACCGAACTCCCCTGACTAACGAATCCTATAAATGATGCAAGTTAAGGGCGAACATGATTTTAACTCGTACCGAAGGTCTCCTTCGGTACGCTCACCCCTGAAGCTCCGCTTCCCATAACCGGATTACAGATATTCTTAGGTACGCCCCCGGAAGATCCCGTCTCAAATAATCTCTGCTACATATAGTAATCGCTATTTTACACCTCCTGAACTCCATTTTCTGCGACACTTCTACCTATCTTTTTTGAATTGTTCACCGACTTTCATGTTATTTTGGTCATGATTTTCTCGAAAGCCGATCACTTCAAACATGAAAAAGGAACAATCAAAATCCCAAGCTTTGTTTCGCCCGACCCTCTCAAATGTATTCCCAAAGGCATGGATACTGGCAGTACTACTGTTTGATATTCATGCCTTGATTCGTCTTGGTGGCCTCTGGAACTCTCTTCTGATTCCTCTCTCCATGATCATTATATGGCCCCTCCCCTGGATTTTGTCAGATAAAGAGGGACGCCGAAACCTTGGGCTCAAATCTCCAACATCCCTGAAATGGCTTCTAAGTGGATCATTTTTCGCGATTGGAGCGCTCCTGTTATGCATTGGATCTGCGTGGTTAATTTTTGGCACTTCTGATAATAACTGGTTTGTTCAGCATGCATTTATGCTTAAAGAATCTTTAGGTTCAATACCTGATGGAACCTCACTCGAAACCAAGTTTTGGATTGTCACAATCCCGGCCATGATCTTCAGTCCTATTGGTGAAGAATTTCTATATCGCGGCTACATCTTGAAAAGTTTTTCGGATGAATGGGGACCAAAAGTAGGTCAGTTAATTCAGGCAGGAGCTTTTGCATTCGTTCACCTCGCACATTATGGCCTAATGCAATTCCAGCCATTACTCATACTCATCTGGATTCCTTCAATGTTTCTGACCGCTTTGGTCTTTGGTTGGATCGTCCAAAAAAGTGACTCTCTCTGGCCGGCCGTAGCAGCTCATGCGATTTTTAATCTTGGGATGAATGCAGTCGTCTTCCTGATGCTGCCAAATCAGTTTGGAGTCTAAATTGAAAATCCGACGTTTCCAACCACACGATACAGACCAAATTGCACAACTCTTCCACGATACCATTCGGTCTGTTAACCTTGGCGATTATTCCGAGAAACAAGTAAAAGCCTGGGCACAGGATGATATTCATTTTCGCGATTGGAAAGAGAAATGTTCATCGACATATACACTGGTAGCAGACAGCAATGGATTCGTTGCCGGTTTCGCACAACTAGACGATGACGGCCATATTGACTGTTTTTATTGCCACAAGGATTTCCGGGGACAAGGTGTCGGACGATTGCTTTTTGAAGAGATTGAGAAAGAGGCACTTAAAAGGAACCATACCAGGTTATTTCTTGAAGCAAGTACTACGGCCAAAGCCTTCTTTAAGAAAATGGAATTTGCTGTTACAAAGAAACAGACCGTAAAGATAAGAGGGGCTAAACTCATTAATTATATCATGGAAAAAGAGCTATAAATAAGTTATTTGTGAAGTTTTCAGATTTATTACATTCAATAAATGACAATCAAGGCCTATTTATGATGAATGTAAAATTTTTAATCTGTTTATCGATCATCATTCTTTTGTTGAGTCATCAACAAATTTTTTCCCAGGAACTTCAACCGAGTTTGAAATCAAACCCACTTTCAGGATTTGAAACGATTATTGGAGGTGAATGGCATCAGCAAGGAGGTTATCAAATCTTCAAGTGGGGACTTGGAAAAAAATCCGTGATTGCTTAGAACTATTTTATAATGGAAGCTGAAGCTCAAAAAGTCTCTTAGGGAGTTTGGTTCTGGCATCTCGGAGAGCAACAGATCAAAGGCTACTTTACTGCTATCAACATGCCGGTTGAGTTTTTTGATTACACGACGCGATTAACAAATAATGGAATAGAGAGTGATTTATCCGCTTAAAATTCATCGGGTCTATTAACTCAGTATTCTGAAGAATGGGTTTCTGATGATCAGAATCAGATATCCTGGACACTTTATTCGCTCGAAGGCAACGAGAAAAAACAGGTTATGGAAGGAGTATTAAAAAGAGAGCCTTAACCCAGATTATTTATCAAGATTCCAACCATAGATTTGCATCATAAGAACATATACAATCATTCAAACTTCAAACAATCTCTTCAATTATGCTTCAGCTTAAACTTTTCTTAATTCTGTGTTTTTCATTTGGAGTTATTTCTACAGAAACTTTGGATATAGCTGCAAAAAGGGTGAATTCAGCACCTTTTGCTCTTTCAGATACATCAGATACCGATTATAACCATGAGCTGGCTGAAGAGCTTGGAGCTGACGATTACGGAATGCGTCAATATGTGATGGCATTTTTGAAAACAGGTCCCAATCCAAGTACTGATTCAACGAAAGCGATGGAACTTCAGAGGGCTCACCTGGATAATATCAGGCGAATGGCCGAGGATGGAAACTTGATATTAGCCGGCCCCTTTATGGATGATGGTGAAGTTCGTGGGATTTATCTGTTCAATGTGCGCACCGTTGAGGAAGCAAGGAAACTCACCGAAACCGACCCGGCTATCCAGGCAGGTGCTCTTGAAATGGAACTGCATCCTTGGTATGGTTCAGCTGCATTGATGAAAGTAAATGAGATTCACTCTCAGATTAGTAAGCAGAATCCGTGATCGAAGGACATGCGAGAAGACATGGTATTTTTTCTTCATGACAAAAGATATTGAAGTGATTCTCAAGTCAGAGCTAATTGAGAATGTTTAATTGGCTCAAAAAATATAATGTCTAAGTGATGTCTAAGTAGTCGCCTTCCTCACCGCAGGAGCCACTTCCTTCGCAAAGAGTTCAATAGATCGCAGAAGTTTTTTGTGAGGAATACTTCCAACACTCATCTGGATCGAGAAACGATCATGGCCAAAAATTTCATACTGATGCAAAATCTTATCAACCACCTGCTGTGGACTTCCAACTACATTTGCGCCATGCAGGCCGATGGATGAATCAAATTGTTGGCGGCTCATGGGTGACCA
>Ga0102943_1001798_pt1 | contig 13001 bp, 9 predicted proteins | sample SalPonC_black_MG_FD_78174 | JGI IMG/M metagenome (GOLD analysis project Ga0102943, IMG submission 78174) | Salt pond soil microbial communities from South San Francisco under conditions of wetland restoration - Salt Pond MetaG... | ecosystem: Environmental > Aquatic > Marine > Intertidal zone >...
CGGCGTAGGCAGGCCGTGCCCGCTTTATGATATCTGCGGTTGTTATCATCTGTGTACTGACGTTCATAATGGGTCCTTTGAATAAGGTGGTTCCTGCCCGGAAAATTTTTGCAGGTTTCCCGGACAGGCGGGTTATCATCAGATGCGCATCATACGTACCACAGGCCCCATCATCCGCCGCAGGGCCACCTGGCGGGAGATCCCCTGCTGCCGGGTGTCTGCCACGGCATTTTTGGCATACAGGGTCGGATCAAATGCCACCAGATAAATCACATTGGTCGCCTCAGGATCCAGCAGCGCAGCCCCGGGGTATTTCTTTTTCACTGTTTCAAGCCGTGCGGCCGCATCAGCCAGGATCTTTTTCCGGGTACCGAAACGCATGGCACCGGTTGGGCAGACCTTGACACAGGCAGGTTCAAGTCCGTTATGGATCCGTTCGTTGCAGAAATCGCATTTGGCAATGATGCTGTCAGGCCCTTTTCTGGGGATATCATAGGGACAGGAGTAGTTGATCTCTTCAGCATCCAGTCTCTTGGTATAGCGGGTATAGACGACCGCCCCTGTCATGGAATCCTGGTAAATGGCCTGTTCATCAAACGCGGTTTCCAGACAGGGCGGATCTACACAGTGCCGGCATTGATCCGGGAAAAAGAGCCATTGCAGTTTGCCGTCGATCTGTTCTTCATTCATCCTCACCAGTTTATAGGTGGTGAAGGACAGATTGTCGGGGTTCTGAAATCCACCGGTGTTGGTGGTTTGTTCGGCCGGCAGGTCATGCCACTGTTTGCACGCCACCTGGCAGGCCCTGCACGCGGTGCAGACGGTCGTATCGATCAAAATTGACATAGTCATGACAGATTCCCCTCCTTTAGAGTTTTGTGACATTGACCATAAAGGCCTTGGTTTCCGGAATCCGGGTATTGGGGTCTCCGGAAGGAGGTGTCAGCAGATTCGCGCTCTCTTCCGCCCCGCTGGCAGGCCATCTCCAGCCGTAATGCCAGGGTATGCCGACCTGGTGAACCGTGGCATAGCCGATCTGGAACGGCTTGAACCGCCGGGTGACAATGGCGGTGCATTCCAGACTGGCTCTGGCACTGGCTACCTTGACCCGTTCCCCGTTTTCAATACCCCGGAGTGCGGCCAGCTCCTCGCTCATTTCCACAAATACAGCGGGCTGCAGCTCCATGAGCCATTCCTGGGTCCGGGTCATCAAACCGGTCTGCCAGTGTTCGGTAACCCGGTATGTGGTTCCCACAAAAGGAAACCGCGGATCACAAGTGGCATGGGCATCCGCTTCGGTCCGGTATACCACAGCTGTCGGGGATGTCATCTGGGAGCTGAACAGGTTCTTTTCAACGGGACATTCCAGGGGTTCGTAATGTTCCGGAAAAGGACCGTCCGCCAGGCCCGGACCGAAGATCTGTCCATGGCCGTGCTTTCTCATGATAAACGGATATCTTGCATCATCTCTTCTGCTGCCGTCCGGATTTTCAAGGGGATACCAGCCCCCGTCCGGCACATCCCCGATCCACTTCTGGGATACATATTTTCCGTCCTTGACATCCCCTGCGAACTTAATTACCCAGTCTTTTTTATCCCAGGGTTGTCCCTTGGGGTCCACTGATGCCCGGTTATAGATAATCCGGCGGTTCACCGGCCAGCACCAGGCAAATTCCGGATACAGGCCGATATTGTTTTCAGCGTCTTTTTGTGACCGCCTGGCCGACATGTTGCCTTTTTCCGTATAGGAGTTACAATAGAGCCAGTTGCCCGAAGAGGTGGAACCATCATCCTGGAGCCAGGCAAAACTGGGAACCAGGGTGCCTTTTTTACACAGCTTGTCCTTGACAGTGACATCTTTGGTAAAATACCCGTTGATCTCTTTGGCCACCTTGTGGGGGTCATAGGCCCCGTTGCTCTCATAATCCCATTTCAGGTTTACAATCGCATCCGGAAACACACCGCCGGCAGCATATGCTTTTTTGATCCAGTGCCCGAGTTCCAGGATGATATCCCCGTCAGGACGGCTGTTGCCCAGGGGCTTTGGTCCCTGATACCGCCACTGCATCCAGCGGCCGGAGTTGGTGATGGACCCCTCCTTTTCGACTGATACACTGGCCGGCAGCATAAACACCTCGGTCCGTATCTTTTTGGGATCTGCCTTCGGGCCTTTCCAGAACGATCCGGTTTCATTGTCAAAAATATTGACGTTCACCATCCAGTCGAGATTTTCCATGGCCTTTCTGATCTTGGCTGCATTGGAACCGGAACAGGCCGGGTTCTGCCCCCAGGCAAAAAATCCCCTGATATCCTTCTGGTACATGGCATCGAACAGATCAGACCAGGAATAAACCTTGTCATCATCCACCTTGGGCAGCCAGTTGTATCCGAACTGGTTGTCCGGGGTGGCGGCATCCCCGAAAAAGGATTTCAGCATGCTGACCGAATATTTGGGATAATTGGCCCACCAGTTGGCAGACAGAGGATCTTTGCTTTCCGGGGTCCATTTGGTGTTATAGGCCTCCAGGCTGGTGTTGGAGGCCCGGGGGGTTTTAAGATATCCGGGCCAGATATGCCACAACAGGCAGTGGTCCGTGGATCCCTGGACATTGGATTCCCCTCTCAGGGCATTTACCCCGCCGCCGGCAACCCCCATGTTGCCCAGAAGCAGCTGGATGATCGCCATGGTCCGGATATTCTGGGTACCCACTGTATGCTGGGTCCAGCCCATGGCATACATGATGGTGCCGGCTTTTGCCCTGGCACCGGTGGCGGCATACGTTTTATAGACCGTCAGCAGGTCCTGCCTGGGTGTGCCGGTAACCTGGGACACCGTATCCAGATCATACCGGCTGAAATGTTTTTTCAGCAGCTGAAACACACAGCGTTCATGGGAAAGGCTTTTGTCCATTCTGGGAACGCCGTCATCATCCATTTCAAAGGCCCAGGCAGACTTGTCATAACGGCCCAGGGCCGGTCCTTTCTCATTCTTGCTGTACCCTGCAAACAAGCCGTCATCGAACCCGAAGCTTTTGCCCACAATAAACCCGGCATTGGTGTAAGCTGCGGTATATTCTTTGTTGTAAAGGTCATTGTCCAGAATATACTTGAGCATGCCCCCGAGAAAGGCGATATCCGTTCCGGACCGTAAGGCTGTGTAAATATCGGCTTTTGCCGATGTCCGTGTAAATCTGGGGTCCACACTGATCAGCTTGGCCCCGTTTTCCATTGCCTGGGTGACATATTTAAAGGAAACCGGATGATTTTCAGCGGCATTGCTGCCCATGATGAGGATGCAGTCGCTGTTTTTGATATCGATCCAGTGGTTTGTCATGGCACCGCGCCCAAACGACTCTGCCAGAGCCGCTACAGTAGCGCTGTGTCAGATCCTGGCCTGGTGTTCGATATAGACCAGGCCCAGAGAGCGCATCAAAGCCTGATACGTCCAGCACTCTTCATTGTCCAGGGCCGCAGAACCTATGGAAGCGATTTTTGTGGTCCGGTTGACCACCTGGCCTTTGGCATTGACCTTTTCAAAACCGGTATCACGGGTTTTTTTCACCCGGTCGGCGATGTTTTCCAAAGCCCAGTCCCAGGAAACCGTCTCCCATTTGTCTGAATAGGGGGCCCGGTACATGGGCTGCTGCAGACGGTTTTCGTTTTCAGCCAGCTGCTTGAGGGATGCGCCCTTGGAACATAACGTCCCCCGGTTGATGACGTGATCCGGGTCTCCTTCAATGTTGATGACCCGGCCGTCTCCGCGCTGGCTGGTGTGCACAATGGCGCCGCACCCCACTGCACAATAACAGCAGATAGTGGTGGTTTCTTTGGCATACTGTGTTTTGAGCATGCCGGCATAGGATTTGACCGGTTTCAGATCAAATCCCAGGCCGCTGACTGCCGCTCCTGCCGCAGCCACCCCGGAAACCTTGATAAAATCCCTTCGGTTGAGTTTCATCGATCGTACCTCCTTGACTTGGGTTGGTGTGATACTCCCGCCTGATCATTAGGCCATAGCACAAGGAGGTTACAAAAAGGTAAAAATAGGCTGTGCACTACATTCTGCCACCCAAAAGATGGCGGTTTTCTACAACCGGATAATCTCGGGTGACCGGCCGCAGTGTTCCAGAAATTTCACCAGATCCTGGGATGCTATGGTGGTGGTGGCAATGTTTTCCAATGGATGAAAATTAAGCAGATCATGGGCCATCAGTTCCTCATCCAGGACAATTTTTACGTCATGGTCTTTTATGTTTATGGCGGCAAACGGGGTGACAGCGCCGGGAATCATGCCCAGCACTTCCATGAGCAGGTCTGGTTTGGCAAAAGACATGTTGTTTCCCCCGATTTTTTTGGCCACTTCCTTGATCCTGATGGGCTTGTCCGCCAGGGTCACCACCAGGAACAGGTTTTTCTTTTTGTCCTTGAAAAACAGATTTTTGCTGTGGGCTCCTGCAATACCGCTCTGGTGCAGGGCAGCTTCTTCCACGGTAAAAACAGCCGGGTGCTCATGGTTGGTGTAAGCAATGCCGATATCGGTCAACACACTGAGCAGTTCTTCTTTTTTGCGTAACATAATCTTTCCTTGTTTTTAAAAGCTGCATGGCTTTGCTGCCGGCAGCTAACCATAAGTTACATATATGAGCCTGACAATGGTTAAAAATACCATGGTCAGAAAAAACGGCCGGATAAACCCGGCCCCTCTTTTGATGGCCAGGCTGGAGCCGGTCCGGGCACCTATGATCTGTCCGGCCGCCATGACCAGGCCGGCGGACCACAGCACATTGCCGCCAATGATAAACATGGCCAGGGCTACGATATTGGACACAAAATTCATCACCCGGGTGGTACCCACTGCCCGGGTCATGTCCAGACCCAGAAAAATGAGCAGGGCTCCGGTCCAGAAAGAGCCGGTGCCCGGACCGAAAAAACCGTCATAAAATCCCAGACCCAGGCCGAACAGGACATAAAACAGATGCTGCCCCATTTTGGGCTTTGCAGGCTGCAGTCCCAGGGTTCTTGAAAACAGGGTATAAAAAAAAACAACCAGAAGCAAGGGAGGAATCAGGTGACGGATAAACCCCGGATCCAGGTGCTGGATGGTGACAGCTCCGGCCACAGCCCCGCACAGGGTGAACCCGATACCGGCCAGACATTGGCGAACATCCACCAGCCCCTTGGAGATAAAATTAGCGGCAGAAGACAGGGTTCCGAAACTGCCCTGGAGTTTATTGGTACCCAGGGCCAGGGCCGGGGAAAGGCCGAAGGCCAGCAGCACCGGCAGGGCAATCAATCCGCCCCCGCCGGCAATGGCATCCACAAACCCGGCACACAGGCCGGTGGCAAACAGCACCAGAAAACTGAGCGCAGACAGATCATCAATCATATACTGCCTGGAAAAAATGCGGAAAACCTGAAAAATATACAAAAATTAGTGTAAAATACATCATTTTTTCTTGATTTTTATTTGGGATCAATGTTAAAAAGAAGGTCATTTTCCAGATATACCTGTTCCAGCTGTTCCTGATATGCCCGCAATGCATCCCCTTTTCTATTGGCCAGTTCCTGGACCATGTACTGAATCACCGCCAGCATGCCTGACACATTGCCGATAAAGGGTATGGATTTGGATGGTATCACCAGCGACAGATGGGCAAAAGGGATAACCGGAGAAATACTGGAATCGGTCAGGGCCAGCAGGATGTGGCCGCACCGCCGGACCATCTTGCTCAATTTTATCAGTTCATTGGGATACCGGGTGGTGGCGGTGAGGATCACCAGGCTCTGGGAAGGGGCATTGGCCAGCATGTCCATGGCTGTGGAATCACTGCCCTTGAGAATATGGATGCCTTTTCTCACCTTGGTCAAAGACCACCCCAGGTAATAGGCAAAGGTATAGGAAAGTCTGGAGCCGGTAACATAAATGGTGGAACTACCGTCCATGTGGTCTATGAACTGGTTCATTCTTTCCATGTCAATATGCTCGTACAGGTATTTGAGGTTGTTGAGTTCTTCCAGAATGCCCCGGTGCAGCCGGTCAAGTCCGGGTTTGTCAATGCCCTTGAGATTTACCCGGTCCGGCAGGGACAAACCGGTATTGATAAAATCCTTGAGTGCATCCTGGAAATCCGAATACCCTTTATATCCAAGGGTTGCAACAAACCGGACCACCGTGGCTTCGCTTACTTCACAGGCCTCGGCCAGTTCCTTTGTGGTCATGAACACCACCTTGGCAGGATTCTGCATGATATAGGTTCCCAGGGTCTGGGCCTTGGGGGTCAATGTATCGAGCTTGCTGGAAATGTCATCTATAACCGGATGTGATGCTGCATCATTCATTGTGCTTGCCTTATTTTGTTGTTTTATATCATAACGAAGCATGTATTATAATTTGCTAATTTTATTGAGATTTAGTCCAGAATAATAATTTTGTCAAGGGCAAATGAAAGAAAAACAATCATTTTAAAATAAAATTGTTGACACGTTTTCTTTCATGATGTATTGACGAAATGGATATGGCAGAAAAATAATATCAATCCAAAATGAAGAGAAGGCCAATGTTTTCGAAAAGCAAACCCATGTGGGGCAAAAAAACCAAGCTTAAATCTAGTTATGATGTGGTTCTCATTGGAGGCGGACTTCACAGTCTGGCAACAGCGTACTACCTTGCAAAAGAGCATGGCATAACCGATGTAGCGATTATTGAGAAAAACTATATCGGATACGGCGGTGCCGGCAGAAACACGGCCATTGTCCGTGCCAACCAGCGGACCCAGCACAATGTGCCGCTATACAAGGAAGCGCTGGACCTCTGGCCGGTTCTCACCAGGGAACTGGATTACAATTTAATGTTCAACAACTGCGGCAACCTCAACCTCATGCATTCTGAAGCAGCCATGAACGCAGCCCGCATGAATGTTGCCACGGCCCAGTTCCACGGGGTGGAATCCCATCTCATCGATGCCAAGGAAGCCAAGGAACTGGTCCCGGCCCTTAACATTTCCGATGACATCACCTTCCCCATCCACGGTGCCATGTACCATCCCCCCGGGGGTGTGGTCCGCCATGATGCAGTTGTCTGGGGCCTGGCCAAAGGGGCTGCCAAAATGGGGGTGGAAATCCACCAGCAGACCGAAGCCACCGGCATCCAGACCAAAAACGGCAAGGTTACGGCAGTGGTGACCGACAAAGGCGTTATCAACACCAAGCAGGTGCTGCTGTCTGCCGGTGGTTACTCTGCGGCCCTGATCCACGGATTTTTAGGCATCAAACTGCCCATCTCGGTTCTGACCATTCAGGCCATGGTCACCCAGCCCCTCAAACCCATCCTGGACCATGTCGTGTCTTCAGGGGCCTACCATTGCTATGCCAACCAGACCCTTAAAGGAGAAATCGCCACCGGTGCCCACATGGATCCCTGGCCCAACTACACCACCTTGACCACCGCCCATTACATCAAGCACCAGGCCGAGGCCCTGTCTGAATTTCTGCCTGCCCTGCGGGGGGTGCGGTTCATGCGGATCTGGGGCGGCCTGGCTGACATGACCCCTGACATGGCCCCCATCATGGACGGCAATGAACAGGTGGAAGGTTTTTTCATGGACTGTGGCTGGGGATATTTCGGATTTAAATCATGTTCTGCCGTGGGCCGCCACATGGCCGGCTTCATGGCCACCAACACCTGCCCTGACATACTCAAGCCCTTTGCTCTGAAACGGTACCAGGAACACAAACTCATGGGTGAAACAGCCGCGCTGATGAGCTACAGCCCGGACAATTAACCAGCTGAATAATTTATATGAGATTCAAGGAGAAGATAAGATGGCGCTAACAATTACATGTCCGATCTGCGGGAAAAGAAACGGATATGAGTTCCGTTACGGCGGAGAAGAAAAAGGTCCCAGACCTGATCAAAAAGATCTGACCCCTGAAAGCTGGTGCGATTATGTCCACATGAACAAATGCGTGGCAGGCGTCCAGCAGGAATGGTGGTTTCACCGGGATGGATGTGGTTCATGGTTTACCATATTCCGGGATACGACGACAAACCTTGAAAAGGAAACACCGGAGGCAAAAGAATGATGAACAGATTCAATCATCTGCCCACATTGAAAATTACTACAGGTGACAAGATTCCCTTTACCTACAAGGGAAAAACTTTCTACGGCGTAAAAGGGGATACCATAGCAACCGCCCTGTATGCCAATGGGGTCAGAATCTATGCAAGAAGTCTGAAATATCACCGCCCCAGAGGGCTGTACAGCATGAACGGGGAATGTTCCAACACCATGATGGAAGTAAACGGCATTCCCAATGTCCGCACGGAAACCACCTACCTGAAGCCCGGCATGGTGATCAAAGAACAGAATGTCAAAGGCTCGGCTGAAAATGACCTCCTGGGTTTCATTGACAAGATGGACTGGGCCATGCCTGCCGGTTTCTACTATGACACCATGCACAAACCCGCCAAAATCTGGCCGGTGGCCATGAAGCAGATCCGCAAGGCCGCCGGTATCGGCAAACTGTCTCCGGATCACCACATGCCCGGCAAATATGACGAAATTTTCCCGACCTGTGATGTGTGTGTCATCGGCGGCGGGCCTGCCGGCATGCAAGCTGCCCTGGCTGCAGCGCAAAAAGGGCTGCGGGTTATCCTCATGGAGGCACGGCCCTGGCTCGGGGGACATTTTGAATACCGCACCTCTGAATATATGGACCGCCAGACCCATCATGAACGTGCGGTGCAGCTGGCAAAAGAAGTGGAAAAAACCGAAAACATCCGGGTGTTCACCCACACTGCCAATGTAGGAACATACAACAACAACCTGGTCACCGGTTTTCAGGTCGGAAAAGAATCCGACACCTTTACGGAACGGTATATTGAACTGCGTGCCAACAGCGTGGTGGTTGCCACGGGCTGCATTGAACGGCCCCTGCTGTTTGAAAACAATGAACGTCCCGGGGTAATGCAGGCAGGATGTGCCCTGCGCCTGGCCAATACCTATGGGATGCTGCCCGGCAAAACTGCGGTATTTTCCATCGGCCATGACCTGGGACTGGAAACAGCCGTTACCCTGCATGATCTGGGAGTAACCGTTCCGGTTATCGCTGATATCAGAGAAGACGGCCAGGATCCAAAACTGCTCAAGGCGGTTTTGGATCGGAAAATCACCATCCTCAAAGGCTGGGTGGCCACTGAAGCCCACGGCGGCAAACAGGTGAAAAAAGTCACCATTAAAAGTGTGGATGCCACGGTTTCCAAAACATTTGACTGTGACGTACTGGTGGCATCAGCCGGATTTACCCCGCTAACAGGCCCTCTGGTGGTAAACCAGGCAAAACTGACCTACGACAACCACACCAATTTTTTCCTGCCCACGGACCTGCCGAAAAAAATGTACGCAGCCGGACGTCTGCTGGGATTTGAAAATGCCAAATCCATTGAAGCTTCCGGTCACCTGGCCGGACTCAAGGCGGCATTTGACTGCGAAAACTGCTCCATTGCCGAGCTGGGCGATGCCAAAAAAACCATGGAAACCCTGCCCGGTCCTGCCAGGGGTACCAAGCTTGTCACTGCGCCGGTAAAGGGAAGAAAAACCTTTATCTGCTTTGATGAAGACGTCAGCATCAAAAATATCAAACAGGCCATTAACAAGGGCTTTGATGTTCCCGAACTGATCAAGCGCTTTTCCGGTGCAGGGCTTGGGCCCGGCCAGGGCGGCATACCAGGCCACAACCTGCCCTTGTTCACTGCCAAATACCAGGCCCTGCCCGATATCCGCATCAAACCCACCACGGTGCGGCCGCCTCTGGTACCAGCGTTTATTGCCACCTATGCCGGTACCAACCATACCATGTTCAAAAGAACCCCCATGGATGAAATGCAGCGAAAAGACGGCGGCATTTTCAGAAACATCGGGGTATGGCAGCGGGCCCGGTACTTTTCAAAAGATTTTACCTGCAAAAAAGAAATCGAAAATGTCAGAAACAATGTGGGCATGCTGGACGGCTCCACCCTGGGAAAATTCAGGATTCACGGACCTGATGCGCTGAACGCCCTGCAGCGGGTATATGTGTCCGATCTTTCCAAAATCAAGGAAGGCCGGGTCAAATACACGGCCATGTGCAATGATGACGGCTGTGTCATTGATGACGGCGTAGTGGTCAAGCTGGGGGAAAATGATTACTATTTCTCCACCTCCACCGGCCGTGCCGGCCAGACCATAGAATGGATCCGGTACCATACCCGGTATGAGAACTGGGATTTCGCCCTGGTCAACCTCACCGATGCCATGGGGGTCATCAATCTGTCCGGCCCCAATGCCAGAAAAGTGCTGGAAAAAGTGGTGGACATCGATGTCTCCAACGAGGGATTCGGTTTTTCCGAATACAAGGAATTCACCATTGCCGACACCATCCCTGTCAAGGCCATGCGCCTGGGATTTGTGGGCGAATTGTCCTATGAGCTGCATATACCGGCCTCCTATATGAAATCAGTGTGGCTGATGCTCAAGGAAGCAGGCAAAGCGTTCAAGATCCAGAATTTCGGTGTGGAAGCCCAGAATGTGCTGCGCATGGAAAAATGCCATGTCATACTGGGACAGGAATCTGAACAGCGCACCAACCTGCTGGATATCGGCATGGGCTTTCTCTGGTCCAGGAAAAAAACAGGGTATAAAACTGTCGGCGTGGCTGCCCTGATCCAGGCGGAAAAAGACAACACCCGGCTCAAGCTTGTGGGATTCAAGATGGAAAACAATGGCAGAGCCCCCAAAGACGGCGCCCTGATCGTGGATGAGCGGATTCGGGGTAATGTGTGCACCGCCAGAAACAGCTTTTCCCTCAATGAAGCCGTAGGTATGGCCCTGGTGCAAGGTGACATGAGCAAAATCGGCACCCGGCTGGCATTTTATGAAGATGAATGCAATGGCGAGCTGATTTACGGAACGGTTGTGAAAACACCGTTCTATGATCCTGACGGTAAACGGATGAAAATGTAAGGGATACACGCATGAAAGATATTAAAAGATACTCGGCGGTCGAGTTCAAGGCGACACCGCTCAAAAGTCAAAAACGCGGCGACTGGGATGTGGTCCTGGAATACCACGGTGAAGGGGACGGCCCCTGGCTGGTGGATCTGAGCCACAGGACCCGTCTGGATCTGCAATGTTCCGATCTGGCCGCAAAAAAACCATTCGGGATCACCATTCCTGAGACACCCTGCCAGTCAGTTCTGGAAAAAGGGATGCTGCTCAACCGCATGAACCGCATCCAGACATCCATCTACCACCTGGACGGGGAAACCCTGGACATCCCCAATGAAAAAGAATACACCGATGTCACTGAAGCCACTATTTTTGTGGCGATTTTCGGTCCCCGGGTTTTTTCCATCTGTGAAAAACTGTCCAACCTGGATTTTGCAGGTGAAGACAAACCGACCCCCTTTCTTTTCCAGGGTCCTTTTTCCCATGTGCCCTGCCAGATTGTAACCCTGAGCCGGGAAGCGGAAAAATCCGGTGTGGTGCTGACCTGTTCCAGAGGATATGGCAAACATATGATCGACGGCATCCTCCATGCAGGTGAGGAGTTCGGACTTACGCCGGCCGGCGAAGCCCGGTTCACCAGCTGGATAAACAGCTTATAAGGCCTGCAAAGAACTTTATAAAACAACGTGATATACAAATTTAAAAAAGGTCAAAACCGGTTTTGACAAAACCGGTTTACTTTAAGGAGACAAAAAAAACCATGAACAAAAAATACGATGCAATTATTATCGGTGCCGGTGTTATTGGAACCCCCATTGCCTATGAACTGTGCAAAATGGGTTATAAAACCCTGAATGTGGACAAGCTTCCTGATGCAGGAGAAGGCTCCACCGCGGGTTCCTGCGCCATTGTGCGGGCCCACTATTCCACTGAGGACGGCGTGGCCCTGGCCTATGAAGGATTTAAATACTGGCTGGACTGGGAAAACTACCTGGACAATGTCACAGATGAAAAAGGCATGGCCAGATACATGAACACCGGCTCCATCCTTCTCAAATCAGAAGGACATGACTGGCAAAAGGTGCAAAAGCATTATGATGCAGTAGGGGTCAAATACGAAGAATGGGACAATGACACCATCAAAAAACATGTCCCCCCCATTGACCTGCACAAATACTGGCCTGTGCGCCGGCCTGAAGATCCCAAGTTCTTTGAAGAGCCTACAGAAATGCTGGAAGGTGCTATATTCTGTCCGGAAGGCGGGTATGTGAATGACCCTGCCCTGTCCGCCCACAATATCATGCGGGCTGCTGAAGCCAAGGGCGGTGAGTTCATGTTCAACGCGGAAGTGGTGGACATCAGAAGCGAGAACGGCAAAGTGACCGGTATTACCCTCAAAGACGGCACCCGGATCGATGCGGACATTGTGGTCAATGTGGGCGGTCCCCATTCCTTTAAGGTCAACAAGATGGCTGAAGGGGTATGGGAAGGCTGCAACATCAAAACCAAATCCCTGCGCCACGAGGTCATGTACTGCCCCTCACCTGAAGATTATGATTATCTCAACGACGGATACCACATGTCTGACGGCGACATCGGCTGCTATGTCAGACCTGAGGTGGGCAACCTGTTCCTTATCGGATCTGAAGACCCGGACTGCGATCCCCAGGAATGGGTGGATCCGGATGAATTTTATGCCGGCAAAGGGGGACACGGCAGAGACAATGTTCTCACAGACGAGCAGTGGAAAGCCCAGTGCTACCGACTGGGAAAACGCATTCCCACCCTGCAGGTACCCAACCAGCCCAAAGGCATTGTAGACCTGTATGACTGCTCTGATGACTGGATTCCTGTGTATGACAAATCCGATCTTGGCGGATTTTACATGGCCATCGGCACCTCAGGCAACCAGTACAAGAATGCCCCGGTTGTGGGACGTATGATGGCAGAACTCATTGATGCCTGCGAAAAAGGCCTGGACCATGACAAGGAACCGTTCCAGTATGAGTTCAAATA
>Ga0102943_1001799_pt1 | contig 12992 bp, 14 predicted proteins | sample SalPonC_black_MG_FD_78174 | JGI IMG/M metagenome (GOLD analysis project Ga0102943, IMG submission 78174) | Salt pond soil microbial communities from South San Francisco under conditions of wetland restoration - Salt Pond MetaG... | ecosystem: Environmental > Aquatic > Marine > Intertidal zone >...
CCAGAGGCTGGGAACCTATCTGGGAAGTCCTTCCATTGCGACCGGCTTTGTCATCACGACGATGCTGCTTTTCTCCGGAGCCGGAAGCACCTTTTCCGAACGGATTCCGGTGAGCCCCCGAAGCCACTGGTTTCTTTTCCTGCTTTTGCCGGGCGTGCTCTTAATAACTCTGCTGCTCTTGAATCCGATTCTGCAAATGACGGCCCACCTCGGATTGGCCGCAAGAGCGCTCGTCGGGCTTCTGATCATTTTGCCCTGCTCCTTCCTTATGGGCATGCCTTTCCCGCGCGGCCTCCGTTCGCTCGGGGCGGTCGCTCCCGGTCAGGCACCGTGGTCCTGGGCGATCAACGGCTGCTTTTCCGTTCTCGCCGCACCGCTCGCGTTGCTCGGTGCGCTCTCGCTCGGTTATCAAGCCGTCTTTTTCATGGCCGCCCTCGCCTATTTACTCGCCGGCCTCGTGAGCGCGCCCTGGATTCGTGGCTGATTCGACCGGCGGAAGCTGGCGGCAGACATGCTCTAGGGTTGTCATGTCGCTCCCCCATGGCCAATGCTCCGCCGATCGAATGGCAGGCATTTTCAAACGACTCTTCCTGGGCGGGAATCTGCGGCGAACTTTGATCCGGGCAGGCCTCCTGGTCGTGCTGACGGTTCTTGTTTTCCGCTTTGTTCTCGCGCCCCTGCGCCTGGACGGAAGCAGCATGGAGCCGACTTTCAAGCACGGTCAGATTGCGGTCGCCAATCGGCTCGCCTACCTGAACGAGGCACCGAAGCGGGGCGACGTGGTGGCGGTGCGGATGCGAAACACCGGGCGCAGTATCTTTTTGCTCAAACGGGTGGTCGGCCTTCCGGGTGAAATGATCGGCTTCGAGGCGGGCAAAGTCACGGTTGACGGCGAACGTTTGGAAGAAGACTATCTGACCTTCGATTCGGATTGGGACCGCGATCCGGTGCGATGCGAAGCCAATGAATATTTCGTTGTCGGCGACAACCGGTCCATGCCCATCGAGCAGCACAGCTTCGGACGCACTAGTTTGAAACGCATTGTCGGGAAGGTCATTTTTTGAACATGAAAAAAATCATTATCGCAGTTCTCGGCCTCATCGTGGCCGGATTTTTTCTTCGCGCTTGCTTCGCGGGAGCGGAGGGGCAGATCCGCAAGCAACTCACGACCCTGGAGGAGTTGGTCTCCTACGAGGCGGGCGAGGGCGACTTGGCCGCATTGGGCAAGGTCAAGCGACTGGGCGGACTTTTTACCGAGGATGTTGAGATCCGTCTGGCCGGCATCAAGGGCGCGCGAACTGTCAATGGGCGCAAACAGGTTCAACAAGCGGCGATGGCGGCACGCTCTCAGGCCGGCAGTCTCGAGGCTTCCCTTCACGACATCACGGTGAATGTGGCGGAGGATAAGCGTTCGGCCACCGCTGAAGCGACCGGTCGGGCCAAAGTGAGCGGCGAACGCAGCTCGATCGTGCAGGATTTTGTCTTCGGCTTTGAAAAGACCGAAGAGGGCTGGCTCATCGCGAGGGTGCGGACCGTGGAAGCCCTGCGCTGAATTCTCCGAAAGAAAGTTGTCTTCGGCTTCCGCGGCAGCTGCCTTTCCATCGATGCGGTGGAGCGCTGCGGGCTTTCATTGCGCCATACGGGGTTGCCATCCGGAGGTAAGGTTCCGTGCCGGCCTTAGATCATTCCATTCAAGTTTTTCCCACAAGCATCGTGTCTCGACTTTTCCGGCAGAACCGTCCCTTTTCCGTCCATGACTGGCCCGGCTACTATGGCTGGGTCATCCTTGTCGTGGGCACGTTCGGCATGATCGCGGCGATTCCGGGCAGTCCGCCGGGAATGAGTGTCTTCGTCGACGGGATGATCGAGTCGCTTTCGATGAAGCGGGAGAATTTTTCCATGGCCTACATGTTGGGCACGATCACGGCCGGACTTGCGGCTCCGTTCGCCGGTAAACTTATCGACCGCTATGGCGCACGTATCGTGGCCTGCATGAGTTTCTTCGGCTTGGGCGCGGTCCTGGTCTTTACGGGCTTCGTCGACCGGATCCACCAGTGGGGACTGCCCGGCGTGCCGGATCACTGGTATGCCTTTCTCCTCGTTTGTGGCTCGTTTGCCGGGATCCGGTTGATCGGGGTGGGCTTCGCCATGACGACCTGCCGGTCGATGGTCTTCAAGTGGTTCGAAGGCAGACGCGGCATGGCGGCGGCGATCAACGGCGTGGTGCTCTCACTGGGATTTTCCTCCGCGCCTGTGCTTCTGAACGGTTTGGTGGTGAGCGCAGGCTGGCAGCTGACATGGATCAGCTTGGGTGTTGTCTTTATCTTGCTTATGTTCCCCTTGGCTTACGCCTTCTATCGGGACAGCCCCGAATCCTGCGGGGTAAAAGTCGAGCAGGGGGGTGGTAGCCATTTGTCGCGTAACCGTATCCCGGTCTATCGGCAGATGACCGGCCGCGAAGCCATTCGCACCTACACCTTTTGGGTGTTCACAACGGCGCTCGCTTTGAACGCCCTGATCGGAACCGGGGTTTCCTTTCACATGGTGGCGATCGCCGGGCAGTCGGGGCTGGACCGATCCGAGGCGGTGGCAATCTTTCTGCCCGTTGCCATCTTCCACATCGCCACGACCTTGAGCTTCGGGCTCTTTTCGGAAAAAATCCGAATGAAGTATGGCGTGATCCTGATGATCGGGGCGCAGTTGCTCGCGCTCTACGGCATCGCCAACGTGGGAGATGCCTACTGGAAATGGCTCTTTATCGTCGGCAGCGGAATCGGCTGGGGGTCGTTCGGCATTTTGATCAACGTGCCTTGGCCGAGATTTTTCGGCCGTTTGTATCTCGGGTCGGTCAATGGATGGGTAACGGGTGCGACGGTGGTGACCAGCGCGCTCGGCCCCTTTCTCTTCGGGCTTTCCTCGGGGGCGCTGGGCTCGTTCCTCCCGGCCATGGCGGCCTGCGCCGTGCTCTGTCCCGTCGTCATTGCACTGGCGATTTTCGCGGATAATCCCCAACGGCGGTATGCCGTCGATTCCCGCGGTGAAGAGGAAGAAAATAGCTGAATCAATTCGCCGGAGAAGCGAGGCTCGATCGCTCACTCGCGGGACTTCAACGACATCAGGCCGTTCGATCTGATCCCGGCGTATGGGGATTCAGCAAAATGGCGTAGAAGAGCGCAAGGTGGATGAGCTGGGATGCGAGCAACTCCCATTTCTCCAGGATGCAAGTCCCGAACATGATACCGCCCATCAGCAGGCAGCCGGCAAATGCTCCCCAGCGGATGAAGCGCCCGCCGGCGAGGATCGTCAGTCCGATCAGCACTTCCGCCAAAGGGATCAAATAGGCGAAAGTCAGCGCCGGCCAACCGGCGAGAAAGGTCGGCTCGAACTGCCCTGCCATTCCCTGCGCGAAGTCGGACCACTTGGGTAAACGGATTGCACCATGGGTGAATAAGGAAACGCCGAAGGCGATGCGAATGCCCCAGTAGGCCAGTAAAGAATTAGATATACTTGATTTTAAGGACATTATCCGAATCCATCAAATAATTCAAAAAAACTCAACTCACCGGACGGGCCAGCACGAACGGGCGCACGATCATGGCTTCGAATCGCGTCTTCTCCTCCTCCCAGTGCTCGGCATGGAGGTCGCAGGGTTGCACGAGGTCGCCGGATTTCAGCCATGACTCGACCTTGATCTTGTCATCCTCGGCAAAGGCGAGCCCTGCCGTCTTGAGATCGAGACTTGGGTCGACGTAGATCATGGCGCCGGCCTCAAAGTGGGGTTTCAGATAACTCCAGTCCACCTCGCCCGAGTATTTTTCGAGCTTCTCTTCATCATCGGGGTGGTCCCGTTTCGGCAGCCTATCTTGGCACATTTGTTGATTTTGTGTCGCGAATCGTGAGAAGTTCAAACTTGGAATCTGGGTTGGGAGTTAACGCCTTCAGCTGGACGTATCGCCTCGCCAAGCTAATTTTTGAGGATTCGGGGACGGATCAGCTTATTTGCCCTCGAAGTTTCCCGAAAGCTCCGGACGACTTTTAAAATCGACCCTTTTTCCTTTTCCAAGCGTGATGCAGTGGTGATTGCGGCAATCTGATAGAATGAGCTATTCCCTTGAAGACTGGTGTGGAGGATCACGATGTTCCGGTCTTCCATGCGTCCTTTGATCACATATTGGTGTGCCTTCAGGCCGCCGACGGTAACATCGATGGGGCCGTTGGCGATGACACCGCCTTCAACCTTTGAGCGGGTGAAGTCCGAAGCATAGCTCGAGAACTTGCCGAGGTCATAATACTTAGCGTTTTGCAAAGGTTCAGCGAGAACGAGGACGCCGGCTCGCCCCTGCTTTAGGCCGACTTGAATGTCGATCAGCATATTATCGAAGCTGTAGCCCCGTTTGGTCGTCGTCCAGTTCTCATCGATTGTTAAATAACAGGCACCGTCGTAAGACTGAGCGGTGCTGTGGGCGCTTGAGCTTTTTGGCGCGGGCAGATGAGGTTCGATGAATTCCCAGCTGCGCTCCCGGTTTTTTGCCTTGGTCAGCCAGACCACCGCTCCGATGATTATCAGGAATGCGAACAGCTTCTTCATGTTTCCGCGAAAAACAGTAACGGGGGAGCTGCTTAGTGGAATAAAAAAACGCCAGCGCTGCTGCGTCTGGCGTAGGTAGATAATAGTTGGCGAGCGGTTTTAGTCGCCCCAGAACTTCCACCACTTGCGGCTGTTCTCTTCGCGCTTGGCCTGGCCGGTTTCGGAGCCTTTGCCAGCCTCCTTCCGGATGGCGTCGCTCTTGTCACTGGCCTTCGCTTTTTCCTTTGCCTTGTCCGCTTTCTCTCTGGCCTCTTCAGCCATTTCGGCTTCTTTTTCTCGCGCTTTCTCGGCCTTTTCTTCGGCTTCTTCAGCCTTTTCTTCGGCAGCGGATTTGGCCGCTTTGGCTTTATCCGTGTGCTTCTCACTCATTTTCATATCCGGTTTCCCTTTGCCGACACCCTCCGGCTTTCCGGCATGGACGGTTGAAAGTGCGAAGACGAGAATTCCGAGAAGTATGTAATATGTAATTTTCATGAGGGGGAGTTTAAGCTGCGGCCTCCAGATGGCAAGACCTTGTCTTTGTCGTTGAAGAGCGACGCGGTTAATCAAGCGAGTATTCCGAATCGTATTCGGGGGCCACGCTGGGCACGCCCGTTTCGGTCTCAACTGCATGAGGGAAGCCGACGGCGACTTCGGCCTCGCCGTGGGTGACAAAAACACGCCGCGGTTTCGCCTCCATGGCACCGGCCCAGTGCAGCAGCTCCGACTTGCCGGCGTGGCCCGAAAAGCCGCCGATCTGGGCCACACGTGCCTGCACCTCCCGTTCCTCGCCGAACAGGCGCACGGTCTTTGCGCCGTCCAGAATGATACGTCCCAGTGTGCCCGCAGCCTGATAGCCCACAAAGAGGATCGTGTTTTCAGGGCTCCCCATATTGGCCTTCAAGTGATGTTTGATGCGCCCGCCGGTGCACATGCCTGAGCCGGCGATGATGATGGTGGTGCCGCGGATCGAGTTGATCGCTTTGGATTGCTCGACCGTCCGTATCAATTTGAGCGAGGGAAAGTCGCAGGGGTGACTGCCTCTGTTCAGGCGCTCCATTGTTTCGTCATCAAAGAGTTCCGGATGCCGTCGAAAGACATCGGTCACACGCACCGCCATGGGGCTGTCGACCAGAACCATGGTCGGCGGAATGCGTTCCCGCTCCAGAAGCTCGCCCAGATAATACATCAATTCCTGCGACCGCTCGACCGCAAAACTCGGGATGATGACATTGCCGCCTTTGCGATGCGCCTCATTCACGACTTCCGCCAGTTGCTCACTGATTTCGTCACCGACCGGATGCTCCCGGTCACCGTAAGTCGATTCCATCACCACGTAGTCCACGCCCTCCGTAAAAAGGGTGGGGTCGCGCAGTATCGGCACATGGCTGCGCCCGATATCACCGGAAAACAGCAGCGTGCGGCTTTCGCCGTCTTCCGTAATTTTCAACAGGATACTTGCGGCCCCCAGGATATGTCCGCTCTCAAAGAAAGTCGCCTCGAAGCCCTCGGCGATCCGCACGGTGGTCCCGAAGTTGACATAGCTCATCAATTGACCGACCGACTCGGCATCCTCGACCGTGAACAGAGGCACGGTTGGGTGCTTGCCCTTTCGACCTTCCTTCCGGTGCCGCTTCTTCTTAAAAGCGACATCTTCTTCCTGGAGTTTGGCGCTGTCGCTCATCACGATTTTCGCGATGTCGCCCGTCGCCGGGGTGCAGAAGATTTTTGCCCGCAAGCCATCCTTACCCAGCTTGGGTAGCAGGCCGCAGTGGTCGAGATGGGCATGCGTCAACAGGACGGCATCCAGTTGCTCCGGCGGCACCTTGAATTCCTCCCAGTTCCGCTCTTGAAGAGCCCGCTCCTGATAGTAGCCGCAATCGATCATCACCCGCCGGTTATTCGCCTCCACCAGATATTGGGAACCGGTGACATTTTGGGCCGCACCAAGGAAACGGATTTTTATATTCATATTCTTGAGGCCTCCTTAATTTTTACCGAGATTGGCAGGCTGAGACCCGCAAGGCAAGCCAAGTGCTTTCAAGCCGAAGTCTTTCGTGGACCTCAACCAGGACTCAAATACTTTGCACCTTCGGCTTGGTTTCGTAAGTCGACCCGGCTGCAATGCGTTGTATCTTCGCCAATCACTCCATGTCCGAATCGTCAGAAAAGCCCGAACTGAAAACGCTGACCTATCCCTGTTACGGCTTGGCGAGCCTTGGCAAGGTGGCGGTGGAGGTGACCATCCAGCTTTACCTTTTCGACTTCTACACGCGGATACTTGGCTTGAATCCGATTCTCGCGGGGACGGCTTTCGCCATCGCCATTCTTTGGGACGCGATCAGCGACGTCGTGATTTCGGCGGGTCTCTTCAAACTGCGCGAGCGGGGCGTGACCTACACGGCGGTCTTGTGGAGCGGCGGTGTGTTGCTGGCCTTTACCACCATTCTTCTCTTCTCCCCCTTCGACCGGGACTCAAACCTCTATCTCTTCCTTCACCTGCTGATCGCCTACGTTTTGGTCAATACGGGGATGACCTTGCTCGATCTGCCGCAGACGAGCATGAGCGCCGAGCTCTCGGACAAGGCGGCCGAGCGCAACAAGCTGCTCGCTTCGCGCATGGGCTTCGGGATTCTGGGGCTGGCCGTGGGCAGTGCTTTGCCGGGGCTCCTTCTCGATCAGAGCGGCGATAATCTGCCGCAGACGGTCCTGGCCGACGCCCGGGTGGAGAGCGCCTGGGTGCTGGCCGGCGTCGTGCTTCTTACGGCGAGCCTGACTGCGGTCTTTCTTTTTCGGCCGGAGAAAGCCGCGCAGAGCCCGAAGCCGCCGAAAATTCCATCCTGGGCGGAAATCAAATCCGTTTTTCGGGACCGGCCATTCCGAAAGATTCTGCTTGCCGGAGTCGTGGCCGCCGTGGGGCGCACGATTAATGCCGCACTGGCTCTGATGTATTATCGTTTCGTCCTGAAGCTGTCGGAAGAAGACGTGACCCGAATCATCCTGCCGGTATTTACGCTGAGCATCATTCTTTCGATTCCGCTGTGGATCTTTCTTTCCAAGCGCTTCGGCAAAAAGAAGCCCGCCTATATCGCCGTGGCCGGCCTCGGGATCATGGGCATCATCGCCTATCCCATTCTTCCCGAGGGTTTGCTCTGGCCGGTTCTGGGTATCTCCATCCTGGGCGGCTTTCTTTCGGGCGCGGTTTTTCTGGTCGATTCCATGATCACCGATCTGATCGATAAAGACGAGGCCCGCACCGGGCATCGAAAGGAATCCCTGTTTTTCGCCATCTGGAAATCCGGCCTGAAAATCGCCCGGGCCATGGCCTTCGTGGTCATCGGTTTCGGACTCGAATTCGCCGGTCTTGATCTCGCGCGCGAGAAGGTTTCCGAAGGGGTTGAGATCGCGATCATCCTGCTATTCGGTATCGCCGTGGGTCTCTGTTTCGTTGTCGCCGGTTGGTTCATCCAGCAGGCCGAAGTCCCCGAACCTGCCGACGGCCGGTCCGCATAGACCGGTAGGCCCGTGATTCGATGAGGTTGCGGAGAAGACGCGCCGGTCGGGGCGCTGATTGACCGGTAACCGATCAGCCCGGCGCAGAGCAGGGGCGTGCTCGCGGCGGTGATCAGCCGCTCGGGCAGGGGAATGCAGTAGGCCGGATTCGCCACCATGTATTCCGCGTAGCCGCCGTCGAGGGTGTAGCCGTGGAATTCCGCTCGCTCGCAGAGGTTTTCCTGATCGCGCCGGCAGTATTTGCAGTCGCCGCAAGTGTGGGCGAGCCAGGGCACGCCGATCCCGTCCCCGGGCTTCCAATCCTCAACGCCGTCGCCGCAGGACTCCACCCGGCCGACTACTTCGTGGCCCGGGATCAAAGGGAGCTTCGGCGAGTCCAGTTCCCCGTCGAGCACGTGCAAATCCGTCCGGCAGATCCCGCAGGCTTCGATGCGGATTAATACCTGATCTGTTCCCGGGCGGGGCGTATCGAGATCCTTCTCCACGAGAGGCTCGCCGACGGTTTCCATGACCATAGCTTTCATGGAAGCGATGATAAACCGTGAAATCCAGGGTAGTCGATAATTGTCGGGGAAGTTCGAGGGGCATTAATACCGATCGTCTTCCTGCCCTCCGCGCGCACCAGTGCCCGTGCGGATTTTGACAGCCTGATGGCCCGCTACGAAATCGAGCCCAAGATTGCAGCAGAGGTTGACGACGCGGCCTTGCTGCGGCTGCTCGCGCTTTCTGGAGGAGGATTGTCCCTCGTGCCGGAAATCGGGGTCCGCTTCGAGATACAAGCCAGGCATCTGCTTAAAATCAAAAAGATGCCGGACGTGCACGAGCAGTATTTTGCAATCGCGGCGAAGCGAAAGCGTATGCCGCGTGTGGTCGCGAATTTAATTCAGATCGCCCGGAAATCACTCGCGCCGAAAACCAAAAATGCCTGAGGTGCAGTCCTCTCATTGCCCGGGTCCACCGTGAAAATTGAGGAAGATGGAAAAGCCGAGGCTCGACTGTCCGTTTTCCAGTCGAAGCAGGACCTTGTTGCGGCCTTTCTTGAAGACGACTTTGCGGAAACCTTCTTCAGGGTTCCAACCCTTGTGGCGGTTGGCGCTATACCAAACCGGGAGATCATTGATCCAGAGGTCGGAGCGGTCGTCACTCCCGATCGCCAACCAGACTTCGGCCTCTTCTTCAAAATATAGTTCTGTGTAGAAATAATAGATCTTCCACGACTCCCAGCCGTAGGGTGCCATCATGGGCGGCATATAGCTCTCGTATTCCCACTGGAGTTGCTTGCCGTCTTCGCTGAGATACTGGGCGTTGAGATCCACAAGGGATTCCGGCGGGTAAACTTTTTCGATGTTGGCGCGGCCTGCGTTGTCGTAGCGGGTGAGCACATACCAGTCGCCGATGAAGATCCAGGTGTCCGTCGGGACGGTAGCCGGGTCAAACTTCCGGGCCACGGGCGTCGCTTCCAGTTCCTCGATGCTCTGCCAGATTCGCGGGCGCTGATTCAAGGGCGGTTCATCCGGGTCGACGTCGAGCATCTCGCCACGCATCTGATCCGTCAGGTCCAGCCATTTGCCGGACTCCGCCTCGGCCAGCTTGCCAAGCGCTTGCAGTTGGGCGATGGAATCGCCACCGCCGCCACCGCCGCCATCGCCGTCAGAGCGCGTCTCTTTCAGAGAGCGAATTGCCTCGGCTGCGGCTTCGAGGCTCGAACTGGCCGCCTTCATCTCGCGGAGCGCGGCTGCCGTGTTTTCCTTGGTGGACGATGCATTCTTTTCGGAGGTTTTTTGCTCCGATGATTCGGTTTGCTCCGATGCTTTTTTCTCTGCGGCTTCTGCAGCCTCGTCCGCCGACTCAACCGCAGCCATGGCTTCGCGCATCGCTTCAAGCGCCGCTTCCGCTTCCTCGATCTCTACCTTCGAGACGTCCTCCATGGCTTTAACTTTTTCCATCACGGCTTCGACGGCTTCTTCCGCCGCGTCGACTTTTGCTTCAAGTGCTTCGACCTCTTTCAATCGTTCACGTGCCGCTTCCGCCTCTTTGGCTTCCTTCTCTTTCTTTTCCGCTTCGTTGGATTTCTGTGCTGCCTCGGCCTCCCGGCTTTCTTTTTCGAGCTCTTCCCCGGCCACTGCCTTTTCCTTCGCTACGGTTTCGCGGGCCGCCTTGATTTCTTCCAGCGCCCGCTCCAAATGCGCCTCCGTCTTTTCCAATTCTTCTTTGGCCTCTTTTTCCTTTTTCTGACGCTCCTTTTCGCGCTTCTCGCGCGCCGCTTTGGACGACTTCTCTTCGCGCTCTTTCTGGGCCTCCGAGGCTTCCTTTGTTTCCTTCGGCTCCCTGGCTTCCTCGGGCACCTGTTCCGGTTCCTCCTCTTTCTTTTCTTCCTCCGGGGGCGAAGCCTTGGGCGCGTTCTCCTCTAGCAAACTCTCCAGCAGGTAGCTGGCATTCGACACAATGGCATCGGTTTCCTGCATGACTACCGCCAGTTCCTCCTGGTAGCGCTCGACTGCTTCCGCGCTGTTGGCCGTGCCTGTTAAAATTGATTCATCCACCTCGGCCCGCTGGCTCAGCGGGATGAGTATGGACTCAAGGGAACGCTTCAGCGTCTGGCGTTGCACCATGGTCAACTCGGCCGCCCGTATCTCGCGATAGAGCTGGATGATTTCGGCTTCCAGTTGCCGGGCTTCCTGATAGGCCGCATAGACTTCCAGTTCCTCCGGCGTGGCATCCCCGCGGGGCTCGTAAAGTTTCAGCCCCGAGGACAGTGTCAGCTTATCCGCTGGCACGGCGTCCTGCCCGGCTAGGGTGGAGGCCGAGGCAAGCATAACGAAACTGAGCCAAGCCCACTTCATCGCGGCACCTCCAGCGTTTTGGCAAAGGCTTCGAGTCTTCGCACCATCTCTTGCAGCTGAGCCACGGCGCGGTTGATCTGGCCGCGATCGGGAAGCTCCGGTAAAGCATGATTAAAGTGATTGGTGATCTGCTTGACTTCGTTAGCCAGTCTCCGGTCCTCCTTATACTCGGTCCGGCTCAAGGAGCGGTTGAGGTTCTGGAGTTCCTGCTGCAGCTGCCCGGTTTCGCGCTCGAGTGCGCGCACCTTCTCGCGCTGCGCCCGCCAGCTTTGTTGCGCTTCCTTGCTATTGATGGCCCCGAGGGCGGCTTTCTCTGCTTCAAGTGACTTTGTCGCTTCGTCCAGTTTCGCTTCGACCCCGGCAATCTGTCCTTCCAGAGCGGCACGCGTTTGGGCTACCTCGGCTTTGCCGTCCTTTTCGCTCTGCCTGAATCGTTCCACGGTCGCGATCGTCGCGTCGACGTCTTCCGTCAATTGGCTGAAGGAGCGCGCCCGCTTCCAGGAGGCGGGCACCGATCCCCAGGCTTCCTTGTGTAAGCCTTCAGCCGTTTCCATGGGCTCCTTCAGGGCTTCCACCTGCGAGGCGATGGCTGGGTCCTCCACCCATTCCAGCTTAACCTCGATCTCCTTAACGGTTGCACCCGTCTCAAAAAAGGCCACCTCGAAACGGTCGCCCATGCCTTCGAAAGCTGACCAGTAGTTGTTAAGCTTCGGCAGCAAACGAAGTCCCTCTACGATGTCTTGCTCCCCGGCCTTGCGAATTGCAGGTGCCTCCCTGGCGTATAGGTCGAGCGCGATCCCGATGCGTGCATAGTCCTCCTGGACGGATTCATAGATGCCAGCCAGTTCCAAAAGCAGGGCGGCGATGTCCTGCGGCGCCTCTTCCACCCTGTCCTGCTCAAATTCGCTGACCGCTTCCATCTCCTGGGCGCGGATACGCACCATCGTCGCTTTGATCGACTGCAGTTCGGAGACCTTTTCCCGGAGTTTCTTCAGGTTGGCCTTTTCGACGTGCTCCTGCAGTTCCTCCGCCTGCTCCTCCTTGATCGTCAGCTTCCGCTCACCCGGCTGCCGCGGCTCCGGTTCGGGCAACAGCAACCAGACGGCGATGACGACGATGTGCAGCAAGACCGAGGGCACGATCCAGACCCAGGACTTGCGCTTCGGCCCGGAGAAAGGAGCTGTTTGAAAATCACGCATTAACGGCCCTCAATCTCTTTGGCAGCGGGCGCATTACGATCCTGGGTGTGTAAGGCATAATTCGTCAGGCCTTCGTAAGCACAGAGATCCAGCACCTGCACAAGAAAGCGTGACGATGCATTCCGGTCGACGCGGATGCGCAGCTTTGCATCCGGATCTTCTGCGGCGAATTCGCGGATTTTCCCGGTCAATTCCTGCTGTCCGACCGGTTCGGCGCCCCAATAGAACCGCCCATCCGCATCGATCGCCAGGACCTGGATATTCACCGATGGACTGGCCACCGAGGAGAGTGCCGGTTCCGGCAGTTCGACCGGGATTTCCTGTTCCGGTTTCTTCATCGTCGTGGAGACCAGAAAGAAGATCAAAAGGAGAAAGACGCAGTCGATCAGCGGTCCCATGTCGACGGCAAGATCGTCGTCATCATCCATTCCAACACGCATCTCAGGTCTCCTCTTCTTTCGTGTTCTGGCCCGCAGCTCCGGGGTCGAACCAGCGGCTGATCAGGTGGCTCGTTTGCTCTTCCAGCGTCAGAGCCAGCAGCCGCGTCCGGATACGAAAGTAGTGATAGGCTGCCAGCGCGGGCACCGCGATGACCAGGCCCAGGGCCGTGGTGATCAGCGCGTAGGAAATGTCGCCCGCCATGATGGAAGGGTCCCCCATCTCGCCGGCCAGCGCCACGGATTCGAAGGCACCGATCATTCCGTAAACCGTGCCGAACAAACCGAGCAGCGGACTGATGGTCGCGACGACTGCAAGCGGATAGGCCCGCAGCCCGTGATAGCGCATTTCGCGGCTGGCGACATCCCCGGCAATCATGGAAACATCCGCATGGCTCGCCTCCTTGTTCTCGACGATGGCAAGGAGCACGCG
>Ga0102943_1001800_pt1 | contig 12989 bp, 6 predicted proteins | sample SalPonC_black_MG_FD_78174 | JGI IMG/M metagenome (GOLD analysis project Ga0102943, IMG submission 78174) | Salt pond soil microbial communities from South San Francisco under conditions of wetland restoration - Salt Pond MetaG... | ecosystem: Environmental > Aquatic > Marine > Intertidal zone >...
AAACAGCTCTCAAAGGGAAACGATTGTGAACCAAGCGAAAACCCGTATTTCACCGCAAAAGTTCGATGCCGTCATTTTCGATATGGACGGTGTCGTGACCGAGACCGCTCATGTCCATGCGGCCGCCTGGAAGAAAATGTTCGACACCTTTCTCGAAGAGCGTGCCGAACAGTCCGGCAAAGAATTCCAGCCGTTCGCAGTCGATCCGGACTACAACCGCTATGTCGACGGCAAACCGCGCTACGACGGCGTTCGGGACTTTCTTAAGTCACGGGGCATCGAATTGCCGGAAGGCTCTTCGGACGATGACCCCGACCGGGAAACGGTGCGTGGTCTGGGCAACCGCAAGAACCGTTATTTCCAGCAGCAGCTCGAGGAGAAAGGCGCGAAAAGCTACGGTTCCACGGTCGCTCTGATCGAGCATCTCAAGCAGGCCGGCATCAGGACCGCAATCATTTCCGCCAGCAAGAATGCCCGCAAGGTCCTCGCAGCGGCCGGGGTGGCCGACCTGTTCGACGCCCGGGTCGATGGGCTGGATGCGCAGGAACAGGGACTGTCCGGCAAACCGGCGCCCGATGTTTTCCTGGCCGCCGCCGGCCAGCTCGGCGTCGAACCGGAGCGGGCGGTCGTGGTCGAGGATGCGCAATCGGGCGTGGAAGCCGGCCGAAGGGGCAACTTCGGTCTGGTCATCGCCGTCAACCGCGGCGATCAGGCGGCGGAACTGGCCAGGTTCGCCGATGTTGTGGTGGATGACCTGGCGGAAGTCGAGGTCGAAACCAACCCGGCTGGAGAAGGGAAAACCACCGACGATCTGCCATCGGCCCTCGATCGCTTCAATGACGTTGCCGCCCGCCTCGAACACCGGCAGCCGGCGGTGTTCCTCGATTACGACGGGACCCTGACGCCCATCGTCGAGCGTCCGGAAGACGCGAAAATCAGTGCGGAGATGCGGCAGACGGTGGAAGATCTCGGCCGCCTGGGCACGGTTGCCATCGTCAGCGGCCGCGACCGCAGGGATGTGCAGGAGCTCGCCGGTGTCGCAGACATCTATTATGCCGGCAGTCACGGCTTCGACATCGCCGGACCCGGCGGCGAACAGATGGAACTGCAGCAGGGTACCGACTATCTGCCGGCCCTGGACCGGGCCGAACAGGCCCTGCGGGATCGCCTGGCAGCGATCGAGGGCGCACAGGTCGAGCGCAAGAAGTTCGCCATCGCCGTACATTTCCGGCGGGTCGCCGATAACCGCCAGGAGGACGTTGAACAGACCGTCGATGCCGTCCTCGAGGAAAACCGCGAACTGCGCAAGACCGGCGGCAAGAAGATCTTCGAACTGCGGCCCGACATCGACTGGGACAAAGGCAAGGCCCTGCAATGGCTGCTGGAGAAGCTCGACCTCGACTGTCCGGCTATTGTGCCGCTCTACCTGGGCGACGACTTGACCGATGAAGACGCCCTGCGCGCCATTGAACGACGCGGCATCGGCATCCTGGTGCGCGACGAGAAGCGGCCGACACATGCCCGTTTCGTCCTGGAGGACCCGGGTGAAGTGAGAACATTCCTGCGCAAACTTTGTAACTATCTGGAGGAACGCAACCCGATATGAACAGCTGGTCTCTGGTCTACGACGAATACGATCCGCAGCAGGAGAAACTTCGGGAAGCCCTCTGCACGGTGGGCAACGGTTATTTCTGCACGCGCGGTGCCGCCCCGGAAGCCTGCGCCAATGAACACCACTACCCCGGCACCTATCTCGCCGGTGGTTATAACCGCCTGCAAACCGAGATTGCCGGGCGCACCATAGAAAACGAGGATCTGGTCAACCTGCCGAACTGGCTGCCTCTCTGCTTCCGCATCGACAGCGGGTCCTGGTTCGACATCGACCAGGTCAACCTGCTCGACTACCGGCAGGAACTCGACCTGCACACGGGTATTCTGCATCGGCGTTTCCGGTTCGAAGACGAAGCGGGCCGGATCACACGGCTCGAGGAGCGCCGCCTGGTGCACATGCGCTATCGGCACCTGGCCGCCCTGGAAACCCGCCTGATTCCGGAAAACTGGTCCGGCAGGCTCAGCGTCCGCAGCGCCCTCGACGGCCGGATCACCAATGACGGCGTGGAGCGCTACCGCGACCTGGCCGGCCGGCACCTGGAGCCGGTCGCGGCTGACCAGATCGATGACGAAACCATCTTCCTGAAAATGCGCACCCGCCAATCACGCTTCGAAGTCGCTCTGGCGGCGCGCACCCGCGCCTGGCTGGACAGCGCCGCTCACGAGATGAAACCCCGGCTGGAGCAGGAAGAGGATTTTATCGCCCAGAGCTTCGAGATCCCGGTCAGCCAGGATCAGGAAATCCGTCTGGAAAAAACCCTGGCCCTCTACACCTCCCGCGATGAAGCGATCGCCGAGGCGGGCCTGGAAGCCCGCAATGGCGTGGCCCGAAGCGCCGGTTTCGAGGAACTTCTGGAAAGCCACGCCCTGCGCTGGGACCAGTTGTGGCGCCATTTCGGCATCGATCTCAAAGAGCAGGACGGCGACCGGGGAGACCGCAACAAGATGATTCTGCGGCTCCACCTGTTTCATCTGCTGCAGACGGTCAGTCTGCACACCATCAAACTCGACACCGGCGTGCCGGCCCGGGGCTGGCACGGCGAAGCTTACCGCGGACACATCTTCTGGGATGAATTGTTCATCTTCCCCCTGCTCAACCTGCGCATCCCGGAGATTACCCGGACCCTGCTGAATTATCGTTACCGGCGCCTGGGTCAGGCCCGCCTGGCTGCCGCGGAAGCCGGCTTCCGCGGCGCCATGTTCCCCTGGCAGAGCGGCAGCAACGGCCGGGAGGAAAGCCAGATTGTCCACCTCAACCCGCAATCGGGCAACTGGCTTCCCGACAATTCCCGCCTGCAGCGGCATGTCAACGCCGCCATCGTCTGGAATACCTGGCAGTACTACCAGGCAACCTCGGACATGGAGTTCCTCTGTTTCTACGGTGCCGAAATGATTCTGGAAATCGCCCGCTTCTGGTCGAGTCTCGCCACCTGGAACGAAGACCTGGAGCGTTATGAAATCATCGGCGTGATGGGACCCGACGAATATCACGATGCCTACCCGGATTCCGATGAGCCGGGACTGAACAACAACGCCTACACCAACGTCATGGTCGTCTGGGTCATGGTCTGCGCTCTCGAGGTTCTGGATACGCTGCCCGGGGACCGCTGCCGGGAGCTGCGGGAAACCCTCGCTCTGCGCGATGCGGAAATCGAAGAATGGGACCGCATCAGCCGCCGGATGAAGGTGGTGTTCCACGACGACGGCATCATCAGCCAGTTCGAGGGCTACGACCGCCTCGAGGAGTTCGATTGGGAGACCTATCGCGAAAAGCACGGCATGGTCATGCGCCTGGACCGCATCCTCGAGGCAGAGGGCGACACCCCGAACCGCTACAAGTGTTCCAAGCAGGGCGACGTGCTGATGCTGTTCTACCTGTTTTCCGCCGAGGAGCTGGGCGGCCTGTTCGAGCGTCTCGGCTACCCGTTCGAGCATGAAACCATCCCCAAAAACATCGACTACTACATCGCACGGACCTCCCACGGCTCGACCCTGAGCCAGATTGTCCATTCCTGGGTGCTGTCCCGCCAGGACCGGGAAGGCAGCTGGGAGCTTTACACCATGGCGCTGCGGTCCGACATCGACGACATTCAGGGCGGCACCACGCCCGAGGGCATTCACCTCGGCGCCATGGCCGGCACCGTTGACCTGGTGCAGCGCTGTTATACCGGCGTCGAGATCCGCGGCGACGTACTGCGGCTGAATCCCTGTCTGCCGCGGGAAATCGTCAACCTCTGCCTGCGTCTGCGCTATCGCGGCCAGTCCATGGACCTGACGATCACCGGCAACCGGATGACGGTAAGTTGCCGGGAATGCGCCCTGGAGCCGATCAAAGTCGCCTATGGCGAAAAAGAGCGGGTCCTGTCCGGCGGCCAGACCGTGGAGTTCGATCTGGAGTAAACAGAAATTCGCATCAGACAACCGCAAGCCGGGGGTAAGCATGCATCCATGGCACGACATTGAGATCGACAGAGAGCGGATCAGTGAAGCCTTTCCTTCCGTAATCGAGATCCCGATGGGCTCCAAGAACAAGTACGAACTCGACAAGCAGAGCGGCATGCTCAAACTCGACCGTGTTCTTTACGGCGCTGTTCACTATCCTGCCAATTACGGGTTCATTCCCCGGAGCTTCTGCGAAGACGGCGACCCTCTCGACGTGCTGGTCGTCGGCCAGGAGCCGGTCCAGCCGATGACGCTGGTCCTGGCCCGGCCGATCGGGGTCATGCGCATGTCCGACGAAGGCAAGGCGGATGACAAGATCATCGCCGCCAATCTGCACGATCCCGCCGTACAGGATTTTCGCGGCTATCGGGATCTGCCGGACTACCTGATGGCCGAGATCCGTAAATTTTTTGAGGAATACAAGACCCTGGAGAACAAGGAGGTTGCGGTCGACGACATCCAGGGCGCCGAGTCAGCCATTCGCATCATCGACGATGCTTTGCAGCTGTACCGGCAGGACATCCGTCCGCATGGCGATAAAGGCGGCTGGTAGGGCCGATCGCCCTGCCGTTCAGTCATCAACCAGGCAAAAGGAGGAAACGATATGGACAAGGAACGTTTCGATTACGTGTGCGTGCAGTCCGAACAGGGCCGCGACATTTTTGTCCGCAATCCGCAGACCGCTGAAGAAGGGCAAGTTCTGGCCTGTGCCGGCGACAAGGTCGAGGTTCAGATCACTTCGGGCGAAAAACGCAGCTGGAACTATCATGAACTCGAGGAAATCACCCGCAGCAAGCATGAATGGCCCCGCCGCGACTGATGCCGGCCGGCCGCCTGTCTAGAGTGGCCAGAACACCGGGATCAGCAGGGTGCCGAGGATCCAGAAGATCAGGTTGAGCGGCGCACCGACCCGGGTGAAGTCGGTGAACCGATACTGCCCGGGACCATAGATCAGGGTATTGGTCTGGTAGCCGACCGGCGTCATGAAACTCAGCGAAGCGGCGAAGGTAATCGCCAGCAGGAGCGGGCGCGGATCGACGCCCAGATCCGCTGCGGTCTGAATGACAATCGGCACCAGCAGCGCGGCCGTCGCCTGGTTGGAAATGATCTCCGTCAGCAGCATGGAAATCAGAAAGACTCCTGAAACCACCGCCACCGGGCCAAAGGGTCCGGCCAGGCTGATGACCCGGTCGGCCAGCCATTCGGCGATGCCGGTCTTTTCCAGGGCCCGGCCGAGGGGAATCACGCCCGCCAGCAGAAAGATCACCCGCCACTGGATGGCCTTATAGACTTCCTGGGGGTTCAGGCAGCCGGACAGCAGCAGAACCACAACTCCCGTCATCGCGGCGACCACGATCGGCACCAGGTCGAAGGCGGCGGCGCTAATGACCGCGGCCAGAATGGCGATGGCAATCGGCATCCGCCTGCGGCGGAACGGCTGTGCGGCGACCTCCGAGACCACCACGAAGGAACGGTTCTCCTGGATCTCCCGGAGATGGCCGCGCTCCGCGGTCAGCAGCAGACTGTCGCCGCCGGCCAGCCGGAAATCCCTGAGCCGGACCCGGGTCAGGCGGCCCCGCCGCCGGACAGCGAGCACGCGGGCGCCGAAGCGTGACAGGAAGTGGACGTCGCCGATTTTGCGGCCGGCGAGTTCCGAATCGGGAGCAATGACGACCTCGATCAGTGAGTAATCCTCGGTCAGCCGTTCATTGTCAAGCCAGCTCTGCACCGGCTGAACCACCAGGTTTTCCTTCTGCAGAAGTTCTTCGATCTGGGCGGCACTGCCATGTATGCGCAGGGCGTCGCCCTCCTGCAGAACCAGTCCGGATTTCTCCGGCCGCAGGGTCTCCTCGCCGCGAAAAACCAGCAAAATCTCCAGGTCCCATTCCTCGGCCAGATCCTGGACGGAGTCTCCAAGATATTCGAAATCCGCTTCCAGAACGACGTCGGTAAGATATCCTTCCATTTCGAAGTTCTGGCTCAGTTCGGCTCGTCTGCGGCGCTCGGGGATGGTCCGGACGCCGATGACCAGCAGATAGAGCGCGCCGGCAACAAAAATGACCAGCCCTAAAGGGAGAAATTCGAACATGCCGAAGGGCCGGATGCCATAATCCTCTGCCAGCGAACTGACCAGGATGTTGGTCGATGTGCCGATCAGGGTGCAGACGCCGCCGAACATGGCGGCAAATGACAGGGGCATCAGCAGCTTGGACGGACTGACGCCGGTTTCACCGGCAACCCGCAGCATCACCGGAATGAAGATCGCCACGGCTGCGGTATTGTTGACGAAAGCGGAAATCAGACCGATCAGGGGCATCAGCAGAATCAGCGTCTGCCAATAGCTTTGCCGGCCGACCCGGATGAACAGGTCTCCCAGGGCATTGAGGGCGCCGGTGCGACGGATGCCCTCGCTGAGGACGAACATGGCGGCAATAGTGACCGTCGCCTCGTGGCTGAAACCGGCCAGGCCCTCCTTGGGCGTCAAAACCCCGCTGAGCATCAGGCAGGCCATAACCAGCACAGCGACGGCATCTACCGGCAGCAGTTCCGAGACGAACAGCGCTACAGCCAGCACCAGAAGCGCGCAGACGACGATCGCATCAAATCCCATGGCCATAAATTCCGTCCGCCGGCGGGGTTACCCCAGGCAAGCGACTCATCCGCCAAAAAGCAAGAACCGGCCGGTAGGCAGCCGGCCAGCCGCACCGGTTATGACTCTTTGGCATTTTCCTTCTCCCGGCGCATTTCCTGAATTTTTTCCCGCAAGGAGCCCACCAGCGATTTGGCTTTTTCCTGCCGGTTCCCTTCTTCTGCCGCCAGATCAGAAGGCAAACAGGACGAACCGATCACAATCCGGATTTCACCCCGCCGGGGCCGGATTTTACCGATGGGCAGCAACTGCCGGGTGCCCTCGATGAGAATCGGCACGACATGTACGGGGTACTTCTCCAGCAGCAGGCCGAGACCGGGCTTGAAGGACTGCAGTTCGCCGTCGGGCGACCGCTTGCCCTCGGGGAACCAGACCAGGTTGCGCTCTTCCCGCAGGACTGCGGCGCCGAACGCCAGGCTGGAGATCGCCGCCCGGTCGGGATCGACCGGCACCACGTTGCCCAAACGGCTGCCGAACCGGGCCATGCGATTGCGAAAAGCAATTCCCGTCCAGCCCCCCCACCAGGTCCGCCGCAAGGTCTCGCGGGGCAGGACTGCCGCCAGGGCCAGAGGGTCCAGGCTGCTCAAATGGTTGGGCGCAAAAACACAGGGACCTTCCGGCAACCGGTCAAGCCCTTCCACCTGCAGATCAAAAAAGCTGCGCATGCTGCGCCGGACCAGGGCCAGCAAGACCCCCTGCAGATGCTGCAGAACGCCGCCGGGGGGCTCGAGCCAACGTCTTTGCCGGTCGCTGAGAGCCTTTTCCGGATGCTCCAGAGGTTCGCCGCCGAACTCCCGGCCCCCTTCCGTTTCCCCGGCCGCAACTTTGCTCAGCAGGTCGCGGACGGTGCGGATTTCGGCAATGGCTTCCTCGTCCAACTCGACGCCGGTGCGCTCACCGATTTCGACCGTGACCGCCACCCATTCCAGGGAATCGATGCCCAGGTCCGCCTGCAGGCGGGAATCCGGCGAGAGTCCCTGCTCCGGATAGCGGTCGGCCAGCCAGTCCCAGACGTTACGGGCACTGGCATTGCCGAGCAGTTCCCGGTCCTCGCCCGTCATCTCCTGCAGGGACAGGGGCTCCTGCTTTGCGGTCGCTGTCTCGCCTTCTCCGGCGTCCTCAAAGCGCTCGGCCAAGAGGTGGCGGCGCAGTTTACCCAGGCGGGTCCGGGGCAAGGATCGTTCGGTCAACAGGACTTTATTCAATCGCCAATAGCTTGGCAGGTCTTCGGCAATCCGCTCCAGATCCTGCTCAATCGCTTCCCGGCCGGCCTTTTCGCCCTCGGCGGTCGGCACCGCCAAGGCCGCCAGGCCACCATCCTGCTCGACGATGCCGAGCTCCTCGAGGCAGGGGGATTGCCCGTAAGCTTCCTCGACCTCTTCGGGATTGATGTTTTTGCCGCTCTCGGTCACGATCAGGGTCGACACACGCCCCCGGAGCTGCAGGAAGCCCTCTTCATCGAAGCGGCCGAGGTCGCCGGTGCGGAACCAGTCGCCGGCAAAGGCCTCTTCGGTTTTCTCCGGCAGCTGGTAATAGCCGGCAAACACGTTGGGCCCGCGGGCCAGCACCTCCCCCTCTCCCTCGCCGCCGTCGGCCTCGCAGTCCAGCTTGAGCTCCACCCCCGGGATAGCCCGGCCGACACTCTCGAAACGCCCGGAGCCGGGTGGATTGATGGTCAACAGCGGGGAGGTTTCGGTCAGGCCGTAGCCGATCGCCACCTGCCAGCCCAGGCCTTCCAGCCGGCGGCCCAGCTCAGGGTTGAGGGCGGACCCTCCCGACGCCAGCAAGCGCAATTGAGGCCCGACCCGCCGATGCAGGGGGAAAAACAAAAGCTTGCCGATCTGCCAACCGACAATTTCCCGACAACGGCGGCTGAGTCCAAGCAGGCCGCGGAACACCTTGGCGGGGATTTTGCCGCGGGCGGTCACCCGTCCGCTGATCGCGTCCTCGAGCGCCCGGTAAAGACGGGGGACGCCGCAGATAACCGTGACGTTTCCTTCCTGGATCGCCCGCAGAATCTGGGGCCCGGTGAGGGCATACGGAAGGACGATGCTGATTTGGGCGGCCAGCGGCAGCAGCATGCCCATGACGAAAGGATAGACATGGTGCAACGGTAAAGGCAGCAGCAGCCGGTCCTCCGGCAGGACCAGATCGGTCTCCAGAATGCGACCGAGCTGAAAGCTCAGATTGCGATGAGTCAGGGGTACGCCCTTGGGGGGCCCGGTCGTCCCCGAGGTATAGAATAGGGCGGCACCGTCATCGCCGGCAAGGGCCGGCAGGTCGGCGGCGCCGGTCAACTGCCAGAGATTGTCCTGCTCCGTCTCATCCTGATCCAGAAAAAGCAGCGAGGGCAGATCACATTCCAGTTCCTGGAGGCGCTCGAGCCGCTCGCGAAAGGTCAACAGGAACCGGGGCCGGCAATCCTCGACAATGCCCTGCAGGGTTTTGCGGTCGAGCTGCAGGTCGAGCGGCACGATCCGGCCGCCGGCCCGGATGACCGCCAGGCAGGCAATGATCCACTCCGGGCTGTTGCCGGCCCAGAGCACCACCGGTTCCTCCGGCTGCAAACCGGTCGCAACGAGAGCGCGAGAGAGAGCATGAATCCGCTCCCGCAGTTCGCCCCGCGAAATCACCTGCAGGTCATCCTGGCGGAGAACGGAGACGGCCGATTGATCGGCCTGCCGGTCGAGCGCATCGATCAGCGCGGCCAGGGTCTCGAAATCATCGGCCCGTCCGGACGGGTTTTCGTTCTGGGCAAGCATGGTCTCTCCTCTTAGGCGGAAGGCGTCGGGCGGGCGGCGCATTTGTCTGGTCAGGCCTCAGGCCGCCGGCCACCGGGTCAATGGTCTGCAACTCCCTGTTCTCTATAACTCTAGCCGAGATGGCCGACCTGTCCAGTGACCCTTCCGGAGAGCGGCGAATGCACCTTGGCGTTGAAAATATCCGCGGCTCCGGTAGAGTTGGGGTACGGCAAACAGAAACCAGGACTGTCGAATGCCGTCGAAGTGGCCCTCGGCAGTCGCCAACTCGCAATCAGGAATCCCATGCAGCTCGGTGCAAACTATCTCGGCGGCAGCCAATGCGAATTCCTCGTCTGGGCGCCTTGGGCGGAACAGCTCACCCTGCAGCTGCTCGCCCCGCAGTCCCGGACTTTGCCCATGCAGAAAACCGGCAAAGGCCTTTGGCGGCTGCTGGTCGACCAGATACCACCGGGAGCCGATTACCGCTACCGGATCGAAGATGCCCTGGAGCGTCCGGATCCCGCTTCCGGCTGTCAGCCTGCCGGCGTGCACGGCCCCTCCCGGGTGGTCGACCACGCGGCGTTTGCCTGGACCGATCGAGATTGGCAGGGCCTGCCTGAGGAGGAACTGGTCATCTACGAACTGCATGTCGGGACCTTCACCCCCGAAGGAACCTTCGACGCCGTCGTTCCCAGGCTGGCGGAACTGCGGGAACTGGGGATCACCGCCATCGAACTGATGCCGGTCGCCCAGTTTCCCGGTAAGCGCAACTGGGGTTACGACGGGACCTGCCCCTTCGCCGTCCAGAACAGCTACGGCGGTCCGGACGGCCTGAAACGGCTGGTGGACGCCTGCCATGACCATGGTCTGGCCGTGGTCCTCGACGTGGTCTACAACCATCTCGGCCCCGAAGGCAATTACCTGCGGGATTTCGGGCCCTATTTCACCGACCGCTACCGCACCCCCTGGGGCGAGGCCGTCAACTTCGACGGAGCGGGCAGCGACGGCGTCCGCCGCTATTTCATCGAGAACGCCCTGCACTGGCTGGACCGTTATCATATCGATGCCCTGCGCCTGGACGCGGTGCATGCCATCTACGATTTTTCCGCCAAACCCTTCCTGCAGGAACTGGCCGAGGTGGTCGCAGCCTTTGCCGAACGGACCGACCGCCGTTGCCTGCTGATTGCCGAAAGCGATCTCAACGACGTGCGCCTGATCCGACCGCCGCAAGAGGGTGGCTTCGGCCTGGAGGCCCAATGGAACGATGATTTCCATCATGCTCTGCATACCCTGCTGACCGGGGAAACCCAGGCCTATTACGCGGATTTCGGGGCGGCGGACGATCTGGCCAAGGCCTTCCGCGAGGGGTTCGTCTACTCCTGGCGGTACTCAGCCTACCGGCAGCGCCGCCACGGCAGTTCCTCGGCGGACCGTCCCGGCCGCCAGCTGGTGGTTTTCAGCCAGAACCATGATCAGGTCGGCAACCGGCCTGTCGGCGAGCGCCTGATTGCCCTGGCCGGCTTCGAAGCGGCCAAGCTGGCCGCCGCGAGCGTGCTCTTCGCGCCCGCCGTGCCCCTGCTGTTCATGGGCGAGGAATACGGCGAAGAGGCCCCGTTTCTGTACTTTGTCGACTTCGAGGACACCCAGCTCCAGGAAGCGGTCCGCCGCGGCCGCCGCGAAGAATTCCGCGGCTTTGACTGGCCGGAAGCGCCGCCCGACCCCCAGGACCCGGAGACCTTCCGGCGCTCGCAGCTGGCATGGGCAAAGCGTCTTGAGGGCCGCCATGCCGCGCTGCGCGAATTCTACCGCCAGCTCTTCCGTCTGCGCCGCGAACTGCCGGCCCTCGCCAGCCTCGATAAACAGGCTTTGAAAACTTCGGTTCTGCCGGAACAGAAGCTGATTGTGCTCGAGCGGCATGTCGCCGACTGCCGGTTGGCCGCCCTGCTGAACTTTGGCCGGGATGAGGCAAAGGTGAGGCTTCCGGAGCAAAACGGCCGCTGGTGCAAATTGCTGGATTCGGCCGACAGCGAATGGCGCGGGCCTGGCTCCTCCCTGCCGGAAGCAGCCGCGGCGGGCCGCGAGGTCGCAATGGCGCCTCTCAGCGCAGCGCTTTACCGCTTTCAACCCTGACCCCCAAGGCCTTTCCCATGCGCATTCCCCAGGCGACTTACCGTATTCAGTTCACCCCCGATTTCGGGTTCCGCCAGGCCGAAGCCATTATCGGCTACCTGGCCGATCTGGGCATCTCCGATCTGTATGCATCGCCTGTTTTCAAGGCCAGACAGGGCAGCGAACATGGCTACGACCTGGTCGACCCGACCCGGCTCAACCCGGAGCTGGGCTCTTTTGCCGATTTCGAAAGCCTGTCCGCAAAAATCCGGGAAAGAAGCATGGGCTGGCTGCAGGACATCGTCCCCAACCACATGGCCTTCGACGCCCAGAACCCGTACCTGGCGGACATCTTCGAGAATGGTCCCAGCTCCCGCTATTACGAATTCTTCGACATCGACTGGGAGCACTACTACGAGGCCATCCAGGGCAAGGTCCTGGCCCCCTTTCTCGGGCGGTTTTACGGCCACGCCCTGGAGGCCGGCGAACTGCGTCTGGCATACGCGGAAGACGGTTTTGCCGTCAGCTACTACGACCTGAATTTCCCGCTCAAGATCGAGAGCTACCTGACCCTCCTGACCACCAGGGTCGCGGCCCTGCGCCGGCAGCTCGGCGAGGAACAGCCGGACTATATCCAGTTTCTCGGCATCCTCTACGTTTTGCAGACCCTGAACAGCGAGGCCGGCAGCGGTGAACGTCCCAGCCAGGTCAAGTTCATCAAGCAGAACCTCTGGACCCTCTATAAAAAGAACCCCGTCATCCGGCAAGCCATCGATGCCGCGGTCGAAGCGTGCAACGGGCGGCCCGGCGAACCGGAAAGCTTTAATTTCCTCGAGGTCCTGCTGGCCGAACAGTGGTTCCGGCTGGCCTTCTGGAAAGTGGCCAGTGAGGAAATCAACTATCGCCGGTTCTTCAGCATCAATGACCTGATTTCCGTCAAGGTGGAGGAGCAGGAGGTCTTTGCCCAGAGCCATGCGCTGATTTTCGACATGCTCGAGAAGGGTCATTTCACGGGTCTGCGGATCGACCATATAGACGGTCTCTACGATCCGGCTGTCTATTTGCAGCGATTGCGCCGCCAAGCGCCGCAAACCTACCTGGTCGCCGAAAAGATCCTCGGCGAGGAAGAACCCCTGCCCCCCTGGCCGATCCAGGGCACGACCGGATACGATTTCATGAATGCCGTCAACGGGGTTTTCTGCCAAACCACCGCAGAGAAGATCTTCACAGCGCGCTATCGCAATTTCACGGGGATGAAGGAAGACTGCGCCGAGTTGGTCTACGCCAAGAAGAAACTGATCATCGAGCGCTACCTGTTCGGCGATGTCAACAACCTCGCTCATCTGCTGAAAAATATCGCCAGCCGGCACCGCTACGGCAGCGACATCACCATGGACAGCCTCAAACAGGCGCTGATCGAGGTCCTGGCCCTGTTT
>Ga0102943_1001803_pt1 | contig 12963 bp, 14 predicted proteins | sample SalPonC_black_MG_FD_78174 | JGI IMG/M metagenome (GOLD analysis project Ga0102943, IMG submission 78174) | Salt pond soil microbial communities from South San Francisco under conditions of wetland restoration - Salt Pond MetaG... | ecosystem: Environmental > Aquatic > Marine > Intertidal zone >...
AATCCGTGTACACCGGTTCGATTCCGGTCGTCGCCTCCAACACCCCGCCGATCCGTCAGGCTTCTGCGACCGCCCCGCCGGGCCGGCGCGGGACCTGCCGTCGGCGCCGGGCCGAGACGGAAACCGCCCTTTGTTCCGCGATCCGACGCGTTCGAGCGCCGCCGAACCGGGGCGCCTTCCGCCGGCGACGACCGCCTCTTCGTCACGTCGGTCCGGCCAACGCGGAACAGCCCTTGCGTGTCGCAAGGGCGGGCTCGGCGACCGTCGCCTCCTTCGCGGCCTGCCGAAGACGCGGCGAACGCGGATCGCACGTGCTTTCGCGATCCGACCTCGAGGGCCGGCTTCGCAAGTCGGGCGGGGGGCGAGCCGTACGCTGCGGCGCCCTCGCGGGCCGATGAGAGCCTGTCGCGCGAAACCGCGTTGCGGCGACGCTCTCGGGAGATCGCGGGGGGAAGCCCGCCCGAGCCGCGTGCGGCCTCGCGCGCACCATGGCCTCGGACGCGCTCGAACCTCCCGTCCTCGAGCTCGGGGCAAGGACATGCACACCGCCGACGGCGACTTCGCCGCGGCATGAGATGCGACGGGCCGTCCACGAGCCGCGAGGGCCGCCGGAGCGTCACGGATCACATCCATCGATCCGCGGCAGACCCGGCGCCTCGAACCGCGGGCGCCACGGCAAAAGGGAACCGGGACCGTGGGGCCCGCGTTGACCTTTGCGAAGCGATATCGCTCCACATCACGAGTCGCTCGAAAGGCGGGAGCCGAAGCATGAAGAACATGACCGAACGTGAACGCGAGGACCTCGAAGAGGGCCAGCGCCGAAAGCCGCAGGCGGAACGCGTCGGCCTGTGGCGGATCCTGCTCAACTCGCTGCTGGTGGCCGTCGTGCTGCTCGGCATCGCCGCGCTGATCTTCGGCTGAACCGACCGCCCGCCGGCGTGAAGGAGAAGACATCATGACCGAACGAAAGGAGATGACGCCGAAGGAGGCGCGCCGTCCCCCGCGGCGGTGGCTCGCCTATCTCGCCATCGGCGTTTCGATGCTGATGGCGGTCGGCCTCGCCCTGATCGTGCCGATCGCGGAGGCCGATGCCAACGCCTTCCGCTGGCCGGCGCTGCTGCCGCTCGGCATGGCCGCCATGCTGGGAGGCGGGCTCGCCTGGCTCGTGCTGACCATCATCAGCAGGCGACGGCGGCGCTGATCGGCTCCGGATCGGACGGCGCCGAGCGGCGCCCATCCGAGCCGGTCCCGGCCGGACCCCGACACCGGCCGAGGGTTCCGCATTCGTTCCGGCGACGCTGAAGACGTCGCCGACGCCGACGGGCGCTCCGAAGGTGCGCCCGTCGGCTTGGACGGACGAGGCGCCGCCGGCTCAGTCGTCGGTCACTTCCCCACCGAATCCGGGTCGCTTGAACTGATTTCGCTCGACGTCGTCATAATCGAAGGCGACGCGCTTCTCGAGTTCGCGCGGCGTGACGTTGATCTCGACCCGGCCCGACCTGTCGATGTCCACGTCCTCGGCCCGGAACGCCACGAGTTTTTCGGCGAGGCCGAGCACGCCGCCCACCTCCAGCACCACGCCCACCACGAGGCCGGCGTCGTCCATCAGGAGGTCGTGCACCTCTCCGAGCGGATCGTCGGTGCGATCCACCGCCGTTCCGCCGATCAGGTCCGCCGCGCTGAGGCCGACGTCGCTCCAGGCCAGCGGGTCGGGAGCGTCCGGAAACGCGGGAAGCGCCGAGTCCTGGGCGGCCGCGCCGCCGACCGCGAGCGCCGCGGCCGCCGAGATCGCCGCCGCACGGACCGTCGTCATGCGTCGCATTTCGTTCTCCTTCATCCGGGTCGCCACGGCGCGACCAACGCGGGCGGCCTCGGGCGGTTCCGCTCAGCCCAGCCACACCTGGACGGCCGCCGCGCCGAGCCAGATCGCCAGGACCGCCGCGCTCTCGAAGCCGATGCCGCCGAGGCCCCGTCGTTCGCGCACGATCAGTCCGAGCAGCAGCACCGCGGTCGAGACAAGCGCGACGGCGAGCCAGAAAAGGTCGCTCCGCTCGATCGCGTGGTGCAGCGAGCCTTCGCGATACGCGACGTCGGAGAAGGTCAGGAACAGCACGTCGAAGGTGTTGCCGCCGATGATCCCGCCGACCGCGAGCTGGACCGCCCCGCGCCGCACCGCCGCGAGGGTCGTCACGAGTTCCGGCAGCGAAGTGGAGACCGCGGTCATCAGCGCCCCGACCGCCGTCGCCGAGAGGCCCGTGATCTCCGAAATGCGGGCGCCCGTGCGCGAGATCGTCCAGCCGGCGGCGCCGAGGACCGCCGCCAGCGCGACGAAGCGCAGGAACATCGCGGGAAGCGACCGACGTCCGGTATCGCTTTCGGGCACGTCCTCGCGGGTCTCCGGCGTGCCGACGGGCCGCCACATGGGCCGCTCCCGCGCCCGCGCCCCGGCCTGGGCGCCCAGGAACCAGATCACCGGCAGCGCCAGCGACACCGGGTGCACCCCGAGGACCGTGACGTCCGGGCCGGTGGCGGCCGCAAGCGGCAGACCGAGCAACAGGCTGAGCAGAGCGGCCTGCAGTATGTTCGCGAGTTCGGCCGAGGCGTGCTCGAGATTGGCCCGGCGATAGACGAGATCCGCGATCGCGAGGAAGGCCGTCTGCGCCGCGATCCCGCCGATCGCGTTGGCGTAGGCGAGCGAGGCGAGCCCCTCGAACGCCGCCGACACCGAGACCACGGTCCCCGCGAGCGACGTGGCGATGCCGAGCAGAAGCGCGCCCGTCATGGCCTCGCCGAGGCCCGTCTCGTCCGCCAGCCGGTCGGCCAGGCGGGTGATGCGCGTGCCCGCCACCGCCACGACGAGCGTCGCCGCGGCGAACACGGCGAGGAGCGCCGGCAGTCCGATCGACCCGAAATCCATGTCCTCCGAAGCTCCCCCGCCCTGACGACGGTCGAGCAACGGCGCCGTCGCGTCGCCGTTCCGCCGGCTCCGGAACCCCGGGCCCGGAGCGGCCGTTGCTGCAGGGGCGCCGATCCGGAGAGGAGCACGCGATGGACTTCACGATCGCCGTCGACGTCGCCGTTCCGGACGCGGTGGCCGGACTCTGGAACGTCGCCGTCACGCCCGCCGACGCGGCCACGCGCCTCTTCGCGGCGCTTTTGGGCGGGTTCCTGATCGGGCTCGACCGCGAATGGCGCGACAAGCCCGCGGGTCTCAGGACGCACATGCTGGTGTCGCTCGCCGCCGCGCTGTTCACGTTGGTCGCGTTCGACATCCACGGAGACGTCGCCGGCGCCGAACCCGGCAACGCCGTCTCCGACCCGCTGCGCCTGATCGAGGCGATCACGGCGGGCGTCGCGTTCCTCGCGGCGGGCAACATCATCCGCCGAGGCAGCGGCGTCGAGGGCCTGACCACGGGCGCGGGACTTTGGCTCGCCGGCGCCGTGGGCCTCTCCTGCGGGCGGGGGCATTTCGGAATCGCCGCGCTCGCGGTGCTCCTCGCGGTCATCGTCCTCTCGCTCCTGCGCATCGTCACGCGCGGCGTCGAGCGGATTCGGGACGAAGATGATTCGCCGTCGTGAAACGTCACGTTTGAAATATCTTTTATGCTTATCACACAAGGGCTTAAGTGTCGTGCAACAATTCGTATCATCGGAAACGGATGCCAACAGGAAAGGGTGTGAGCGATGGCAGTCAAGAATTCAATTCCGCGCCGGCATGTTGACTTTACGTTGGCCCGATCCGAACTTTGTTACATGGAACATAGCACGGACGCTTCGCCAGAACCAGAATCTGCAGAAACTGTTCATAGTGACATGACCCAGCTGGAAGAAGAGCGCCCACATCTTCGCCGCTACGCCCTGAGCCTCGCGCGCGACGCCGACGATGCCGAGGATCTGGTGCAGGACTGCCTGCTGAGGGCCCTCGACAAGGCCGACAGCTTCAAGGAAGGCACGCACCTGCGGCGATGGCTGTTCACGATCCTGCGGAACCTTCACATCGACCGTCGGCGCCGCCAGAGCCGACGGGGCATGGACCTTCCGCTCAACGACTGGGAGCCGGCGCTGAGCCGGCCCGCGTCCCAGGAGGATCGCATCGAGCTCAACGACGTCCTCGCCCGGTTCGAGACGCTGCGCGAGTGCGACCGCGAGATCCTGCGTCTGAGCGTGTTCGAGGGGATGCCGCACGACGCCATCGCCGAGCGGATGAACGTCGCCGTGGGCACCGTGAAGAGCCGGCTGTCCCGGGCGCGGGCCGCGCTGGAACGGTGAAGCGGCGGACGGCCGCGTCAGGCTGAACGGCGACGGAGCGCCGCGCTCCGCCGCCGGCGCGTCGTCGCGGCGGCGGCTCGGAGACGAGGCCGTCAGACGGCCTTGCCGAACCGCTCGCCCTTCAGGCGGATCCCGGCCGCTTCCCGGTCCCAGGCGTCCGCGGTAACGCCCCCGGCGCGCAGGTCCGCCTTCATGACCTTGTTCGACGGCGTCTTGGGCAGCTCCGGCAGCACGCGGACGTAACGGGGCACCATGAAATAGGCCATTCGGCCGCGCAGGAACTCGATCAGCGCGGCGGGATCGATCTCGCGCCCCTCCACCGGGGCGACGACGACCATCACCTCGTCCTCGCCCATCTCGCTCGGCACGCCGACGGCGGCGCATTCCCGCACGTCGGGATGCGCGACGACGTCCGCCTCCACCTCGAAGCTCGAGATGTTCTCGCCCCGCCGGCGGATCGCGTCCTTGATGCGGTCGACGAAGAAGAAGTAGCCGGCCTCGTCCCGGACGAAGGCGTCGCCGGTGTGGAACCAGCCGTTGCGCCAGGCCTTCGCCGTGGCCTCGGGGTTGGCGTGGTAGCCGGAATTCATCGCCCAGGGCCGGTCGGTGCGGAGGATCATCTCGCCCACCGCGCCAACCGGAACCTCGCAGTCGTTCCCGTCCACCAGCCGCACCTCGACGCCGTCGCGCGCCCGCCCGCAGGTGCCGCGCACGGGCGGATTGGGCTCGGAGACGATGGGCGTCGAGATCTCGGTCATGTTGAAGATGGTGTAGACGTCGAGCCCGAAGCGCCGCGCGAAGCCCTCCGCGTCGTCGTTGAGCGGCACCATCACCACCTTCTTCAGGCCGTTCCCGGCGTCGTCCGCCCGCGGCTCCGCCTTCTCGAGGAAGGTCGCCATGACGCCGAGCAGGAACGCCGTCGTGACGCCGGTGTCGCGCACCGTCTTCCAGTAGCTCGCCGTGTCGAACCGCTCCGCCACGCCGAGCGAGGCGCCGCGGGCGAGCATCACGTACATCGGCCCCATCCCGCCGATGTGGAACATCGGCGAGTTGATCAGGTAGCGATCGTCCTCGGTCACGAACGGCCAGCTCTCCGGCCCGGCGTTGGACCAGAGGTGCAGGTAGCTCGACAGCACTCCCTTCGACGGCCCCGTGGTGCCGGAGGTGAAGATGATCGCCATCGGATCCCAAGGCTGGATCGGCCGCGACAGCGCGGGCAGCACGCCGGCGTCGGGCGCCATCACGCCGTCCCAGGCGGCGCCCGGCACGCGCGTCGCCGGCGGCGTCCCGCCGACGATCACCAGCCGCTCCAGCTTCGCCGTGTCGATCTCGTCCAGCCGCTCGGCGAGGTCGGCATGGACCATCGCCACCTTCGCGTCCGAGAGCTTGACGACATGCTCCAGCAGCGCGCCGCGATAGGCGGTGTTGATCGGCACGTAGACGGCGCCGAGCCAGTTGAGCGCGAAGAAGGCCCGGATCTGCTCGCGCGAATTCGGCGCGAAGACCAGCACGTGATCGCCCTGCCCGACGCCGAGCGCCGCGAAGCCCGCCGCCGTCTGCACCACCAGCGCGCGGAACTCGGCGTAGGTCCATTCCTCGCCGTCGTCGTCGAACTTGACGAACACCTTGTCGGCCCGCTCGACCGCCCAGCGGTCGATCAGGTCGCGCGTCACCACGCGGTCGCGCGCCGGAATGCGCGGGTCGGGGATCGGCGCCGGCTCCGGTGCGGCCGGGATCTCGAAGCGCGAAAGGTCGGGGATCGGGGTCGCCATCTTTCTCCTCCCGGGTCAGCCGGCGCCGAGCAGCTCGAACTCCGTCAGGTCCGGCCGCCGCGTCATCCGCCACCAGTCGTCGTGCCTCCAGGGCGTGATCGCGACGACCCGCCCCGCCTCGTTGCGATACCAGTTGTCCGTGCCGGGATGGGTCCAGACCATCCGGTCATGCGCCGCGTCGACCTTGGCGTTGTAGGCGGCATGCGCCTCGGCCTTCACGTCGACGGCCCTCGCCCCGGCCGCGAAGGTCCCCTCCAGCGCCGAGAGCACGAGGTCCATCTGCGCCTCCACCGGCGCGATCACCGAGCCGCCGTGCCCTAGGCCCACGTTCGGGCCGAGCAGCGTCACGAGGTTCGGATAGCCCGGCACGAAGGTGCCGAGATGGGCGCGGGCGTCGCCCTCGCCCCACTCGTCCGCGAGACGCCGCCCCCCGCGCCCGACCACGTCGAGCGAGGCGAGGAAGGCCGTCGCCCGGAAGCCGGTGGCCAGCACCAGCACGTCGGCCTCGCGCGCCTCGCCGCTCTCCGAGACCAGCGTGGCGCCGCGCACCTCCGCCAGCCGCTCGTCGAAGAGCTCCACATGCGGCCGGGCGACCGTCCGGTACCAGCCGTTGTCCAGCAGCATCCGCTTGCCGAAGGGCGGATAGTCCGGCAGCACCTTCGGCAGCAGGTCCTGACGCTCGCCCAGCTCCGCCTTGACGTAGGCCTCGAACACCCGCCGATGCGCCTCGTTCTGCGCGTTGAGCGAGCGCTCCGGCCGGTCCCAGTCCGGGTCCTTCTGCAGACTGGAATGCAGTTTGTCGTTGAAGGCCCAGGCCAGCCGCTGGCGATACCAGGCCTGATAGAGCGGAACCTCCATCAGCAGCCGCCGCACCGGCTCCGGCACCGCCTTGCGGAACTGCGGGAACGGCGCCGCCCACTGCTTGGAGCGGGCGTGGACCGTCAGCGAGGCCACCTCGTCCGCGATCGCGGGCACGATCTGCATGGCGCTCGCGCCGTTGCCGACCACGGCGACGCGCTTTCCGGCGAGCGCGAGCCCCTCAGGCCACTCCGCCGTGTGGAAGGCCGGGCCGGGGAAGCTCTCCAGCCCCGGAATCGGCGGAACCTTCGGCAGGTTCAGAACCCCGACGGCCGAGACCAGCAGGTCCGCGTCGAACGTCTCGCCCGCTTCGGTCTCCACCCGCCAGCGGCAGGCCTCCTCGTCGAACCGCGCCGTCGTCGCGCGGGTGCGGAAGCGGACGTGCTCCAGCACGCCCTGATCCTCGGCGACCCTGCGGAAATACGCCTCGATCTCCGGCTGGAGCGAGAAGTAGTGCCGCCAGTCGTGCGGCTGGAAGCTGAAGGAATAGAGGTGGTTCGGCGTGTCCACGCCGGCGCCCGGATAACGGTTCTCCCGCCAGGTGCCGCCGACGTCGTCGCCGGCCTCCAGCACCGTGAAGGGGATGCCGGCGGCCTTCAGGCGCACCGCGGCGCAGAGGCCGCTCATGCCCGAGCCGATCACCACGGCGCGGAAGCCCTCCGGCGCGCGGCCCCGGAGGCGCGTCTCCGGCGGCGCCTCGCGCGAGAGGCCGAGGCCGGCCTTCAGCATCGCGCCGTATTCGGCCGGTATCGGCTCGCCCATCGCCACCGAGAGCATGCGCACCAGCAGCGCCTCGTCAGGCTCGGGGATCGCGATCCCGCCGGTCGCGGCCCAGCGCTTCAGGGCGGCGCGGGCGGCGTCCCGGATCTCGCCCTGCACGGATTCCGGCAGGCCGCCGTCGTCGTTGTCGTCGAGGCCGCGGGGCCGCGAGGGGGCGTAGGGCGGCTCCAGCCAGCCGAGATCGCCGGTGAGCTGCACCAGGACCGGGATCAGCGTGGGGATGTTGGCGACCGCGGCCGCCTCCGCCAGCGCCTCGCCGTCCGGCGCGTCGGCGTCCTTCATGGCGTTCCTCCGGCTCTGCCGTCTCGGGCGGCTTGAACAGGCCCGAGTTATCTGCTTGCTGTCCGCGAAGGGCAAGCGAAAACAAGGGGAAGCTCCATGCACGCCATCGCGGAGGCGGTTCCGGGCGGGCGCGTCGAGGGCGCGGTCGCGCCGGGTTGGGAGGCCGTGGCCGACGCCTTCGTCGAGAACTTCCGGAGCCGCGGAGAGGCCGCGGCGTCGGTGCATCTGCGGCTTCGGGGCGAGGTGGTGGCGGACCTCTGGGGCGGGTCTGCGGCGGACGGGACGGTCTGCGAAAGGGACTCGGTTCAGGTATTGTTCTCGTGCACCAAGGTCGCTTCGGCGGTCGTCATGCACCTGCTGGCGGAGCGCGGGGCGATCGATCTCGACGCGCCGGCGGCGGATCGGTGGCCGGAGCTCGCGGCCGAGGGCAAGGCGGCCCTGACCCCGCGCATGATCCTCGACCACAGCGCCGGACTGCCGGCGTTCCGGGAGCCCGTGCCGGCGGACGTGCTCCTGAACCAGGACGACGCGGCCGCGCGGCTCGCCGCGCAGGCGCCGTTCTGGGAGCCGGGGACGCGGACCGGCTATCACGCGCTGACCTACGGCGTGCTGCTGGGCGAGCTGGCGCGGCGGGCGGACGGGCGCAGCCTCGGGCGGATCTTCGCCGAGGATGTGGCCGGGCCGCTCGGCCTCGACCTGCATGTCGGGCTGCCGGAGACCGAGGAGCCGCGGGTTCTGCCGATCGCCGTGCGCCGGCCCTCGCCCGAGGATCCGGACACGCCCTTCACCCGGGCGGCGACGACGCGGGGCACGATCACCAACCTCTTCGTGTTCAACTCCGGCGACTGGACGGCGAAGCGCCTGAACACGCGCGAGGGGCGGGCCGCGGAGGTGCCGGCCGCCGGCGGGATCGGCAACGCGCGGAGCCTCGCGGGGCTGTTCGACGCGCTGCTGGCGGGGCGGATCCTGACGCCGGAGACGGTGGCCGATCTCGGGCGCTGCTCCTCGGCCACGCATCTCGACGCGACGCTGCGGACGGCGACGCGCTTCGGGCCCGGCGTCATGCTGGCGATGGAGGACCGGCGCAAGGGCGGCTCGGGCGAGGCGCTGCGCCTGCCGCCGCGGGCCTTCGGGCACACCGGGGCGGGCGGCTCGCTCGGCTTCGCCGATCCCGGGAGCGGGCTCGCCTTCGGCTACGCGATGACGCGGATGGGCTTCGGGCTGTTCCTCAACCCGCGGGGCGAGGCGCTGCTGGACGCGGCGCTGGACGGGCTGCGCCGCGCCGCCTGAGCGTCGTCGCGGGACGACGCGTGCCGCGGCGGATGGAGGCCGGATCGCGGCCCTCATCCGCTTGGCCTGCGGGCCGCGCGACGCGACAGGGGCGGCGGGGGCGGAGGACGGCGATCCTCGCGAGGGCGGCCGAGGAACGGCTATCCCGAGCGTTTTGATAAGGATTGACCGGCGCGGCGATTTCGCGCAGAAACGGTTTCGACCGCAACGGACCTGATTGCGACGGAGCCTGCGATGAACGCCTTCGCCCCACCCCCGCGCCCGGCGCGGCAGACGCGCGCCCCGCGCCGCGACCGCGACGCGGCCCCCGCGGCGGACGGGCGACTGGTCGCCGTCGCCGCCGAGGACTGGCCGGGCCTGCCCGTGCCGCTGGCGCTGGAGCGTCTGCTGGATCGTCTGGAGGCGCCGGAGCCCGAGGACCGGCCGCGGCGCTGAGCCGCGGCGCGGGGCGCTTCCGCCTCGGCGCGGCGACGTCGTTTCGTCGCGATCGCCGCGTGGTCGGGCCGAGGCCCGACGGGTCCGCCGCGCCGTCAGGCGTCGGCGGCGAGGTCGGCGAGACGACCGGCGAGGAACATGGCGCGGCGGGCGGCCTTCGGCGCGCAGCGCCGGGCGACGAGGAAGCGGGCGGAGGCCTCGTCGCCGGCCGCGAGGCGCTCCAGCAGGCGGATCAGCCACAGCTCGTCCCAGCTCGCCGCGTCGCCGCGCCGATGGAGGCGCAGCGGCGTCCGGCAGCCCGAGGCGAGGGCGGCGAGCAGCGCCGCGCCGTGCGCGTCCTCGAGCGCGGCGCCGGGCGCGCCGACGAGCGCGCAGGCCCGGTCGAGATCGCCCGCCCGGCCGCGGCGGGCGGCGGCGGCCCAGTCGCGGATCCGCTCCACCGTCGCGAGGCGTCCGCCTTCGAGCGCCGGGGCGCACGGCGCCGGAGCGGGCGAGAAGCCTTCGGACAGCAGGTGCAGAGCGGGCGCGGACATGGCGGCTCCCTCGACGGGCCGGGGCCGGGTCGGTGGCCCCGACCCGATATCTGAGCGTTCAGCTAGGGTTTCGCAAGCGGTTCCTTGGCGCCGCCGTCGTCGCGGCCTGCGGGGGGATCGGGGGGCACGATCGGGGGCGCATCGTTCAGCGCCTCCCGCGCGAGGCCGGCGACGGCCTTCCAGCGGGCCTGGAAGGCGTCCATCTCGGCGCGGGGAATCACCTCCTCCACGTCCTCGAAGGCGCCGCCGCAGCGGTCCTCCACCACGCCGAGCAGGGCGTCCGGGCCTTCGGCGGAGCGAGTGGCGCGGATCATCCGCTCGGCCGCCGGACGCTGCTCGGCCTCGTAGGCGAGGAGCGCGGCCTCGGTCGGCCCGTGCTCGAGGAAGGCGCGGCCGAGCCGGCGCGCGTCCATGATCGCCTGGCTGGCGCCGTTGGAGCCGACCGGCCACATCACGTGCGCGGCGTCGCCCATCAGGGTGACGGGCCCGAAGGTCCAGCGCGGGAGGGGGTCGCGGTCGACCATCGGGTATTCGTAGATCCGCTCGGCGCGCGAGACGATCTCCGGCACGTCGATCCAGCCGAAGCGCCAGTCCGCGAAGCGCGGCAGGAAGTCGGCGGCGCCCGCCTCCGCGGTCCAGCTCTGCTTCTTCCAGCCGCCGGCGGGGTCGACGCGAAGCTCCGCGATCCAGTTGAGGCGGCACTCGCCGGTGGCGGGATCGGGCGGCGAGATGGGGTAGGCGACGAAGCGCCGGTCCATCGAGCCGATCAGCGCCATCGAGGCGCCGGTGCGGAAGGGCCTGGCGGGCGAGGTTCCGCGCCAGAGCACGGCGCCGGACCAGACCGGCGGCCCCTCCTCCGGGTAGAGGCGGGCGCGGACGGCGGAGTGCAGGCCGTCGGCGCCGATCAGGACCGAGCCGGTCTCGATCCGCTCGCCCGCTTCGGTGGCGAGGCGCACGGCGACGCCGTCGGCGGTCGTCTCCCAGCCCGCGACGCGGGCGCCGGTGACGACGCCCCCGGGGCCGAGGCGGGCGCGGGCGGCGTCGAGCAGCGCCATCTGCAGCTCGCCCCGGTGGACGGAGTATTGCGGCCAGCGGTAGCCGGCCTCGCGGCCGCGCGGCTCGGACCAGATCTCGAGCCCCTTCGTGGAGAAGAGGCCCCATTCGCGGGTGGCGACGCCGACCCGCGGGAGGATCTGCATCAGACCGAGTTCGTCGAGTTCGCGGACCGCGTTGGGCTGGAGGTTGATGCCGACGCCGAGGGGGCGCGGGTCGGAGACGGCCTCGAACACCCTGGCGTCGAGGCCGATCTGCCGGCAGGTGAGCGCCAGCGCGAGGCCGGCGATGCCGCCGCCGGCGATGAGAACCGTCATGGGGCGTCCCTCCGTTTCCGGAAGGTGACTCCGGCGGCGGCGGGAGGCAACGGGGCGTGCCCTTTCGAGGCGCCTCGGGCCTGGCTATGTTCGGGCCATGGACGTTTTCGACGCCGAGACGCGATCGCGGGTGATGGCGGCGGTGAAGGGCCGGGACACCGGGCCGGAGCTGCGCCTGCGCCGGGCGCTGCACGCGCTCGGCTTTCGCTGGCGGCTCGGCGGGCGGGGGCTGCCGGGGCGGCCGGATCTGGTGCTGCCGAAGCGGGGCGCGGCGGTGTTCGTGCACGGCTGCTTCTGGCACCGCCACCCGGGCTGCGCGAAGGCGACGACGCCGGCGACGCGGGCCGAGTTCTGGCAGGCGAAGTTCGCGCGCAACGTGGCGCGGGACGCGGCGGCCGAGGCGGCGCTGGCGGAGCTGGGCTGGCGGGTCGCGGTGGTCTGGGAGTGCGCGCTGGAGCGGCGGGCGGCGGCCGGGACGGCGGAGGCGCTGGCGGTCTGGCTGCGCGGGTCCGAGGGGGCGCGCTTCGAGCTGCCGGCGCCGCGGCGCGAAGCGGCCTGAGGCCGCGGGGAGCGCGGCGGCCTAGGCGGCGGCGACGAGGCCGCCCTCGCGGATCAGGAAGGCGGCGACCTCGTCGATGCCCTCGCCGGCGCGGAGATTGGCGAAGAGGAAGGGGCGGCCCTTGCGCATCGCCTCGGCGTCGCGGCGCATCACCTCGAGATCGGCGCCGACATGGGGCGCCAGGTCGGTCTTGTTGACGATCAGGAGGTCCGAGCGGGTGATGCCCGGCCCGCCCTTGCGCGGGATCTCCTCTCCGGCCGCGACGTCGATGAGGTAGAGCGTCAGGTCGGCGAGCTCCGGCGAGAAGGTGGCGGCGAGGTTGTCGCCGCCCGATTCGATCAGGATCAGGTCGAGGTCGGGGAACGCCTCCCGCAGGTCGGCGACGGCGGCGAGGTTGATGGAGGCGTCCTCGCGGATCGCGGTGTGCGGGCAGCCGCCGGTCTCCACGCCGCGGATCCGCTCCAGCGGCAGGGCCTGGGCGCGCATCAGCGCCTCGGCGTCCTCGCGGGTGTAGATGTCGTTGGTGATGGCGGCGAGGGAGAGCCGGTCGCGCAGCGCCCGGCAGAGCCCGGCGGTGAGCGTGGTCTTGCCGGCGCCGACCGGCCCGCCGATGCCGACGCGAAGCGGTCCGTGGGGGGATTTCATGCCTCGACCTCCGAGATCGGCAGTCTTTCGCCCTTGCGGGCCGGATACATCCGCGCCTTCCACCACGCCCTGGAGGCGTCGCAGGCGGGGCGCAGGCCCGAGGTGGGCCGGGCGTTCGCGCCCTGGCGCATGCGCCGCCAGGTCGAGGTCTCGCGCCCGATCTTCAGCAC
>Ga0102943_1001804_pt1 | contig 12961 bp, 7 predicted proteins | sample SalPonC_black_MG_FD_78174 | JGI IMG/M metagenome (GOLD analysis project Ga0102943, IMG submission 78174) | Salt pond soil microbial communities from South San Francisco under conditions of wetland restoration - Salt Pond MetaG... | ecosystem: Environmental > Aquatic > Marine > Intertidal zone >...
AATGGTTCTGGTATCCAGAATTTTTTTGGAGGCCGCTTTGGTGATAATGATTTTGCTGGCGTGCCGGTGGATCTGCCGGGCCTTGAAAACGGTTTTTGTTGATGCCGTTGGCGGAGAATTCAATGCCAGGCATTTGATCCGTTTCACCCGGGCTGTTGCTGTGTTTATTCTTGCCCATGGGGTATTGCGCGACGTTTTGGGGCAAAGTTCGGGTCTGTTGATCCTGCTGCGCATGACCGGTGCGTTTATCATGCTTGTCTGGACCCTGAAAACCTGGCGGGGTATCAATTTTTATACACTTCAGTCCCCGGGGGAAAAACATCGGGATAGAAATCAGCTGATCCGGCTTTTGACCACCAAATATGTGCTGCTTCTGATTTCCGGTATTGCACTCATACTGGACATGATTGGTTATGAACTGCTCGCTTCCCACTGGGTCCGTTCCTGGATTCAAAGTCTTGTCGTTTTTTTCTGGTGGGCGATTTTCCTTCACCTGCTCCAGGAATGGGATCTCTATTACAAGGAGCAAAGCCATACCAGGACGGACGCCTTTGTTTATGACGATTATCCTTTCCAGTGGCTGGTCATCCGGTTAGGGCAGTTCTGCTGGCTGGTTACCCTTTCAATTTTTTTGCTGTTGATCTGGGGTGATCCCGAGACCATACTGGGCCATCTGTACCGGGGTCTGGCCCTCTCTTTGAACATCGGCAACATGAAATTCAGCTTTTTAGGCGCAATTGGTGCTGGACTTGTACTTATTTTCACCTATGCGCTGGTGCGGATATGGAAATGGGTGTTCCAGAAAAAATTCTTAAGCCGTTCCGGCATGGACCAGGGCCTCCAGGAGTCCATTACAACCATCTCCGGTTATATTATTTGGGCCATAGGTCTTCTCATCGCTCTGCATGTCTTTGGGCTGAACACGGCGTCCCTGGCCGTTGCCTTTGGTGCCCTGGGCATTGGTATTGGATTTGGCCTGCAGAACATCGTGAACAATTTTATATCCGGCATTATCCTGCTGTTTGAGCGGCCCATCCAGGTGGGGGATGATGTGGAGGTCAACGGCACCTGGGCCAGGGTAAGAAAAATAAATGTCCGGTCCACAGTGGTGCAAACCTATGACAATGCCTCCCTGATTATTCCCAATGCCGATTTCATCAGCAATCAGGTGACCAACTGGAGTTTCAAGGACAAACGTGTCCGCCGCAAAATCAGCGTAGGTGTGGCATACGGATCTGACGTGGAGCTGGTGAGAACAATTTTATTGCAGATTGCCGGGGATGTGTCTAATGTCCTTCTTTATCCGACGCCCGACGTACTTTTTAATGATTTTGGCGACAGCGCACTGATTTTTGTGCTGCGGCTCTGGACGGATGTGGACCATATGCTGGCCGTGGATACGAATGTCAGATTTAAGATCGATAAAAAATTCCGGGAAAACAACATAGAGATCAGCTTTCCCCAGCGGGATATTCATATCCGCTCCATTGAGGGGGCGGACCGGTTTTTTCCTGCCAAAGACCCGGAATCGCAACGCCCGGAACAGGAGAAAACGCATGACGATTGAAATTAATATAGACTTGTTCACTACCCTTACCAGGTACTATCCAAAGGGCTCGGGTTCCCTTAAAGTGGAAAAGGGTACGACTGCGGCCGGCCTGATCCGCAAGCTGGGTATCCCTGATGGATCTGTCAGTCTGATTTTCATAAATGGCAAAAGAGTTCTGCCTGACCGGAAACTTGCGGAAAATGACCAGGTCGGGCTTTTCCCGCTGGTTGCAGGGGGATGATTTTACATGAAACTAGAGACAAGATACAAGAGGGCGAAGCGCCTGCGGCGCCCATTTTGCTATATTCGGGAGCGCGGGCGTCCCGCCCGCGCTCCCAGGCTAAGTTATTTCGGACTCATTTTTTAAAAAAGGAGTTGTTGGGCTATCAAAGTTTTTCAAATACTGCTGCAGCACCCATGCCGCCGCCGACGCACATGGAGACAAGCCCATATTTGCCGCCGACTTCTTTGAGATTGGCAATGCATGTGGCTGTCAGTTTGGCACCGGTGCATCCTAAAGGATGGCCAAGGGCAATGGCGCCACCGTGAATGTTAATTTTATTCATGTATTTTCCAAGGCCGGTTTCCCGGATGCAGTGGATGACCTGGGCGGCAAAGGCTTCATTGATTTCATAAATGTCGATGTCATCAATGGTCATGCCCACCTGTTTAAGCACTTTGGGGATGGCATATTTGGGGCCTACACCCATTTCATCTGACTTGCAGCCCACAGTGGTATACCCAACCAGTCTGGCAATGGGGGGCAGGCCAAGTTCCTCACATTTTTCCCTGGACGCGACGATGCTCGCCGCTGCCCCGTCCGTGGTCTGGGACGCATTCCCGGCGGTCACGGAACCGTTCACTTTGAACACCGGTCCCAGTTTTGCCAGCCCCTCCGGTGTGGAGGTCCGGATACCGTCATCATGTTCAACAATAAAGGACTCTTTTTTATACGTCCCGTCAGGCTGTACAATATATTTGTAGGCCGGGGTCGGGATGATTTCAGTGAATTTTCCGCCGTCTCTGGCTGCCATGGCCTTTGCCTGGGACTGGGAGGCAAACAGGTCCTGGTCTTCCCGGGAGATGTTGTACCGTTCGGCCACGTTTTCAGCGGTGATCCCCATGGATACGTACATTTCAGGATTGGTTTTTGAATATTCCGGATGGGGCCGGGGGGCGTTACCGCCCATGGGTACAAACGTCATGGACTCGCAGCCTGCACCCACGCAGATTTCCGACCAGCCCGCAGACACCCGCACAGAGGCCAGGGCAATGGCTTCAAGACCGGATGCGCAGAACCGGTTTACCGTGGCACCGGAGACCTCATCCGGGAAACCTGCCATTTTAGCCGCGATCCGGCCCAGGTTCAGGCCCTGTTCCGCTTCGGGGAAGGCGCAGCCCAGCATGACATCGTCAATGTCTTCGGGTTTCAGGTTGGCGGTTCTTTCAACCGCTTCCTTCATAATAAAGGAAATCAGTTCTTCGGGCCGGGTCTGGCTGAACAACCCTTTATTTTGCTTGCAGCCCGGGGTCCGTATGGATTGTACTATATATGCGTCTTTCATGATTTTATCCTCCTAATTTCTAAGCGGCTTCCCGGTTTTAAGCATATGATCAATTCTGGCAATGGTTTTCTCTTCCCTGCAGAAGTCCACAAAGGCCTCGCGCTCAAGTTTGAGCATGGCTTTTTCGGCAATCTCACTGCCCTCGCCGGCATCGCCGCCGCTGACGACATAGGCAATGCGTTTGGCCAAAAAGGCATCATATTCACTCATGAATTTGCCGTTGAGCAGGTTGAACACCTCCGCATTCACCATGCCCTGACCCGCGTTGCCAATCACTTTAAGTTTCTTTTTCAGCGGGGGAATATATCCGTCATCCACCATCTTAAGCACTTCTTTTTTGGCTTCTCCCACAAGATTGTCACGGTTCATGACAATCCGGTCGGCAAGGCCGAGAAACCCGTTGTCCCGGGCCTGGGCGGCTGACATGGATACGGCGGCCATGGCGATTTTCATGAATGCCTGGACAAAGAATTTAGCCAGATCCACCTCTTTTACGGTTTTGCCCGGCAGGGCATCCAGATATTTTTTCCACAGGTTCATACAGCCGCCGCCGGCAGGCAGCAGGCCCACGCCAATCTCAACCAGACCCATGAAAAGTTCGGTATGGGCAACGATGCGGTCAGCGCCCAGGCAGGTTTCGCAGCCACCACCCAAGACCATGCCGTAGGGTGCGGCAACAACGGGGAAAGGTGCGTACTTGACGCGTTGGATGCCGCTCTGGCCCTTTGCCAGGAATGCATCAATTTCAGCATATTTTTTTTCGTGGCACAGTTTGGAGATAAAAGCAAGATCGGCACCGGCGGAAAATGCGCCGGGCATCCCCCCGGCTTCGTTGCCGATAACAAGGCCGGCACCGTTTTCTTCGACATAGTCAAGAGATTTGCCGATGGAATCAACGATTTCAGCGTTAATGGCATTCATTTTGGTGTGGAATTCGATGCAGAAAACGTCATCTCCGATATCCACCAGCGATGCCGACGCATTTTGAAAAACTATTTTATTATTGCCTTTGGCGGCGGCAATGGAAACCATATTTTCAGAAACCGGAACCGCCTTGTATTGACCTGCTGAAAAATCAAAGTAGTAGCGGATACCGTTTTCAAGTTTGTAAAAACGTTTGTTGCCCGTGACCAGCATGTTCGTCACATTGGCCGGAACATCAAGCCCTTCTTCGTTCATTCTTTCAACGGCTTCTTCAACACCATAGGCATCCCAGGTTTCAAAGGGTCCCATCTCAAAGTTGTAGCCCCATTTCATGGCGTTATCGATTTCAACGATGGTTTCGGCGATTTCAGGTATCCGGTTGGCAGCATACTGAAACGCGTTGGCCTGGCATCGCCAGGCAAATTGGGCGCCTCTGTCATCGCCTTTGAGCACGCAGGCCACCTTCTCTGCCAAAGTGGCTTTTTCCTTGGCTTGGTCCAGGCAGGGAAACGACGCTTTTTCAAAATCTTCATATTCCAGGGTGTCAATATTGAGCACCTTGCGCCGTTTTTTCCACTCCGGGGTCAGTTCTGTTTTGTAAAATCCCCCCTGGGTTTTGTTGCCCAGCATTTTTTTATCGACCATTGTGGCGATAAATTCAGGCAGGACAAGTGTGTCACGCTGCTCGTCGTCCGGGCACAGGTCATAGGAATTTTTGGCCACATGAACCATGGTGTCAATGCCAACCAGGTCCGTGGTTTTGAAGACAGCGGTTTTAGGGCGACCCAGAGCCGGTCCAAGCAGGGCATCCACTTCGGGAATGGTCATTTTATCTTCGCGCATGAATTTGAGGCAGGCGCCAATACCCTGAATACCGATTCTGTTGCCCACAAAGTTCGGTGTATCCTTGGCCCAGACAATACCCTTGCCCAGGTTTCTTTCGCCAAACCGGGCAATGAAATCCATGACGTCGGGTTGGGTCTCAGCGCCGGGAACGAGTTCGAGCAGGTGCATGTAGCGGACCGGGTTAAAGAAATGGGTGCCCATGAAGTGTGCTTTGAATTCCTGGGAAAGCCCTTGGCTCATATCCTTGAGGGGAATCCCGGAGGTGTTGCTGGTAACAAGGGTGCCTTGTTTTCTGACTTTGGCAACTTTTGCGAACAGCGCTTTTTTGATTTTTAAATTTTCCACGATCACTTCAACAATCCAGTCGCATTCCGACAGTTTTTCAATGTCATCATCCAGGTTTCCCGTACGGATGCGCGAAGCGTCTTTTTTGCTGTAAAATAAAGAAGGGGTTGTTGCCAGTGCCGCTTCCAAACCGGCCTGAACAATGCGGTTTCTCGCCGCAGGGTCTTTTTTTTCTTCGTCACTTAAATCAAAAGGGACAATGTCCAGCAGCAGCACGTCAACACCGGCGCCGGCAAGAAGGGCGGCAACTCCGCCGCCCATGATTCCGGACCCGATGACTGCCGCTTTTCTGATCTTTTTTACCATGATTTTCTCCTCAAGTCGGGGTATAAGAGCCTGTTTAAATAATCAAAATCAATTGCCCTGAAGGATCATTCAGTTTTGTTTGCATAAATCTTGTAAAATAGATGGGGGTTTGATAATTTAGCCCTGTTTTTACAAAGGATATTATTATTTTTATAGAGAGTCAATGCACCCGATAAATGCAAAGCTGCACCCCAATTCGTCTCTGAACCCCGGCTCAGTTGCCGGCATGATTGCCGGTCTTCAAAGGGAGAATGGGGATATCCCCTGGTCTGCCGGCGGGAAAACCGACCCTTGGGATCTTGTGGAATCCGTCATGGGACTGAACATTGGTGGGTTGCATGACCAGGCCATGGCCGCCCTGGACTGGTTGGCTGCTCTCCAGAATGAAAACGGCTCCTGGTATTCATCCTATATGGATTCGGTCCCCAAGGACCGGACCACCGAGAGCCACATGGCCTGTTATCCGGCGGTGGGGCTGTTTCATCAGTTTTTAATAAAAGGGGACAAGGCTGATCTGGAAAAATTCTGGTCAGTCATGTCAAAGGGGATTGCGTTTGCTTTGGACCTTCAGGCGGTCACAGGAGAGATTTATTGGGCAAAGAGTCCCGAGGGCAAGGTTGATCCCATGTCTCTTTTGTCAGGCAGTTCTTCCATATTCATGAGCCTGAAATGTGCCCTGGCCATTGCCGGTATCCTAGGCCGTGACTGTCCGGAATGGGAGGATGCACTTAAACGCCTTGGCAGATCCATCCGGGAAAATATTTTTACTTATAATGTATCCAAGTCCAGATTTTCCATGTACTGGTTTTACCCAATACTGTCCGGGGCATTGCAGGGACGCCGGGCAAAGGCACGTATTGACAGATACTGGCATAAATATGTCATTGAGGGTCAGGGATGCCGCTGTGTGTCCGACCAGCCCTGGGTGACCATTGCCGAAACCTCGGAGCTGGTGCTTGCACTTCACGCCCTGGGGCGTCGTCAAAAGGCCGGTATTGTTTTTTCCTGGATTCACAACCGGGTATTTGAGGATCAAACCTTTTGGTGCGGCTATACGTATCCGGATATGGTGGTCTGGCCGGAGGACAAAATATCCTGGACCAATGCCGTGGTTTTGATGGCTGCCGATGCCCTGTACGGCCTGACGCCAGGGGCCCGGTTGTTTGATCATGATGCCTGGGACGGCTGTCGCTTTAAATATTGAACAATGATCCGGGATAAACGCCCATACTATATCAAACAGGCCTGGTACCGGCTCCAGGCTTTTTATGTCCGCCGTTATCTTGTTCCCCAGCTCAGCATCCTGGGTCCCCACCCTTATATTATTAAACCCTGGTATATTGAATTGTTCGGCAGCCCCATCTCCATCGGCAGTCATGTAACCCTGCTGGGGTGCCCGGACAAAAGAACCCGGTTGACCGTGTGGTCCGAAAAAAAAGATATTGACGGAATCCATATTGGAGACCATGTGCTTATTTCTCCGGGCGTGCGGATTTCAGCGGCCAATTCCATTTGTATTGCAGACTCCTGCATGCTGGCCAGCCACGTCTACATTACGGATTCAGACTGGCACGGTATTTACGACAGATCATTGCCGCCTGCCGGCCGGTCAAGCGTGGTTCTGGAAGAAAATGTGTGGATCGGCGATTCCGCCATTGTGTGCAAAGGTGTAACCATTGGGAAAAATTCCATTATCGGGGCAGGTGCCGTTGTCACCAGCGATATTCCGACCAATGCTGTGGCCGCAGGCAATCCGGCCAGGGTCATCCGGAGACTTGATCCCGACCGGCAAATTGTCACCCGCAAAGACCGCTACGGCGATACGGAAAAGATGACAACGGTTTTGGAAACTGCTGAAAAGGACTTTCTCGAAGGAAATACGTTTTTAGGATGGATTCGCAGTCTTATTGCCCCCGGTAGGGACTATTGACTTATTCGGTCCATGGTCTGGATAAAATATTCAAGATAGGTCTGAATTTTTTGAATGTCAAAGGTGTTAGCCACCTGGAAAAGCTCTTTTCCAAATATTTTTAACGGTTCGATTTTAAACGCTTTTCCGGTTTCAGTGATCCTTGCGGCAAATCGCTGGATCTCCGATATCTTCATTGCCTCCCGGGTCTGTGGGACATGGGGGATAATATCTTTGTGCATTCTGTCCAGGAAATCGTCGGGTAGATTGTCTTTGTCCAGCGTGTCCAGCCGGCTTAGCGTCGCAGATGTTTCCGTGGCATCGGGTGCCGGGTTGATGAACCGTGTTAAAACGGTCATTAAGCTTTCTATGGCAATGGGTTTGGCAATGGTGCAGGCAAATCCCCGGGATTCAAGTTCATCTTTGGACCATAGCGTCATGCCGGCGGTCATGAGGCATATGGGAATATGGGCAACGTCGGGGTCTGCCTTCAAGCGTGCTGCGGTTTCCCCAGCATTCATTTCAGCCATTTTGAGATCCATGAATATCAGGACAGGTTTCTGGGCTTTGGCATACTCAAGCGTCTGGAGACCGTTTTCCGCTTCAATCACTTCAAGATTGATTTTTTTCAATATTTCCCTGAGCATAAACCGGATATCCCGCTGCTTATCCACAATAAGAATCCGATCTTTTGCAAACTGCATACTGGCCCAGGCTGGTTTGTGTGCTTCCGCTGGTGCGGGACTGTGAGCGTCGTATTGTTTAACACCTGGCAGGAAGATGGTAAAAACACTGCCTTGATCCGGTTTGCTGGATACGGAAAGATTTCCTCCCATAAGCTCTATAAGCTCTTTGCAGATGGCCAGCCCCAGTCCGGTGCCGCCGAATTTCCGGCTGGTTCCGCCCGATGCCTGTTTAAACGCCTCAAATACTTTATCCTGCTGGTTTTCGCAGATACCAATGCCTGTATCTGTCACCTGGATAGTAAGATCCGCGCACTTTTCCTCCTTTTTGGGGCTGGTACAAATTTCAGCTTTAAGGGAAATGTTCCCGAATTCAGTAAATTTCAGGGCATTGCCCACCAGATTGATAATGACCTGGCGCAAACGCATTTCATCCAGTGCCAGGGGGTGTGTGTCATTTTCAGGCAGTTCAATGAAAAAGTTCAGGTTTTTTGTTTTCAGTTTTACCTTGAACAGCCGGTGTATTTCATTGAACAAAGACTTTAAAAAGACAGGTTTTCGGTTAATTTCCAGTTTGCCGGCTTCCATTTTGGACAGGTCAAGTATGTCGTTGATCAGGCTGGACAGGTTTTTGGCGGCTGTACTGATGGCTGAAAGGTAGTTGAGCTGCTGCGTTTCACTGATCATTGTTTCCAAAAGTTCGCTGAAACCAAGAATTGCGTTCAAAGGTGTTCGAATTTCATGGCTCACATTGGCCAGAAATTCATTTTTTGCCTGGCTTGCCCGTTCCAATTCCTTTTCTTTTTGTTTACGAATCTGAATTTCGTTATTCAAAGTTTGGTTGGCTGTTTGAAGATCTCTGGTGCGTTCTTGTACCCGGTTTTCCTGTTCCTGTTGATACCGCGTCAGGGTTTGTTCCGCCTGTTTGCGTTTGGTGATATCTCTTACGTTGATAACCGTCCCTTTGACGGTGGGGTGATCCATAAGGTTTTTGCAGTTGCATTCAAGAATACACCAGTAATTGGCCTTGTGTCTGAAACGCATATCTGTTGGATGTGTCTGGCATAAAGAGGTTTGGGGATGTATAAAATCTTTAATACAGCGACCTATAAGTGTTTTGGGCTGATATCCAAGAATCCGGAATGTAGACGGGCTTGCATAACTGAAGACCCCTTGCCGGTCAAGAATCCAGATCATATCGTTGGCATTTTCAATTAACGTCCTGAAATGTTCTTCATTTTGTTTTAATGCGGATAGACTGTCCTGGAGTCTGAATGCCATCTGATTTAATTCTTTTGCCAGAAGACCGAATTCATCGTCGGACTGAAGATTGATTCTGGTGTCAAGATTGCCGTTGCCAAAAGCCTGGGCGCCTGAAAGAAGAACGTTTAGCGGACGGGTCAGGCGTGCGGTAAAAAACATCAAAACCAGGGAGATGATAATGACGATTGAAATAAACAACACATATAGATTGGGCAGCATTCGGTGGATGGCCCCGTAAAACTCTTCTGTGGGGTCCACCGCCAGAATGTACCACTCCCAAGGTGCAAAATACCCAAATCGCACAAAGAGACGCTCCCCTGAAAAGTCGATGATTTTTCTACCCCCTTGATCTGTCAGAGAAGAAAACCATTTTTCCTGGTCTATATTCGTTTCATTCAGGTATTTGTTGGGATGGAAGATAATCGTTCCGCTGCGATCCACTATAAAAATAAACCCTTTATTTCCGGCGGTGATGTTCCGGATATGGGCCGTTGCATCTTGTTTTGCCTTGGCAGTGCTTGCCGGAATGCTTTCCAGGCCGTGGTGATGAAGACTTTTTTCTTGCGCCTGGATGATTTTCATGGCCATATTCAGCCGTGTGGAAAGCTGGACATCCCCAAGATCAAGAAGGGCTGTTCGGGAAAAATAGTAGGTGATCGCAATGGTTACCGCCAGAAAGAAAAAAACAAGCGGGAGGGTTGGAAGCAGTATTTTGGTGTAGGTTTTCATGTTAAGGTCATTACCGGCGTGTTTGTAAATCGATTAGATTAATAATAAATTTCAATATGATATATTTCATATCCCCCTCCTGTCATTTTCGAATACGTTACTATACACAAAAACAATAGGAAAATAAATTTACAACTTATCTGCAGTTTCATATATAAAAAAAATAAAAGCTTGATCATCGAGTGAAACCGGCTATGATTATTTTCCTATTCTGCTTGGGAGGTTGCCCATGCGCATTGAAACGGTTTGTTTATATACACGGATTGTTAAAATTACGGCAATTTGTTAAAGAACCATTATGATTTTGTCTCTTAAAGATATTATTGATCTTGATTTTCTTCTGGGTCTGGATGATGATCCGGAAAATATAGATACGAACGCCATTGCATCCCGGGACAGGGATATCTTCCGCCAGATTAAAGATGGCGACCGACTGGATGATGCCGGACTGATTGCTGGATGGCTGGAATACCGGCGTCTGTTGTTTTTCCAAAAGACCGGGAACGGCGGCCCCGGGGCTAAGCTTCCGGGTACGCTATTTGATTCTTTTTACGCCTGGATTGCCAGGGGGTTGTTTGCCTGTGGCCTGGCTGCCGGAGGTCTGGGCGCATATTCGTTTCTGGCTTACCATGGCAGCCGGCCTGTGAATGTGACTTTGTTTGTTGTTGTGTTTATCCTTTTTCCGGCTTTGCTTTGTTTGGCTGCGGCACTGATAGGGGGCCATCGGTTCCGATCGGGCCCTGGCGGGTCGAGCTGGTCCGGTGCGCTGCACCGGCTGTCCATGCGCCTGTTTATTGATCGATTCATGGGACGGATGCAGAAGTGGGCCGCTCCTGTTCAAAAGCATTTTCCTCAATTTTCAACGGATGCCGGTGAGTTGCTGCATCTGGATACCCGGTCCTTTCGGAGTATTCTGTTCTGGCCGGTGTTTATTGTGCTCTCCCTGGGCGCGCTGGGGTTTTCAACCGGTGCCCTTGGCGGCACGTTTTTCAGGATTATGGTTACGGATCTGGCCTTTGGCTGGCAGTCTACGCTTTTGACTTCCGGGGAGAGTGTGCACCGCCTGGTAAACTGGATGGCATTTCCCTGGTCCTGGGCCATGCCTGATCTTTTTGTACCTACCCTTGAGCAGATAGAAGGCAGCCGGATTGTGCTCAAGGAAGGCCTTGCCGGACTGACCAGTGAACATCTGGCTGCCTGGTGGCCGTTTTTATGCATGGGGCTGCTGGTATATGCCATTATTCCCCGAATTGTTATCGTGGGGTTGGCCCATGCTGCCAGGATGTTGGCCCTTGCCCGATTTGACCTGTCCCGGCCTGGATACCAGCGCCTGCTCATGCGGATGCGAACCCCCCGCATGGGTATGGATATCAAAGCGACCGGGGGCTCCCGGGCGGAATCCAGAGCGCCTTTGCCCAGGCCGGTACCCACGCCTGTGGTGGAAAAAGATGACGGCTCGGTCGTTATGCCTCAATCCGATGCGATTTTAAACACACCAAAGCCGGCGCCAAAATCAAAGCCGGAGCCGGCGCCGGCGCCTAAGTTTAAACCGGCGCCTGACGTTCGCTCTCCGGTTTTATCGGATGAGCCCCGTATCAAAAACAATCGGCCCGGTGCGCTTGTGCTTGGATCGGCCAGGGGGTTTGAGGAAAATGATATGGAACAGATCCGGATCGGTCTGGAACAGCAGTTTGGTATTCATGTTGCTGCTACCATCGGCATCCATTTTGATTTCGATGAAGACCAGGACCAGATAGCAGTCCATGTCAAGGATTTGGGCCAGGGGCCTTTGATCGTGCTTCAGGAGGTCTGGCAACCGCCCATCCGTGGACTGCTCTATTTTTTTGTTCAAATTCGTGAGATGTTTTCTGATTCCCCCCTGTGGATTGTAATGATTCAGACAATGGATCAGGGTGAAAAAGATGTGGTGCCTTCTGATGTAAATTTTCAGGTGTGGAAGAGTGCCGTAAACCAGCTTAACGATCCCCTGATGGTCATTGAACGGTGGGTGTCGTCATGATGGCATTGCCTGAATTTGCCGTTTTAGGGCACCCCAACGAGGGAAAATCCTCGGTGGTGTCCACCCTGACCGAGGACGACCGTATCCAGGTCAGCCCGGTGCCTGGTGAAACCAGGGTTTCCAAGTCCTATTCCGTGACCAGGGATGATAAAGAGATCATCCGGTTTATTGATACACCGGGGTTCCAGGCGCCTCGGCAGACCCTGGCCTGGTTCAGGAAGAATCCCGGACCGGACATGGTGGCCCGGTTCATTGCTGAACATGAAAACAACCCGTTTTTTGCCGATGAGTGCGAACTGTTGACTCCGGTGGCCAATGGGGCCGGCATTATTTATGTGGTGGACGGGTCCCGGCCCGTAAGGGAAGATGATCTGGCTGAAATGGAGATCCTGCGGCTCACGGGACGGCCCAGGATGGCTGTTATCAATGCAAAATCCGAGACCCGGGATAATACAGAGGTATGGAAAGAAGAATTCCGCAAATTTTTCAACGTGATCCGGATCTTTAATTCCAACCAGGCTGATTTTTATGAGCGCATCCGGCTTATGGAAAGCCTTAAAGCCATTGACCAGGACATTGAACCTTTGATGGAAGGTGTGATCCAGGCCTTTACCGTGGAATGGGAAAAGCGCAACCACTTGGCCTGTGCTTATATTGTCCACGGCATGGAACAGGCGTTGAGCTTTTCTTTGATCCGCAAACTGAAAGCCGACATAGATCCTGTGACGCTCAAGGAAAATCTTACCCGGGAATACCAGGAAAAAATCCGGGGGATTGAACAAAAAATGTTTGGCCATATCCGTTCATTGTTCCGCCATCACC
>Ga0102943_1001805_pt1 | contig 12947 bp, 10 predicted proteins | sample SalPonC_black_MG_FD_78174 | JGI IMG/M metagenome (GOLD analysis project Ga0102943, IMG submission 78174) | Salt pond soil microbial communities from South San Francisco under conditions of wetland restoration - Salt Pond MetaG... | ecosystem: Environmental > Aquatic > Marine > Intertidal zone >...
ATATTCTCTACGATTACAATGGCGTTATCAACCACAATACCAAGTCCTAAAATGAGCGCAAACAGCACTACAATATTGATGGAAAAGTCAATAGGAGGCATCACGGCAAATGCTATCAATGAGGAGAGAGGTATGGCAAGCCCAACAAATATGGCGTTTTGCACACCCATAATGAACATCAAGACCAAGACCACAAAAAAGAATCCGAGAATTACAGTGTTAAAAAGGTTCGATACGCTGTCACGGGTATCCTGAGAGCGATCTCCAGTAATGGTAATATTTAGGTTATCGGGGAATTGAGTTTCCTGCAAGTTTTCCACAATAGCTAAACTTGCTTCCGACGTTTCAATCAGATTACCGCCGCTTTTCTTCTTAACATTGATAGTTATGACCGGCTCCCCATTCAGGCTTGCGTAACTTTCCCGGTCAGCAAAATCATCTCTAATTTCAGCGATATCTTTCAGGTAAACCTCATCTCCAAGATTGTTTTGTATGATGAGGTTATTCAGATCTACAGCTTCTTCAATTTCCCCGTCAATTCGTACTGAGCGTTCCATGGTGCCGATGTCCAGCTGACCGGCCGAAATTGTCATGTTCTTACTCTGCACGGCTGTTCGTATGTCGTTGAAGGTAATGCCTGTTGCCTGCATCTTCTGCAGGTCAACATTTACCTGGATCTCTCGCTCCAGGGCTCCCACAATTTCAGCTTCATTTACATCAGAAATACTTTCAATTCGATCCTGAATTTCATCGGCAAATTTCTTCAATTCAACCAAATCAAAATTACCCGAAAGGTTGATGTTCAGAATTGGCTGGTCGTCAAGGTTAAAGTCGTTTACCTGTGGCTCCTGGGTCAGTTGAGTCGGGAGTTCAGAACGAGCTGTTTCAACAGCATCATTCACTTCCTGCTGTGCAACCAGTTTATCTTTACTTGTTAAGAATTCAACGGTTATGATGGATGTAGCCTGTTTAGAAACACTGCTTATTACATCAATCCCGTCGATACCCTGTATCTCCTGTTCAATTGGGCGGGTAATAACATTTTCTACATCTGCCGGGGAGGCGCCCGCATAGATTGTTACAACATTAAAAACCGGAATTTCAACTTCCGGAAAAGATTCCTTCGGAAGAGTGATATATGAAAATACCCCGATCATAGTAATTAAAACCGTAAGCAAATAAACTGTCGTACGGTTGTTAATCGCAAGACTCGAAATTTTAAATTCTTTGAAATCCATAACCTGTTTCTCGCTTCAATTCAATTAATTTTCCCGAATGGAGATTGCTGCTCCGTCGGATAGATTTGCATACCCTCCCGTTACCAGCAGTTCACCGGCATTTAATCCCTCTTCAATCACCAGGTTGTTTCCGTAATTGTACCCTCGGGTTACCTCCCTGTTTTTAGCTACCCATCCATTTTCAGTGTTTTCAGCCACAAAAACATAGCTAACGTTATTAGCAATCTGTACGGAATTGACCGGCACTACAATTTGATCGTTAAGTGTGATATCATTTATACTGACTCGCGCCATCATATTGGGGCGAATGGAGCCACTTTCATTCGAAATGTAAATTTCAAGGCCAAATGTTCGGTTTGATGGGTTAATCGCTTTACTCACCACGTCTAACTGTTTCCGTATCGTTTCGTCGAGGCTCGGAAAAGTAATTTCAACACTGTCTGATTGTTGTATTCGGGTGATGTAAGCTTCGGAAACCTGGGCAGTTACTTTGAGAGCATCCGAATTTGTCAACTGAAACGCGGCAATCGTAGGGCTTGCCATTTCACCAACTTTCAGGTCAACCCGATCCACTGTTCCCGAAATTGTAGCACGTATGGTGTAGTTTTCATACTGCTCCTTAAGTGTAGCCAACTGGTTTTTAGCAGATTCGTACTGCGTTTTGGCCTGGAGAAATTCCACTTCTGAGCCGATGTTTTGCTCCCGCAGATTCTGCTGCCGTTCATACAGTGTTTCGGCAAGTTCAAGTTGTGTTTCCACTTCCTGGATCTGGCTGCGGGTAATTTCTCCATCCAGGCGCGCTAAAACGTCACCTTTTTGTACGTCATCACCGGATCGGACAAGGATCTCCTCAACGGTAGCCGTGGTTTTTGGGGTTATCATGATGGTCTTATCTGATTCTACATCTCCCTGTATATTTACATAATGCCTGAACTCAGAAGGTTTCAGTTCCTGTACATGAACAGGCGTTGTACGTGTATTTCCGTTTTCGCTGTTTCCGGTATCGGCTCCATTTCCACAGGCCGAAATCATTAAAAACAACGCAATTATTGAGATTAGAGGTTTCATTTTTAAGAGGTACATGTTAGTTGAGTTCTATATTATTTTGAATGTCTTTGACGTCTTGTCCTACATAAGGTACCAGCCCGAGGGCCTGGTCGTACTGCGCTTTGGCATTCAGATAGCTGAATACGGTCTGCGCGTAACTGTTTTCTGCTTGCCGAAGTTGTACATCGGCATCCGTTAATTCTTGCTGTGTCCCCACTCCGTTTTGATACCGGGCTTCCGCGCGTTCATATCCTCGTCGGGCCTGTTCCAGTACTTTTTGCTGGGATTCAAAAGTTTCGAAAGCCTGCTCTATGGATTGTTGAGCTGAGAGGATCTCCTTTTGAGCCGTCCGCCGGGTTTGATTTTCTTGGAGTTCAAGATCCTTCAACTGGATTTTTGTCCTCTGGATGTTGGCATCGCGGCTGAATCCCTGGAAGATGGGGATTTGAAGATTCAGCATAATGGTTTGTGATCGTGCCCGCTGATCTTCGGTTCCAAAAAATTGCGGATTCCCGGGCTGTGATGCAGTCCACTGTAAATTATAATTCGCCGACAATGAAGGCAGATACTGGCTTTGCTGAGCCTTCAACTGGCGGTCCTGGAGCTGCTGTTGAACATCGAGTACCCGCAAATCGCCTCTCAGATCAAATGCCTGGTTGACGATCAGAGAATCTTTCTCAAGCTGAATCGGGACGTTTTTATCAATTTTTTTTAGGGATCTGTTTTCGGGTGATTCAGCGGAGGATGAATAAATATTGAGATTGCTCAAATTGCCTTCCACATCAACCGGCAGATGGAGGGGGAGGCCCATAACATCAAGTAGTTCACGTTTTGCCGTATCAATCGCAAATTGGGCTGTTGTTAGCTGCGGCTGTAAATTTCCAAGCTGCACTTCGAGCTGCAGAACTGCATAATCATCCACAAATCCCTCTTCAAGCCGTACTCTTGTATCTTCGAGAGTTTCTCTGATCCTGTCGATTTGTGCCTGTATAAGTTTTACCTGCTCTTTGGCAATGAGTACCTGGTTATAAGCAACCCGTGTTTGAGTAACAATTCCCTGCGAAGTTGCACGAAGATTTTCCGATTGAGCTGCCTTATACACCTCGGAACTGCTGATCCCCACAAAAGCTTGCCCGCTAAAAATGGTTTGGGATACGGAGAAACCGCCCTGCCAGTTGTTGTCAGTACCAAAGGCAACCGGGACCAATTCATCCTGGGGTGCATCTGGATTAAAAATTACGGCCGGAATAAAATTCACGGGTACTTCCAGGTTGCGGGTGTAATTTGCAGTTGCGGCTATATCGGGCATCACATTACTCCATGCAATTCTGACCTGTTCATCAGCATCCCGAATGGAGAGCAGGGCGCGCTTCATCTGCGTATTATTCGCCAGCGCAATTTGGATAGCTTGTTCCAAATTCAGGGTTTGGCTGAGTGTATCTTCCACCTGTTCTGCTGGTTGAGCCTCTGCAGGAGAGGGGAGGCCAAAACCGATTATTAGAAGAAGTATCCCGCATAATTTTAAAGGATATAAAAAACGGCGATTCATATAGATCAGGAAATTTGATTTAAAATTTTCGGCTGTATCATTAAAAAAATTCATTGAGTTAGGGGTTAATCGGGCTGGCTGAATTGAGTTTGTAAGAACTGTTCCATTAAATCGGGGAGCTCCATATTGTTCTCATTCAGAATTTGAAGTCCTTTTTTATTGGAGCCTGTCAGACAGAACTGAATCATACCGTTCATTTGAAAACCAATTTGAAGGGCAAGCAGCTTTGGGTCTAATCTGTTTTTGATACTCCCGTCCTGGACGCCAATTTGCAGAGAGCGTACAATCAACATCAACAGTTCATTTTCAAGCTGAATGCAATCTTCTTGAATGGTATGATCGGCCGCTTCATCCTCTCGGTCATTTTTTTTGCCGTAAAGCATCATGGCTTTGGTGAATGTGGTGTTTTCATTGATCAGATCGAGGAACGAAAGCATCATCTTGTGAACTAATTTTGCGCCGGGCATATCTTTCTGTAAAATTTCCAGGAATTGATCATGCAAAAATTGTAACGCACGTTTTTTAATGGCTTGATAGAGCGAGGCTTTATCATTGTAATAGAGGTAGAGAGTACCTTTGCTCAGTTCCGCCCGCTCTGCAATCTCTTCCATAGTAGTTTTTTCAAAGCCCTTCTCTTCGATGAGAGAGATCGCGGCATTCAAAATGCGATCCTTACGCCGCTTCCGTTCGCGTTCTTTTCGTTCGATTGTTCCCATAAAAACAACTCTCAGTCATGAACTGACCGATGATCAGTATAATCATTTCAATAAGTTTAGTAATTAGTAAACGAAATAAACAATAGATAGTTTCATGTTTATTAAACAAGACTATTGGAAACATTTTGTTGTCGTTAAAACAGTTTAAAGGGTAGAAAAGCGTTTACAAAAGGAAGGAGAAAGTCATTAAGAGAAGTAGATGTGAGATATTTTTCAAATTTTTTTGACGGAGAGTCAGTTTTTTGTGCGAGCAATATTAAAGACCATTCTTTTCTTTATATTTTTGGAGAATACTTTTGCTCTGTTTCGCCATGAATTTGTGAAAATTATTTGCTTTTTCAAGGCGGTTTGGATCGGTATCTTTTTTCTCTTTTACAAGTTCAAGTCCGCGGGCTGTTATAGATTCAAGATCCAACATTAATTGAAGTTGTTTTTCCATAAATTCAACAAGCGATCCTTCTTTGAGTTTGAAATAGATTTGACGTTCACCTTTTCTACGAACTTTTTCGATCAGACCACGTTCCAATAATATCCGAGTGGTATTACTGACTGAAGCCTTACTGATACTCAGATTTTCCATCAAATCCGGGAACGACTGGTAGGGCGGTTCACAAATTAAAAGCCATCCAAGAATTTGGCCATAGATTCGAGGGTGACCAAACTCCTCAATCTTTAAACTAAACTCTTCTAAAAATTCACTTTTATTTTTAAATGGTGAACGGCTCATAAATTGTAAACAAGATTCAAAATGAAACTGTTAATTTTGTTTATAAGATAATGAACAATTATTAATCTTTGAATTCTGTACAGTTTTGTCTCTCTGGGGATATTTCACCGTTGTTACCTTGCCTAATGATTATAAATGTTTCTGCTGTGCTTTATTTAAGAATTGGTCAAAAGGGTAGAGAACCTTAAAAATATGTTTACAATGAGACAGAAAATCACTGGATAAGATTTTTTCATCAGTCAATGGATGGGTTGCCAAAAACTTTTGTATCGGAGGAGTTCAATTTGTGGATGATCGGCCGAATAGTTCCTAGGTGAGGTTTTAGTTTCTCGCCTTCCATCTCACCAAATGTGTTCTTAATACTTTTAGAGTTCAAAATCTTCTTTAGTTCATCAGCATTTTGAGCGATCTCCTGCCGGATCGCTTTTATCCATGTGCCTGTGGGTTGATAGGCGCCACCCGACAGAAACGATTTTCCCTGTTCAATATGTAAGTAATATCCCGATTGTAAGTGAAGGTCAGACTTGTCAGAAGTTCCCGTAATGTGAGCTCCAAAATTAGTTTTTTAAGGTGATTTATCATTAGAATAAAAAGCATCTCTGTAAATATTAAATACACAATTCTTTGCCGTTTGATAAGAAATAGCCGGATTAAATTCAGACACAGCTTGGATCAACTCATCCACAAATTGTACAAATTCTTGTCTCGCATTTTTATAGCAGTCCTTATTCTGATTGAACCAGTCTCGGTCGTTATGTTTGTGAAGGTTCTTGAAAAAATTGAAGCGTTTCTTTAAGGAGAGATTTCATGATTGAGTGTGTTAGTTGAGGGAAATATTATTTCGATTACATTCTTCAATTTTTGATTTTAAATATTTTTTATCTGCATTTGAGCCGGCCAGGTCAGCTGCAACCTGGTAGTACGATTTAGCCTTATCAAAAAGATTCATATGCATGTACAATTCAGCTTTGGCAGCATAAAGTAAGTATTGCTTATCCTTAGCGGATTGGAAGTCTATTTTATCCAATGCGGCTAAACCAGCTTTGGGCCCTTCAACCTTACCGAGTGCAATCGCAGCATTTAATCGAATGAGTTCCGAATCATCTATTTTCATCAATTTTTGATAGGTTGATAAAATGCTGCCCCAATCGGTTTTTTCGTAGGAATCTACTGAGCAATGAAGCGAAGCGATAAAACTTTCGAGATGAAATTTACTCAATGAATCACTTTGCCGTGATTGTATCAGATGATGAAAACCCGCATTCAGGCAATTTTTATCCCACAAGCGTCGATCCTGAACTTTCAGATCAATGATTTCGCCATTTTTTCCAATTCGTGCCGGAAATCGAGCGATATTAAAATATATCAGCGATAAAAGTGCATGGGTTTTCCCATGATTCACGTTAGGAATATCAAGTAAAAGTGTTCCCAGGCGGACTGCCTCTAAACTCAAATCTTCACTGATAAGGTGATCATCATAACTACGTTTATACCCCTCAGAAAACATCAGGTAAATTACTGTGTAAATGGTATCTAACCTCTCTTTGGCGATATCGATTGCTGGTACTGTTATGTCATTATACTTGGAATGAATCTCCGATTTTGACCGATAAAGGGCTTTCTTTACCGCTTCTGGAGTCATCAACAGCGCGCTTGAAATCTCCGCATTACTGAAACCACAAAGAGTCTTTAGCATCAGGATAATCTGATTTTTTTGAGACAGGTCCGGGTAGCAGCAAGCGAATAACATTCGGAGTTGACTGTCTTTTATTTCATGATCCAGAAACAGCCGAGCAATCTGATCGACTTGAGATATTGAATCCACGTCTAGTGAGCCCAGCCTGTTATTCTTTTTGATGGTGTTGATCGCTTTATTTTTAGCAACCTGCATTAGCCAAGCCGATGGATTATCCGGCTGCCCTTTTAAAGGCCACGTTTTCAGAGCGGACAAAAATGTGTCCTGAACAATATCCTCTACCAATTTTGAGTGCTGAAATCCAAAAATACGGGTGAGAATGGCGGTCATCTTTCCCGATTCGGCTCGGAAAAGATGATCAACCAATTTGTTAGCAGTATGTGGGTTTTTCGAATCCAAAAATCACATATTCATGTCCATTATTTCGCGAACTTCTAAACCTCCTCCATGATGAAGAACCGGACAACCTTTGGCAAGTTCGGTAGCTTCTTCAAGACTATTCGCTTTGATCAGGTAAAATCCCCCTACCAACTCTTTGGATTCTATATAAGGCCCGTCTGTAACTACTTTATCCTTCCCTTTAATAGATTTGGCTTGAAATTCCAGAGGCTCGCCGGAATCGTAATGTTCACCAAGCTCTTCTATCCATTTCATATGCAGGTCGAACTCCTTCTGCATATCCTCAGCAGAATAATCCGTGAATGCATTTTCATTATCAAAAAGAATCAACATGTATCGTTTCATAGTAATCTGATGGTTTAGAGTTTGAGTTCATCCTAATGACAATTGAACATTCGAAAAGGGGACATTTTTTAAGAATTTTTTTTCCAATCTCTCCAATTAAACCAGATTGAAAGCAGAAATGCAGAAATACCCACAGCGGCGGTTCCCATATCAATTGCAAATGGATCCCAATTCATCCCTGTCAGATAATCCGCATAATACTTGATGTAGGATGTGGGCAGGTTTCGTTCTCCCAACTGTCGCTTAACATCCCAATGCCAGTCGGTACAAGGGCAGTATCCCCAACCGTAGATAAGCCCAAGGCCCACCCAGCTAAAAATTGTCAGGCTGATGGTATAGAGATGAATTCGACGTGTTCGTTTCCAGGCCCAGCCGAAGACGTTAAAGAGAGTGAGGCTCCCGTGAAAAATGACAAACAGGTAATTTAAGAATAGATACATGATTTTATCTTAACCCGGAAAACCCCCGATTATTTTGTCGTTGATATTTGAAAAATAGCACAAGATTCAGATATCTAATTTGAATATATATTCAATCCTCTATTTAATGATAACGTAAACTGATGAGTGAACAGTCAAAAAAATTTAAAATCAGTTAACTCTGAGCAAGAGTATTTTTAAGGCTGCTCATTTTGGATCATGAATAATTTTACTCCTAATTGATAAGATTAGAAATTTAACGACTCGCAAAAGAGGTTATCTTTTTTAAGAATAGTTTTAATCTTGTTGCTAAGATTTTTTTTAAACTTGCAGATTCTGCAAACTCCTCTAGGTGTCCTCTTATAACTCGTCTGGGTGGCCAGGCAGAATTAAATTCATTTATGTTTTTAGGATACGGTAAATGGGAATGCCACAGGAAAACTTTTCCACTTATCAGCTCTCCACGTCCCCGGTAATTAAATGATGGCGAAAGAGTGTAAGGATTAAGTCCCGACTGTTCCATTGCCATGGAAAGCAGAGGTTGGTCGTTGTGATACCGGTGTTTTCTGCCAAGTTGGTACCATCTTGTAAATACTTCTACAACTTCTCGATTCAATGTAAAAAAATAACTCCACTGTTATACTGCAATTGTCCTTTGTTCGCAATCCTTTCTTTTTTCATAATCTCCGAAAAGTCCCAGAAATCATTCAGGCTGTAAAACGGGGAGGGTACCATGGCAATTGAGAATTGCTTGGCTTTTTCAAAACCAAGATCAATATTTTCAAGTACTGTAATATCACTATCCAAAAAAAGGTAAGTCTTGTACCCTTCCGGTATGTGATGGATTAATTCAGTTTTTCGAAGCAGCCCGTCATTTTTAAAATCTGTTCTGATAACTTTTGAAAACAGATTATCACTCTCATTGATAGTTGTGGTCGAGTCGGTAATAAGAATAATATCATGCCGGTGAATTGGAGAACTGTTCTTTATGCAGTTTTCTACCTCCTTTATATATCTTTCTCCCCAAGCCAAAAAGATTACTGCATATTCAGAACTCATCTATAAAGTATTCATATACATATTTTGTTTCTGGAGTCATGCCAATCACTATAACTTTTCAATGAAATTAATTCAAATAGCTAACTCAGACATTTCTACAGATTAATATATCGGTATTATATCAATTGGAATTGATTATTTTGTTCGGCCGATTACAAATACTTAACGAATGAGTATTTATTTGTTAGAAATTACAAACCAGCGGAGTGCTGTCATCGGGAGATACTTGGTTGAACTCTTTCCACAACTCCCTGTCAGGATCTCCAATACGTATTCGGTACGTCGTTTCTTCCTGAAAAACCTTAGGGGTAAACCGGTTTCCGGCAATCCGAATTGCGTATTCCAAATCTTCATCACGTTCATTGTAAACCTGGACAACCGGATTCATTAGCCCATTAATTTGAAGTTCAGGTAAATGAGCAGCGGCCTTTCGTCCATAATTTTCATCTTGTTTGATGGTGATTGGCCATCCGTCCAACTGACCTTCCGGATTCATTTCGGGATTGACATAGCGGGGCCAGCACTCTATCCTCATAGTTCTTTCTTTTTTATCAAAAATTACCATTCCATATCCTGTTGCCCTGTCGTAAATAAGTCCGGGTTCCCGGTTGGTTTGTACAGGATTTCCAACTGCGTATACAGTCATTTTATTGCCAAAACCATCTTCAAAATCTCCTGTGTTTTTTTGGCGGCCTGGCAGGGATTTATGATCTGTTTGAACATTCGGCCACCATCTCCTGGGCCAGATATTGTTGAGGGCAGGTCCTGCAAAAGCAAAGCCGGAGTCACGATGTTCATCTACCCCGTATTGAACAGTACTTGCCAGGTGCTGATCACCAGCAATGTGGAGTGCAAATCCTTTTCGAATCCTCTTCAGTGCTTCATCACGGCCTTTTTGCGGCCAGCCGTTGGAGTCCATATCCACCGTCGGGGCATCACCCGTTACATATTCGCCCTTCTTTGGGATCGGGAGACTTGGCACGATTTGATCAATAATACTGCCTTCAGGGAGTGTGGCAACTGTGCAAAAGTTTGTTTGAGAAAAGACGGCTTTCATCTGTGCAGCGTGACTCCAGTCAGCCGCCCAATGTTCTAAAAAAGCGTGTTGTCGCTCACCAAGCAGATCGGCCTCAATGTTGTAATATTGTTTAATATCAAAATCGCGATTTTGAATAAAACCGTTTGTGACTTCAGCCTCGGCGGGCAAAACATTCTTGGGAGCTGTTTTAAATTTTCGATCTTCCAAAATGGCAAAACTAATGCCTCCATAGGTCCAATCGGTAAAATAAACGCTAATGTCTTGACCGACAGGGTTTGGATCATATGGATCGGGAAGGTTGCTGGTTTGAGCCCGCTGAACCATATTCACCCACTCGGGCGGCATTTTGTATCCACCTTGGTCCTGAGCCGCATAACCCCAGCCTTCGTCAACGGGTGCATCTTTTCCGCCCTGTCCCCAAATATTTCCGTGGTACACATCATGATCATCGGGAATAAATGCCGATGGAATATCCCGGAAAATTTCACGGTACGACCAGCCAAACATATACCATTTTCGCAGCCAATCGAGTGCAGCTTTTTCAACAGGTCCATGCTGAACTCCAAAACCACCATGACTTTCGTAGAGTTGATCTCCAAGGAAAACAGCCAAATCCGGTTGATGTTTTTTGACGTTTTCAACCACTTCCTGGTTGGGAAAACCGTAATGACTGTTACAGCTAAATACAGAAGTTTTCAGTTCGTCTGAACCGATCGGTTCAGCGGCGATCGTCCCCTCATAGAAATATTCCCGGGTATCATTCTTCAGAGGAAGTTCAAGTCGGATTCTGTAAGGGACGTCTTCATCAGATCCCCAGCTTTCCTGCCTGAAATGAGCGGTTCGCGAAAGAGGGTCGATTGAAGTGGTTTCTACCGTTTGCCAGCCATTGTTTTGCTGAATCTGTAACTCTACAGAGTGATTCTCAATCGATTCAACCGGTGCCAATTGAGTAGTCATTTTCAGCGTACCACGATTCAGAGTATACTGGGAAAAACAGATGGGGCCGAACGTTTGATTTGGATCATGAGTCAGGTTCTCTCCCGATATCATCCAATTAGAAAACAGAACGGATGGCGAATCAGCGGATGCCTGGTCTGATTGAAAGTGAGCAAGCAGGGCAATATTACCATTCAATGATTGAGGATCGATATCAGAGACGTTGATCTTATCTAAAACAGTTCCATCACCGGAGTTAGTAGCAGTAAGTTCAAGATGGCAGTTATTTCCTTCTCGTTCAGCGGATATTGTTAGTTTTATCGGGTTTTGGAGACTGATTGAAGAGTCACTTTTTTGATTACCAATGAACAGGTACCCATCGGCCTGAACACCTGCTTCAATTCCTTCACCAAAAATGGCATCGCGGCGATAATCCTCAAACGTCACAGGTACAGGATCATCAGCTGCTTTGGCCCCGATACGAAATCCAATTTTGTCTTCGGCTGAACGGGTTTCACTCAACAATTCGAGATTTACAGAGAGCTGCAGATTTCTTGATTCTCCGTTTACCTGGTGTGTGAGAGAGTGCAGAGTCCGATTGGGGGCAGTAACCGAGCAACGTGCTTTGCCATCTCTCAGTTGCCAATCCTGCAACCGGTTCCCCCAGAAACCAGGTCCTGTCCACTCCATGTCAGGCCACTGATCCCATTCACTTTCCATCGAGGTTTCCTCACTCAGAAGGGGTTCTAAATTATCGGTTGTATTAATTCGAGGTATTTTGCTTAAAAAGGGAATAGAAACTGATCCTAACAGGATTGTTTTCAGGGTTTCTCTGCGATCCATGGGATGTTTAATTAATCATATAAAATTTATTCAGGTAAGCACCAATTTATGAAACGTCGGGAGAAAGACAAGTTTGTTCAGCAGGTTAGTAATATCAATATTATTTTTGATGTAGATTGTATGGGGTAAGGCTTGTTTTTTTTGCGCTAAAGAGGTATTTAAGTTTTATAAAAGCTAACTTGAAGACTATAGTTTCTACTTCAATAGTATCCATCTTGCATTGAATATTTTATACACACTTACCTGAAATAAGGGGTTTAATTCCTGAAATTGGTTTTTCTTGAGAAATATCGAATCCTGATATCTTTTGGAATTGCGTTGGTGCTCAGCGTTATAGCTATTAGCATTTGGGGATATAATCAGCAAAGATGGGAAGAATCACTATCCGGTAAAGTTGAAGATACAGGCCAACTCCTGGTCCAACAGTTTCGTGTGATTTTAAATGAGAATGTTGACCGGCTGGAAAATTTAAAGCACCGGCTTGAGCTTACCGAAGGTGACTATTTTCAATATTGGGAGCGGGATGCCGCCAGGATTATTGAATCGTCTAATACTCTCAGTTTTGTCGAGTGGATCGACAGTACAATGGTTGTTCAACGCGTTCAGCCGTATGAAGGGAATGAGGAGGCGGTAGGCCTTGATATCTCACAGCTTGATTACAGAAAGTCAGATTGGGAGCGGGCTCGCAGTGATTCAACCTTCAATATGACCCATTGGCTCGAACTTGTACAGGGCAAATATTCATTCCTGGTAGATGAACCTGTATATATAAATGGAGAGTTTTATGGGACAATTACAGCGGGTATGGATTTTACCTCTCGGTTTGACCAGGTATTACAGGGATTAGACGAATACAACATTCAGATAGCTGATGGTTCCGGAACGATTTTTTACAAATTTGGGAGCTCTGAGGGTACTGAATCGTTTCGTGATA
>Ga0102943_1001806_pt1 | contig 12947 bp, 10 predicted proteins | sample SalPonC_black_MG_FD_78174 | JGI IMG/M metagenome (GOLD analysis project Ga0102943, IMG submission 78174) | Salt pond soil microbial communities from South San Francisco under conditions of wetland restoration - Salt Pond MetaG... | ecosystem: Environmental > Aquatic > Marine > Intertidal zone >...
CTCGCTTTCTGCCTGGCGCTGCTGGCTCTGGCGGCCGGATTTCGCCGGAAGGTCACCCTGGCGGCACTCGTGGTCGTACCGCTGGTCTATCTGATGGCCGAAATCCGGGCGATGGTCCGTAGCGGCTATCTGCAGCCGCACTTTACCCTGGAGCAGCTCAAGGTTGACCCGCAGATTTCTCCCCTGTTCCTGTTTCTTGGCGTTCTGCTGGTGGGTATCGCGCTGATTGCTTGGATTCTCTGGCGCTGGGCCAGGGCGATGCGCTATGGGGAATAAGTTAAAAAGCCTCTTTTTAGATGGGGCGCGCCGCGACCGGATTCTCGCCGAAAATGCGATCTTTTAGAAACTGTACCGCACAGCCGCATAGACGTTGGTATTTTCCTGAAACTGGCCGAAAAAGGTATCGTCGTTGCCCAGGAAGATGTTCGCACCAAGCTGGGCCTGCCAGTTGTCGGTAAAATCATAGGTCGCCTTGGGCCGCAGATAAACGTCGTCGACGGAGAGGTCGTAGAAGGTGAAGAGGCTGAGGATCAACTGGTTCTGAGCCAGAAGCTCCCGGGTGAGATCGAAAGTGATCCAGTGGCGGTCTTCCTCGCGGGCGGGAAAGCCATCGGGCAGATTCCGACGGTAGGCGCCGTAGTCGAGCATGTATTCGATGTAGTACTGGACGCCCAGGGTCAGATCGGTGGCGACTTCCTGTTCGTAGCCGGCCAGAAAACGCCATTCGCTGTTCTGCACGAAAGGGTCGTCCCCGTCCCGGTCGTCCCGGCTGTCATAGAGGGCGAACTCCAGGTTGCCGATCCCCGGGCCCACCGTACCGCGGATGCTGGTTCCCACAACCGTCAATTCCGGGAAAATGCGTTTGCCGGAATCCGGGTCCGTTCCCGCCGGTCCCTTCCAGTGGCCGTCATATCCATAAAAGGCCAGTTCGTAGGTGCCGATGTTGCGGTAGACCCGCAGAGCGATCTCATCGTCATCGAACCAGTCGTCAGGCCGGTCGGTTGCGATGGGATCGTTTTCGCCGCGCAGGCCGCCGAGGGCGGGATCGTAGAAGGACAGCCGCGAGCCGTCCACGAAACGGTTGGCATCGAAACGCGGCGCATAGACGACATCGACATTGAACAGATCGCTGTAGAGAGACGCCTTGAGAGCATCCGAAGGGGCCTTGAGATAATCGACGTCGCGCCCCAGGAAAAAGGATTGGTAATCCTTGGGGAAGAGATCATTCAGAAAGAGCAGGTTGCCCGTTCCCCAGGTCAGAACCTGACGCCCGGCCTTGATGTCCAGGAATTCAATCGGCGTCAGCGACAGCCACAACTCCCGCAGGTCGAAGAATCCCCGCCCTTGTTCGAGATCGACATCGTTGTGATCGCTGACCGTGGCATCGTAGATCAGATCGCCGGTGAAGCGGAAACTGCCGCGGGGCAGAAGTTCCGGCACGTACTTGTCGTAGCTGATCTGCAGCCGGGCTTCCGCCAGGGACACATCGTCCTGCACCGGGTCGTCTTTCAGGCGCATACCGCCGCGAAGTTCCGCATAGCCTTCCAGGTCGTCGGGGAGAGTCCACCCTTCCGCCGCTTCTGCAGGGGATGCCGGTTCCTCGCTGGCTGTCTTGTCGCCGCCGTTCAGCCCGGGAGGCAGCCCAGGCTGTGAGGGGGGAGACTGCCCAGCGCTGTCCTCCCCCAGACCGGGCGGCAGTGCCGGTCCGCCAGGCGAAGCGGAGTCCTTCTCCTCCAGGCCACCGGGTAAAGACGGTGGCTGAGCCAAGCCTGTTGCGACCGTGGAGAAAGCGCTGAAAATCACGGTCGCAACCGCAATAAAAACCAACCCTTTTTTTGAATCCATGGGAACCTTCCCGCCCTCGACTGCCGATTCTCAGATCACTTGATGTATTCCATGGGCGGCTTGCGCAGATACCTTTCGGTGAAGATATCCTTGGGCAGACCGACATTGTACTCGACATCGCTGTATGCGATGGTGGTATGGCCGCCGGAGCGCAGATCTTCCATTTTCGATTTCGTCACGGTGAGAAAGCCCTCCGGCCGTTCGACCTCGAGCACCGTGTAGCGCCGGTAGGCTTCGCCGCGATCATCGTAATATTCCGTCTGGATCGGCATAAAGGTGTCGCGGTGTATCCACATCTTGTAGTTCGCGAACTCGACGGTTTCCGGCTCCTTGGGGATGTTGTTCAGGATGAAATAGGTGTCGGTGACATTCACCAGTTCGTGTTTGTCTTCATTGGTGTTGCGCCCGGAGACGTCCTCGTAGAAAAAATGCGAGCCGACGAAGCTGGTACGCTCGTCGGATGCGGCGATGCGCTTGACCAGGTCGAGGTCGGGAAGATAGAGCCAGCGGTCGTCATCCTGGTCGGGGTCAACGTGCTTCCAGACCATGAACACCGTGTCGCTGACGTCGGGCGGTGCCTTGAAGTAGACGTAAAACCGCTGGTCGCCGGTGGAGTCTTCCGGGTCCTGCACCTCGGCGTCCGCGGGCGGCTCGTTGTCGCGGCGCAGGATGGTGAACTTCCGGACCCGCTCGCGCCCCTGGGCGTCGATGATGCTCATGTGGACATCGGCGCGGCCGTCCTTGCCCTGGTAATAGGCAACGCGGTTCGAGCGCTCGACGATCTCGTCGACGGACGGGGTGTCCGCCTTTTCCTGAGACGCCGCAGGCAGGCACCAAAAGATGCCGAGCAGCACAATCGCCGGGATAACCGCATTTTTCAGATATGACCTGGTCATAGCGTGACTCCTTGAATCCTGAATGTTTATTGGCGCTGAGCGTCTTCCTTTTTGCCGTCTTCAGCGACGAAGGCTTCCGTTCGCGCTTTCTCCGCCCGTGACGACCAGGTGCACCATCCTCCCAGGACGAGCACCACGGCCACGCTGATCCAGCTCAGCGTCGTCCAGCCGAGGGCAAAGAACTGGCGCAGGTTGATCACGATCAACGCCACCGCCACGACAATGACAACGATACAGGTACTGCGGTTACAGAGGGTGCAGGAGGGTCGCGTGCGCGGAAACAGCTTGTTTTCCAGCAACGTGATCGCCGCCGGCAGGATCAGCATCGTGGCAACGCCGGCGAGCAGCAGAATGGCCGCGATGAAGATGCCCACTGTCTGGTAAGGGACCAGCGGTGCCAGCAGCAGTGGTAAAAACCCGATGCCGACAACGATGGCATTGCGGGCGATGGCACGCGACGGTTCGCCAAAAACCGGCCCGGCCGTTTTTGCCCAGGAACCGTATTCGGTGTACATCATGCGGCTGCGGGTCAGAAAATGGATGGCATAGTCGACCGAGAGCCCCAGGCTCAGAGAAGAGAGCACCGCCACGGGCATGTCGTAGTCTTTGCCGATGAACCCGATCAGGCCATAGGTCATGGCGATGGTCACCGTCAGCGGCGCCATGCACAGGATACCCCACAGGGCCGAGCGGTAGAGCAGGGTCATCATCAGGAATACGGCCAGGAAACTGCCCAGCAGCGCCTCGAGCATACCCTTGACCATCTTCTCCTGCCAGACCACGTTGATGTAGGTCAGACCGAACCAGTCGTGTCGCAACTCGTAAACGGGGTCGAGCGCTTCCATATGCTCCTTGAGCGCAGCGACCGCCTCGACGGGAGCCTGAGCGATCGTCTCCTCAATCCCTTGCAGGCTCCGGCCGGATTCACGGATATAGCCCGCCACTGACCGCAAAACCGGGCGGAAATGTTGTGGATTCTCACGCACCATCGACTCGGCTTCCCCCCCCGAGGCGTCCCAGAACTGCAGCCAGTCGTTGACGCTTCGCGCCACAATGCTCATGTCGCGGTTGTCTCCGCTGGTCAACTGCAGCCAGACGACGCCGGTGCGGTAGTCCGGGGTGACGAAATGCCAGAGATCCTGCGGGCGGTGGCTGTTCTGAAACTGCAGCAGACTCTGCGCCACGGCGCCCTTGCTGTCGGGGACCCGCATGGCCTCCTCTTCGGTAATCACGTGGCCGTCACGCTCGACGCCCACCATCAGCTCGCGATGAACCGTCTCCACGATATCCGTGACCGAGTTGGACTTGCCGACCAATCCGCCAAGCTCGGTGTTCATGTAGTGCTGCAGAGCACCGATCCAACGAAGCGTCTGCGGATTTTTGAAAATCTCCGGCTTGGCGGCTTCGGCCTCATCCGGAACGCGCTGCGCTGCAGTTGGCGCCTCGGCTGTCTTTCCCCCCAGGCCCGCCGGCAGCGCGGGACCTGAGCCGTTTTCTGAAATCGCGCCGTTGCCCAGCCCGGAGGGCAAGGCTGGACCGTTGCCATTTTCTTTCTGCGAAGAGTCGGCATTCATCCCGGATGGCAACGCCGGCCCTTTATCCTGTCCTTTCGCGTTCTTCTCATCCTCGCCTTCTCTGCTGTTCCTTTTCTCCTCCATCGGCGGGAGCTTGGGAGCGTCTTCGGAGCGGAAGGCAAGGTAGGCCATGTAGGTCCCGCCGAAGTGATCGTTGAGAACCTTGTCCGCGATGCGGATGGGATGCCCCTCGTCGAACCACTTGGTCGGATTGTCGTTGACCCGGATCAGGCTGATTCCGTAGCCGGAGATTGCCAGCGCCGCAGCGCTGACGATGATGATGACCCGGGCGCGCCGGTAAGTGCCCCGGCCCGTTGCCTGCAATACGCGTCCCAGCATGGTCTTGCCTGCAGGATCATCATCGCCGGAGGCATGCCTGGCGCCGAAGTCGTCCAGCACCTTCTTGGGAAGAACGGAAATAAACGCCGGCACGAGCAGAATCGAGCACAGCCAGGCCACGATGACGCCGAAGGCCACGAACAGACCGAAGACCTGGACCGGGGGAATCGGCGCCAGGGCCAGGGAGGCGAAGCCGATTGCGGTCGTCAAGGTCGTATAGAGCATGGGCGTGAACAGCCCGCTCATCAGTTCCTGGATGGTCTTTTTACGATCCCGGGTTTTCTGGTAGCGGTCGAAGAATTCGGAAATAACGTGCACATCGTCGAGAACCGCGATCGGCACGATGAAAATCGGGATCATGGAACTCATGATGTGCACGGTGTTGCCCGTGATCACCAGCAGGGACATGGTGGCCAGCGTCGCGATCAGGGCGTCCCAGATCGCCGGCAGAATCACCAGGGCCGAGCGGAAGAAGAACCACATGAGCAGAAAGATGATCACCATGGCCACCGGCGCCGAGATCGCCATCTGCTTGAACATCTGCACGCCGAAGGTGTCTTCGGCAACCGGCAGGCCGGTGATGTGGTAGTTCTCGGCGCCCTCAAGTTCTGCGACATGGCTCTTGATAATCTTGCCGGGGAGAGCCGCTTCGAGCCACAGCCGTTTCAGTCGGTACTGCTCGCGTTCGCCAAGGGTATCGCCTTTTGCGAGCAGTTCCCGCCCTTCTTCGCTCAGCGACCGGCGCTTCGATTCATCGGGTGCCAGCCATTCGCCATCTCCTTTTCGACCCATCCAGGCGTTGAGATCGGCGACGAAAGCGTCCACGGCTTTGCTGCGCTTATCGAGCAGCAACTGCGCCCGTTCTTTGAATTCAGAAGAAGCATTGTGCTGCCGGGCCGCACGTTCATAGCGGGAGATGACACCTTGCCATTCATCCACCTCTTTCCGTACATCCAGCAGCTTCTTTTGCGTTTCCGAAGAAAGTTCCCGCCATATGTCCCGAACCAGCACCGGGCCCTGCCCTTCGGATGCGACCGCCAGCTGGTCGAGAAGTGCGTTGAAACTCCCCACCTCCGAAGGAAAAAGGCGCGACGGGTTTTCGATCTTCTGCTGCAGGGCGGAATAGATGCGGTATGTCACATCTTTGGCGGTGATAGGCAGATACAGGGCAACCGCCCTGCCGTCCTCCGAGACCAGCGTCCCCTCCAGAAAGGGAATATCGAGGGCTTTGCGCTTTACCGCCTGGGCGGCTTCCAGGGTTTCCGGCGGCTGAGGCATCAGCCACTCGAACCGCACCACGCCCGCGCCGCCCGACTCCACGTTATCGACCATGGAAGGCGCGATCATATCCTGCTGCACGACTCCGGCGAACTCTGCGGGGTCTTCCGGATCGCGCCAGCGAAGCCCCCGGGAGAATTCAGTCAGGGCATAAATCTTCCGCAGGGATTGGGGAGTGAAAACCCCGTGCTCCTCATCCTCGGGATTGACGATGCCGACGACGATCATGTCGTTCAGAGACATGATCTCCTTCATGCGGTCGTGAAAGACACGCACCGGTTCGTCGTCCGGCAGCATGTTTTCCGGGTCGGTGTCGATCTTCAGCGAATGCAGGGGGGCAAAGGTACGCGGCCAGAGGCTGGGCAGCGCCGCCAGAAGGGTAAGGACGATGGTGGCACCGACAATCATCGAAGCGATGAGCTTCGGATGCTCGACCGCAAACCGGCCAATCTTGCTTCCAGTATTCATGACATCTCTCGCAAAAGAATTTCAGAGGCTGCCGCGCGCAGACAGATCGCGGCGGCAGACCCATTCCAATGCAAAACCTTTTTCTTCCCGGTAGCTTGCCCGAATTGCATGACAGCAATTGTACCCGATTTTATTCGGGATGCACGCAGGGATTCCCCGAAAAACCATCGCACTTCAGGTAAACCCGCAGCACATCGGCGTTCACCGCCCATTTGCTATTGCTGCGGTGACTGAATAATGAAATCTAGGAGGTTGTCGTCGTGGCAGGAAAATTATGGGGATGGAGGAATGAGAACCGACCTACTCATCGGCCGCCGCTTTTTGCAGGCGCAGATCATCGTACCAGGCTGTCGCCTGCGCGCCGGTGTCGTCCGTATCGGTCATGATGGCGATGGCGCCGGCCTGGGGCGGATCCTCGCCGAAGGCCCTGCGGAAATCGCTGACGATATTGCGCCGCACGGTCATCCATTTCCCGGCCTGGTCCGGACCGCTGGCCACGACCAGCATCATGGCGTTGTCGGTATAGGCATTCGCCAGGATCTCGCCTTCCGGCAGATGATTGGCCCAGATATAGTTAAGGGTCCGGGTTTTCGGGAAAAACCAGTGCGGGAAAATCACATAGACCCGGGCAGCGTAGTCGTCCCCCTGCTTGCTGTGTGCATCGCCCCGGGCGATGGTATCCCGGATTTTCCAGCGCCAGGAGAGAACCGGCCATTGGCCGGGGTCGAACTCTATTTCGTAAACCAATCCCGAGGCAGCCGAACTGCTTTCGGCTCTCAGCACATGGTTCGCACCGTCCTTGACAACCTGGTAGCGGGTTTCACCGGCAAAACTTTTGACGGACCAGCCCGGCGCAAGGCCGTTCTCGAAATCATCGATAAGAATCCGTTCGTCAGCAGCCCCGACCGGGGCAACGGCCAGAAACAGGATGATGAGTGAAAAGTTCAGCAGCAATTTCATAGAGAGATATCTCTGCAAAGGGTTGATTGCGGCGCACCCATCTGGCCGGCTGACCATCCCGCTGGGTGAAAGCCGGCATCGACCGGGCGGATCAGGGGCTACAAATCATTCAGCAGTCGGTAAACCTTCTGCTCAAGGTCCCAGACGGCCGCCGCCCTGGCCGGCTCTTTTTCTTCCTCGAACTGAAGTCGGGCCCAATCGAGCTGTTTATGCGCCGAAATCAGAATCGGCGTCAGGTCCGCCTCCAGCCGCATGCGGGGGATCTCACCCACCCGTTCCAGAGATTCCTGAAGAATTTTCAAGGCCCGGGCGACTTTGCGCGCGCCCTGACCTTCGTCAAGACCCTGAGTCCGCAAATCGCCGAGCAGGAAGTCGACCTCACGGGTGATCTCGCGATAGCGGTCTGAAATGGCCATAGCCGGGTCACCTTTCCTCTGCAGAAGAGTCCTCATCCTAGTCAATCGACCCGGCAATGACAACCGCAAAAACCGGAATGGGTTGACTCTCCAGCGGCTCGCCTGTTAAGCTTTGCAGACAATCTCAAAGCATCGAGCCCTGGGGGAGTAGACTTACTGAGAGTTCCGCACCGGGCGGGACGACCCCTTGAACCTGATCCGGGTCATACCGGCGTAGGGAAGTGGCCATTCAACCGGGCAATCATGCCCGGCAGAGAGCCGCGTTCAGCGGCTTTTCACGTTTTATGCGGATAACAGTCAACGAACGGGAACATCATCTGCCACCTGGCGTAACCCTCGCCCGGCTGCGCAGCGAAATCAAGCCGGACGCCGACCTGATGATCGTCAACGGCTACCCGGCGGATGCCGATCAGCGTCTCGCAGAAGGCGACCAGGTGGTTTTGATTCGCCGCGGCGAACAGCCGGCCGAAGAAGAACTGGATGCCCTGCTTTCGGCCAGGCACAGTCCCGGCATACAAACCCGCCTGCGGAAAGCCTGCGTCGGCATTGCCGGGGTCGGCGGGCTTGGCTCTGCGGTGGCCCTGGCCCTGGCCCGGCTCGGTGTCGGCCAGCTGATCGTCGCCGATTTCGATATGGTCGAGCCCTCCAACTTGAATCGCCAGCAATACTTCCTGGACCAGATCGGCCTGCCCAAGGTTTATGCCCTGCGCGATACTTTGCGACGCATCAACCCCCATGTTCGGCTGACGGCCTGCCACCTGAAACTGACCGCTGCCAACCTCGGGGAAATTTTCACCCCCGTGCAGGTCTTGGTCGAAGCCTTCGACCGGGTCGACCAGAAGGTCATGCTGGTCGAAACCTTCGCCGCCTGCTGCCCGGAAACGCCGATTGTGACCGGCTCCGGGATGGCCGGCTACGAGCCGGCCAACAGCATTCAGACCCGGCAGAGCGGACAACGGCTGTTCGTCTGCGGCGACGGAGAAACCGCCGCCGGCCCCGGCGTCGGCTTAATGTCGCCGCGCGTCGGCATCGTCGCCCACCATCAGGCCAATGCGGTTCTGCGGCTCCTGCTGGAGCTCGCGCCCTGATCCTTGCTGCATGGACAAACGGATGACAATCACATTAAACGGAAAGCCCCGGGAAATTGCAGACGGCATGACCGTCGCCGGCCTGCTGCAGGAGCTGCGGATCGAGCAAAAACAGGTGGTGGTCGAACGCAACGCCGCCATTCTGCCGAAACAACGCTATGCGGAAGAGACCCTTGCCGAGGGCGACATCCTGGAGATTGTCCACTTTGTGGGCGGCGGCTGACTTCAACGCTGGAGAGAAAAAAACCATGAATCCTGAATCCCGCAGATATCGGGTTTCCCGGAGAAGGAATCATTATGGATAAACTGGTGATCGCAGGTCGCGAGTTCACCTCCCGCCTGATGGTCGGCACCGGCAAGTTTTCCTCCAACGCGGCGATGGTCGCGGCCATGGAAGGCTCGGCAACGGAAATCGTCACGGTCGCCCTGCGCCGGGTGGACATCGATAATCCCGGCGACAGCATGCTTGCCCATATCGACCGCTCCCGCTACCTGCTGCTGCCCAACACCAGCGGCGCCCGCGATGCGGAGGAAGCGGTCCGTCTGGCCCGGCTGGCGAGAGCGGCCGGCTGCGAACCCTGGGTCAAGCTGGAAGTGACCCCGGACCCCTATTACCTGCTGCCGGACCCCATCGAAACCCTCAAGGCTGCGGAGATACTGGTCAAGGATGGTTTCGTCGTCCTGCCTTACATCAATGCCGACCCGGTCCTGGCCAAGCGTCTCCAGGAAGCGGGCACCGCCACGGTCATGCCGCTCGGATCCCCCATCGGCACCAACAAGGGAGTGCGAACCCGGGATTCGATCGCCATTATCATCGAACAGGCAATCATCCCGGTGGTGGTTGATGCCGGGCTGGGCGCCCCTTCGCATGCCGCGGAAGCGATGGAGATGGGCGCTGATGCCGTCCTGGTCAACACAGCGCTCGCCGTGGCCGATGAGCCGGGCAGAATGGGCGCAGCTTTCCGCAAGGGTGTCGAAGCCGGCAGGGAAGCCTTTCTGGCCGGTCTCGGCGCGCCGAGCGAGCGCGCCGAAGCCAGCAGCCCCCTGACCGGTTTTCTGCATGAATAAAAGCGGTCGCCAAGCCGTATGATCACTTTTTACGGTTCGTGCTACCATGGCTCTGTCGGCCCGGCGCCTATCCGGCCATCATGACCGCGGACCAAACCTCAACATTGCAACCCGACGAAATCAGCCAATGAGCTATGCCACTATCCTCAATCAGTATGACCCGCAGCAGCTTGCCGCCCAGATCGGAAAACGCACCGCCGCGGACGTCGAGTGCGCCCTGGCAGCAGACCGCCTGACCCCCCGGGATCTCCAGGCCCTGCTGTCGCCGGCGGCCGAGCCCTACCTGGAGCAGATGGCGCAGAAAGCGCACCGCATCACCCAGCGCCGCTTCGGCAAAACCATCCTGCTTTATGCACCCCTGTATCTCTCCAACGAATGCAGCAACGGCTGCCTTTATTGCGGCTTCAACGCCACCAACCAGGTTCCGCGCAAGACCCTCAGCCTGGATGAGGTCGAACGGGAGGCCGGCATCCTGCATCGCCAGGGATTTCGCCATGTCCTGCTGGTGACCGGGGAGTCTCCCGGCAAAGCGGACCTTGCCTTCCTGGCGGCCGCCGCCGAACGGATCAAGCCGTTTTTCAGTTCGATCTCCATCGAAATCTATCCGCTGGAGACCGACGGCTATCGGCAGATGGTCGCGGCCGGCGTCGACGGCCTGACCATCTACCAGGAAACCTACGATCGGCAGCTCTACGCCGAACTGCACCCCTTCGGCCCCAAGCGGGATTACGATTTCCGGCTTTTGACCCCGGAACGTGCCGGCCAGGCCGGACTGCGCAGGATCGGCATCGGCTTCCTGCAGGGACTGGGTGATTTCCGTTCGGAGGCGTTCTTCACCGGCCTGCACGCCCAGTACCTGGCAAAACATTGCTGGCGCAGTCAGATCAGCGTCTCCTTTCCACGCATGCGCCCGGCCGCCGGCTGCTTCCAGCCGCCCAACCCGGTTTCGGACCGGCAGCTCACCCAGCTGATCTGCACCATGCGCCTGCTGCTGCACGATGCCGGGCTGGTCCTGTCCACCCGCGAGAGCGCTGGTTTGCGCGACAACCTCCTGCCGCTGGGCATCACCCAGGTCAGCGCCGGCTCCTGCACCTCCCCCGGCGGCTACGCCGGAGGCGGGAAGAGCACCGAGCAGTTCGCCATCGATGATGACCGGAGCCCGGCGGAAGTGGCAAACATGCTCCGTGCCAAGGGCTACGATCCGGTCTGGAAAGACTGGGACGAGGCTTTCCTCCGCAAAGAAACCGGGTAACCCTCAACCTGCCGCGAATAGAGATCGTCATGGCCAGCCGGGTCCCATTTTCCGTCTACCTGATTACCGACCGCCACCTGGTTCCTCCCGGCCACACCTTGCTCTCCGCCATCGAGGCCGCCCTGCGCGGAGGGGTCTGCGCCGTGCAACTCCGCGAAAAAGACTTGACCGCCGGCGACCTTTTGCCACTTGCCATGGAAATGAGGGCCCTGACCCGTGACTATCAGGCCCGGCTGCTGATCAATGATCGGGTCGATGTCGCCCTGGCCTGCGGTGCGGACGGCGTCCACCTGGGTGAAAGATCCCTGCCTGCAGACATCGTGCGTCAAATTCTTGGTCCCCGGCCATTGATTGGCGTGTCGACCCACAGTCTGCAAGGCGCGCTGGCCGCAGCAGCCCGGAGCGCCGATTTCATGACCTACGGCCCGGTTTTCGCCACGCCCTCGAAATTGGCTTATGGTCCTCCCAAAGGCCTCGCCGCGCTGAAGGCCGTCTGCGGCAGAGTGCCATTGCCCGTCTATGCTCTCGGCGGCATTCAGTCTGCCCATCAAGAATCCATCCGGGCTGCAGGCGCTGCCGGCGTCGCTCTGATTTCCGCGATCCTGGCCGCCCCCGATCCGCAGGCCGCAGCACGCGGATTCAACTTGTCCTCCCATCAATCTTCGATAGAATAGAGGGTAACCGCAGAAGATTGCTGGATTCACGGCTTTCCCGTCCGGCAGGGCCCGCCCCGCCGGCGGTTTTTCTTACGGAGGACGTCCGCTCTCGCATGGACATCGCCCTGACCCTCATCATCCTGCTGGGTGCCATCATTCTGTTCGCGACCGAATGGCTGCGCATGGACCTGGTCAGTATGCTGGTTCTGCTGACCCTGGCGCTCACCGGCCTGGTCACCGTCGAAGACGCTTTTGCCGGCTTCAGCAATCCCGCCGTGATTACCGTTGCCGCCGTTTTTGTCCTGAGCGCGGGAATTTCCAGTACCGGCGCCATAAGCAAGGTCGGCGAGCGGCTGATTGAATGGACCGGTCACAGCCCCATGCTTCTGACCGCATCCATCATGGCGACGGTTGCGGTCTTTTCGGCATTCATTAACAATATCGGGGCTACTGCCATCCTGATGCCGGTGGTCGTCATGGTCGCCCGGAAGCTCAAGGTGGCCCCCAGCAAGCTGCTGATTCCTCTGGCGTTCGGGTCCCTGCTCGGCGGTGTCTGCACCCTGATCGGCACCCCACCGAACATCCTCATGAACATCCTGATGCAGGAATATGCCGGCCGCTCCTTTTCCATGTTTTCCTTTACGCCGGTCGGCGTCGTCCTGCTTTTGTTCGGCATCGGCTATATGACCTTTCTGGGCCGTCATCTGCTGCCCAGCCGAAAATCCGGGACACTGACCGAGGCCTATCAGGTCAAGAGCTATGTGACCGAGGTGGAAATCCAGCCGGATTCGTCTTATGCGGGCCAGACCATTGCCCAAAGCGACCTGGAACGGGAGCTGAATCTGAAGATCCGGGCCCTGATGCGTAACCAGCAGAAGATCCCCCAGCCGCGCCGCAATCGCAAGCTGGCCGCCGGCGACATCCTGTTCATCGAGGGCGATACCGCCGATGTCCTCAAGCTGAAAAACAAAAAAGGGCTGTCGGTGGTCCAGGAGCGCGACCACCCGGTGCCGAACAGCACCAGCCGGGACCTGGTGGTGGTCGAGGCCTCCCTGACCCCGACCAGTGAAATGGTGGGCAAAACTCTGCGCCAGGTGCGCTTCGCCA